>ERZ808240.513-NODE-513-length-50743-cov-8.944149_pt1 | contig 50743 bp, 48 predicted proteins | sample MGYA00521084_ERZ808240 | MGnify/ENA primary metagenome ERZ808240 (study PRJEB31516, sample SAMN03275571) | gut metagenome | biome: mammalia-associated habitat; material: feces | host: Papio cynocephalus | place: Kenya | collected 2012-08-06 ...
CATAAAACAGGGCTGCCACCAGCAAAAATATTTGCTAATGCGACAGCCCCTTTTAAGTTCATAGTTTCCTCACAGAATTTTTCAGGTTCGTTTCAGGTTCGTTTTTTATAATGTCCCAATGGAACAAATTTCCGGAACAGGAGGAACTATGATACAGGTTGAACATTTGACAAAATACTACGGAAATTTCATGGCGGTAAACGATTTGAGCTTCACCATTGAAGAGGGACATGTATACGGATTTTTAGGTCCCAACGGTGCGGGCAAATCCACAACCATGAACATTATGACCGGCTGCCTTTCTCCCACGGAGGGCACGGTAACGATTGGCGGCTATAACATCTTAAACGAGCCGGAAAAGGCGAAAAAGCTGATTGGCTATCTGCCGGAACAGCCGCCCCTTTATATGAATGAAACTCCGCTTGAGTACCTTACTTTTGTAGGCGAAGCCAAAGGACTTAAGGGAGAAGAACTGGTAAAACAGATAGAAGAGGTCATGGAACAGGCAGGCATTGAGCCTGTGAAAAACCGGCTGATTTCTTCCCTTTCCAAAGGATATAAACAGCGTGTGGGCATTGCACAGGCGCTGCTCGGAAATCCCAAGGTCATTATTCTGGATGAGCCTACCGTGGGTCTTGACCCCATCCAGATTATTGAAATCCGGGATCTGATTAAAAAGCTGGGCGAAACCCATACGGTTATCTTCAGCTCCCACATTCTTTCCGAAGTGCAGGCCATCTGCGAAAAGGTTCTGATTATCGCAAAGGGCACGCTGATTGCGTTCGATACGCCGGACAATCTGGAAAAAGAACTGACCCGTACAAACGGCATTGATATCAGGGTGTGTGCGGGAAAAGAAGCGGCAGCGGCTGTCCTTGACGGCATGGAGGAGATTACGGACCGGGAGTGCATGGAAGAAGACGCGGAGTCCGTAAGCCTGCACCTTAAGACGGAGGAAAAAGACATCCGCAGCGTGTGCTGTAAGCTGTTCCTTGCTTTTGCGGAACAAAAGCTTCCCATTTTTGAGATGACATCCAAGAAAGCCAACCTGGAAGATGTATTCTTAGAGTTGACGGAAAGTGAGGAAAAAGAAGCATGATAGCTGTATGGAAACATGAACTGCAAAATTATTTTCATTCCCTGTCGGTGTATCTGTTCTGCGCCTTTTTACTGATTTTTGTGGGTATCGGGGCAATGCTTTACAATATCCAGTCGGCAGTGGCAAATTTTGAATATGTACTTTCGTTTGTCTGCATCGGCATGACGGTCATTGTACCGGTGCTCACCATGCGGGTTATTTCCGAGGAAAAGAAACAGAAAACGGACCAGCTTTTATATGCGCTGCCGATTACCACATTTCAGATTATCATGGGTAAGTATCTGGCGCTTCTGGTGATTTTCTTAATTCCCGTGGCAATTATTTCCCTGTATCCTCTGATTTTTGCACAGTTCGGAGAGGTGTATCTTCTGACATCCTACGGTTCTCTGTTTGCCTTTTTTGTTATGGGTGCGGCACTGATTGCCATCGGTATGTTTCTTTCGTCCCTGACGGAAAACCAGGGATTTGCGGCAGGCATTGCCATTCCGGTTCTTCTGTTTAATTATTTCAGCGTGACGCTGGCGGAATATGTGTCGTCCACGGCGCTGGGCTCCCTAATCGCCATGTGCGTTATCTGGATTTTGATAGCGGTACTGGTTTACGTCCTTACCAAAGCGGATTATCTGGCATGGGGACTCGGAATTGCGGGAGTTTTTGTCATGGCAGTGGCATACGCAGCAAAGAGTTCCCTATTTGAAGGACTGCTTCCCGCCATCATGGCAAAGCTGTCTTTGTTTGAGCGTTTTTATGTATTTGTGAACGGTGTTTTTGACATCACCTCCCTTGTTTTTTATGCGACAGTGATTATTTTCTTTTTATTCCTGTCCGTTCAGTCCATGGAAAAAAGGAGGTATAACTAATGAAGAAAAATCAGATTGCATTTAAGGGCGGTTCCTACTCCCTGATGATGACTGCCATTGTATTTGCCATACTGGTGGTTGTTAATATTTTTGTCTCCGTACTGCCGGAGACACTGACCAAATTAGATATCAGCTCAGCTAAGCTGTATTCCATTACCAGCAACACCAAGGCGGTGGTCAACAATCTGGAAAAGGATGTGACCATTTACTGGATTGTGCAGTCGGACGCGGAGGACAGCATTCTGGAAAATCTGCTTGCCAAGTACGACAGCCTTTCTTCCCATATTGACGTGGTGAAGAAAAATCCGGATGTGTATCCGACCTTTGCCGCCCAGTACACGGACGAAACCGTGACCAACAACAGCATGGTTGTGGAGTGCGGGGACAAGAGCCGCTATATCAGCTACGACGATATTTATCTTTCGGATATTGATTACACAAACTATACACAGACCTACTCCTTCGACGGAGAGGGCGCCATTACCTCCGCCATTGATTATGTAGTCAGTGACGACCTGCCTCATATTTATGTGCTGCAGGGGCACGGCGAAGCGGAAATTCCTTCTTCTTTCTCCGGGCAGATGGAAAAAGAAAATATGGAACTGTCGGAATTTTCCCTGTTAAATGAGGACGAAATACCGGAGGATGCAGACTGCATTATGATTTATGCGCCGACCAGTGATATTTCCGAAGAGGAGCAGAAGCTTCTGCGGGAATATGTGGCAGACGGCGGAAAACTCATGGTGTATGCCGGTCCCGTGGAAGACGGCACCCTTACGAATTTGTACGGTGTCATGGCGGATTACGGCGTGATTGCACAGGACGGCATCGTGATTGAGGGCGACCGCAGCCACTATGCGTTCCAGGCTCCTTACATTATGCTGCCGGATTTAAACAGCGACAGCATCACGGACTCCCTGATAGAGGCGAATTATTATGTGATTATGCCCATTGCCCAGGGACTTACGGTTTCCGGCACGGGACAGGGCAGTGTGACGCAGCTTTTAACCACTTCCGACAACGCGTTCAGCAAGGCGGCAGGCTACGGTCTTACCACCTATGAAAAAGAAGAAGGCGATACGGACGGTCCCTTTGCACTGGCTGTTTCCGTGAAGAACACAAGCGGCGGACAGATTATCTGGGTGGCTTCGTCCAACTTCATGGATGAAATGTACAATGCTTATTCTTCCGGCGCCAACCTGGATTTTGGTATGAATGCCCTTTCGTCCCTGATTGGAGAAAGCGATGCGGTTTCCATCCGCAGCAAATCTTTGAGCTACAATTACCTGACAATCAGTAATTCCACATCTTCCATGCTGCAGGTTCTGATGATTGGGATTCTGCCGCTCGCGTTCATAGTGACCGGTATCGTGGTAGTGGTAACGAGGAGAAGAAGACGTAATGCATAAAGGAGGAGTCTTGCGATGAATAAAATGAAGAAGCTGTATGTGCTTCTGGGAGTGCTGGTGCTTGTCTGCGGCATTACCTTCTTTGTCAGCAGGCAGGAGGAAAAAAAGGAGCAGATAAAGAACAGTGATGAAACTATTTTTTCTGTGGACACCGAGTCGGTAACGGCACTGAGCTGGGAGTATGCCGGCAACACTTTTTCCTTCCATAAAAGCGGAGGAAAATGGATTTACGATACGGATGAAAATTTCCCGGTAAATGAAGATAAAATAGAGTCGCTCTTAAGCCAGTTTACTGAGTTTGGCGCTTCCTTTGTCATTGAGGAAGTGGACGATTTCGGACAGTACGGTCTTTCCGACCCTCTGGCAACCATTTCGGTTACGGCGGGAGAAGAAAGCTACGAAGTGAATTTAGGAGATTACAGCACCATGGATGCACAGCGGTATGTTTCCATCGGAGACGGCAAGGTCTACCTGGTGAAGCACGACCCGCTGGATGATTACGACCTTACCATCAGCGACATCATCCAAAACGATGAAATTCCGGTGCTGACTTCCGCAACGGGCATTCAGTTTTCCGGAGAGGAAACGTATACGATTGACTACGAAGAGGAAAGCATCCACACATACTGTGCGGAGGATGTTTACTTTACAGAGGAACAGCCGCTGGATACCTCTCTGGTAAAAAGCTATCTGCAGAAGATAAGCGCCTTAAGTCTTAACGATTATGTGAGCTACAATGCCACGGAGGAGGAGCTGCAGGCTTACGGTCTTGCCGAACCGGAGCTTTCCGTAACCGTGGACTATCCGGTGACGCACTCAGATGATGTGACCACCACGGAAACCTTTGTCCTTCATGTGGGACGGGATGCAGTGGAAAAAGCACAGTCTGTGGCGGACAATACAACGGCTGAGGCAGCGGATGAAGATGAGGCAGAGGTGACAGCTTATGTCAGAGTAGGCGACTCACAGATTATTTACCGGATTACTTCGGAAGAGTACCGGGCTTTGACAGCGGCTTCCTACAATGACCTGCGGCACAAAGAAGTGCTGACGGCATCCATGGAAGATATCACCGGTCTGACCTTTACCATGGACGGCGAAACCTATGTGCTGCATAACGGCGCTACAGGCGACGGAACCGCAAGCGAGGAGACAGAGAACGGTACCGAGGATGGAGCTGCAAGTGCGGAAACAGAGAACGGTACCGGGGACGGAGCCGCAAGTGCGGAAGGCTGGTTTTATCAAGGCACGGAAATTGATGTAACGGATCTTGAGACGGCACTGGGGGCTCTTTCGGCGGACAGTTTTACTGAAGAAACACCTACGGGCAAAGAAGAAATCCGCTTTACCGCATACCTGAATAATGCAAATTTCCCTAAAGTGGAAGTTGTGCTTTACCGTTATGACGGCGAATATTGTCTGGCAACGGTGGACGGCAGGACGGTTTCCCTCATTCCGCGAAGCCAGGCGGTGGCACTTATGGAAGCTGTGAATGCAATTGTGTTGAATTGACAACTTCTATTTTGTCCCATGATTATCTTGCATGATTGCGATATCTTTTCTATAATAAAGATAGTGCAAATTTTGCAAGGGGGATAAAAGAACATGGATTACGAAATATACAGTCGGATGATTATCGGCGTCTGCATTGTTGTCGGCATTTTGCTGGTTCTGCTGGTGGGAAGAGGCATCCGTCGGGTAGACCGACATGTGAGCACCGGGCGGACCGGCTCGCCGGCATTTGAAAAATGGAAAAAACAAATCAGTACAAACTGCAGTTCCCAGAACCTGAAGGACTTTCAGCTTTTTCTGACGCAATATGGCGGAGGCTATGTCAAAAGAAGAGACGGCAGAGTGATTTACCGGGATTTCTTAGGCAGGGAAAAGGGAGATTTGAAAGGTATTTTCTTTCATTCCGTCATTCCCAGCCGGAAGATTTCCACAGAGGAAAAAGAAGCATTCCGAAGATATCTCTGCCAGATTGGTGTGCAGGGAATTGGCGAAAGACCGGAGTATGAAAAATTTGACGGGAAACTGCGCAACAAAGAAGTGGATTTGGATGAGTGGGAAAAAAAGGAAGCCGGCAACAAAGGGGAGCTGCTCGTCCGTCAATACCTTAAGAGCCTGAATGAGCGGGAGTATTTTATAATCAGCGGCGTTGTCCTTAAATGTCAGGGAAAAACGAGGGAACTCGACCACATTATCGTGGGCAACGATGTGGTTTTTATTCTGGAAACCAAAGCATTCGGCATGTCGGGCAGTGAAAACGGAAGCAATAAAGCGGTGCTTACCATCCATAATGACAACTGGGTACTTCACAAAAACGGTCACGACAAGACATTAAAAAGCCCGACGGAACAGGTAACGCAGGAAGCAACGCTTCTGAAAGAGATTATAGAGAATCCGTTTATAGATATAAAACCTGTTGTGGTGCTGGCTAATCCGTCTTTGGTGTTGGAAAAAAAGGAAACGTTGCCTTATGAAGTGACTAAGCTGAAAGACCTGGCGGCATATATTCAAGCCAATAATAAACAGATGGCATCCGAGGATATGCAGGACGCTATCCGAAGAATAGACAAAAGCAGGATAAAGTAATAAGAAACAGGGCATGTGAAACATGCCCTGTTTTGTGCTTGTTAAACTGCTATATCCAGATTTTTTCCGATAAGCGCCGCAGCATCGGCGGATTTTTTATTCTGCTGATAAGGGTTGGACTCATCAGAGTACCGGATTTGAGTGGTAGTTGTGCCGCCTGCGGTATAGGTGGTGCCGCATTCCGGGCAGACAGCCGTGCGAATGGAAACGGTAGCCGAAAGTACCTGACCGTTATTCTGGGCTGCACTCTTGTAAGCGTTGCTTACATGCTCCTGCTCATGGGCACGTACGCTGGCAGCCGAAGCCTGCGGGGAAATGTGGGTGGCGGACTTAAAGGAGACCATTTCGTCCGAGCCGTCCTGATACTTCCGGTTCTTACAGGTTTCACATTCCGCAGGAGAAGATTTCCTGCCGGGGGTCACTTCCGTAGACTGTCCGGGATTTACAATAGGCTTATAAGAAGTATTAACATTGCCGAGTCCGCTTATTCCCATCATGGAAAACTCCTTTCTGCGATTTTTACGGATATTTCTATCCTTATAGTAGCACGCACGTATAAGAAAAACAAGAGGAACAAAGGAAAAGCTTACGTCGTCGGAGCCTCGTAGCTGACATCAATCTCACTCCAAAGTATCCAGATGGAGGACCTTGCGCCTCCGTTGGAAAGGAAGGAGCGGATTTCGCACAGGGACCAGAGTTTGGTTTCCGGGTCCTGTTGGCGGATTTTCATGCTGTGGGATTCCTGCGATAGCGTGTATACTAAATCGTCGAGTACCGTCCGGGTAGAAACAAGGGTGTTATTATAAGTCTGCGACTCAATGGATGCTGCGTTGTAAATGGTAATCCGGCGCATATCCGTGAGAACGGGAACGGCAGTATCTTTTGAGGCAACTGTAATCCGAATGGAGGTGGTGGAAGTGTTCTGATAGGTCAGAATGAGATTGCGCAAAGGGATGTTCAGTGTACTGCCGGTGGCGGACAAATCTACGTGATACTCTTCGAGGGGCTTAAATAAATTCGGCGTAGTAATGTCCTGGGAAGAGGTTTTGAAGTTTAATTTATAAGTGAGAGGGGTGTCTTCCGTAACAGTAATAACAGGTGTTTCACCGTCTTCGCCGGTATCGCCTTTAGGTCCCTGGATACCCGGTTCACCTTTCTCACCGGTGCCGCCTTTTTCTCCGCGGTCGTCTCTCGGTTCTTCCGGTTCCATAGGTCCGGGCGGCCCCTGAACGGTTACATAAGTGCACAGGAATTGTTGCAGTTGCAGCCGCAGCAATTTCTGGAGTTATTGTTTGAACAGTTCATAAAAACGCTCCTATATATTGGTGTCTATACTCATATGGTATGCGGAAGAGGAGAAGATGAGAAAAAAATCTTGTAGGCTTTTAACAAAAAACGGCAGGGGGATTTTTATATTCTATACAATTTCGTTCTTGCTTTATCCTGGGTACTATGGTAAACTATCTTTCGGTAACAGACAACTGTCTGCCAACGAAGGACACATAAAGAAAAGTGTCTTTGATAAACAAACAACTGTCTTTAATGGAAAAGCATGGAGGAAAAATGGACAGAGCAACCGGTTATTATGTGGTAAGGAGCAAGGCAGTACCGGAGGTGCTTTTGAAGGTGGTGGAAGCCAAGCGGCTGATAGATACCGAAAAGGTGCGTTCCGTACAGGAGGCTGTGGATGCCGTGGGTATCAGCCGGAGTTCTTTTTACAAGTACAAAGAGGATATTTTTCCATTTCATGAGGATTCGCAGGGAAGCACCATTACCCTGACATTCCAGATGGAGGATGAGCCCGGACTGTTGTCGGAGGTTCTGGGGATTGTGGCAAAATACGGAGCCAATATCCTGACCATCCATCAGAGTATTCCCATCAACGGCATGGCATCGCTGACTTTGAGCATTCAGATTTTGCACACCACGCAGGATGTTTCCGGCATGATTGGAGACATGGAGCAGACCAAGGGTGTGCATCATGTGAAAATTCTGGCGAAGGAATAAAACGCATGCAAGGCGGAAAACGAAAATGCAGCAGAATAAAACACAGCAAAAGAATAAAGAAAGCAGAGGAAAAGAAATGATTAAGATTGCAGTACTCGGATATGGCACCGTAGGAAGCGGTGTGGTAGAAGTTATCGAGAAGAACAAGGACATGGTAAACAAGAAAGCGGGCGAAGAGCTTTCCATTAAATACATCCTGGACTTAAGAGATTTCCCCGGAGACCCTTACGAAAGCAAGGTGGTGCATGATTACCAGACCATCGTAAACGACCCGGAAATCCAGATTATCTGCGAAACCATGGGCGGCACCGGTGCTGCTTATGAATTTACCAAACAGGCGCTACAGGCGGGAAAGAGTGTATGTACATCCAATAAGGAGCTGGTTGCGGCACACGGACCGGAGCTTCTTACCATGGCAAAGGAACATAAATGCAATTATCTGTTTGAGGCCAGTGTAGGCGGCGGTATTCCCATTATCAGACCTCTGAATTATTCTCTGACGGCAGAAAAAATTGAGTCCATTACCGGTATCTTAAACGGTACAACCAACTACATTCTGTCCAAGATGGAAAAAGAAGGGGCGGACTTTGACACCGTATTAAAGAGAGCACAGGAAAAAGGCTATGCGGAAAGAAACCCCGAAGCCGATGTGGAAGGTCATGATGCCTGCCGCAAGATTGCCATTCTTTCTTCCCTGATGCTGGGTGAAAATGTGGATTACCGCAAGATTTATACAGAAGGTATTACGAAAATTACCGCAATGGATTTTGCCTATGCAAAGGAAATGGATATGTCCATCAAGCTCCTTGCCATGAGTAAGGAAGTGGGTAATGAAACGCTTGCCATGGTGGCACCGTTTATGATTTCGGCGGAACATCCTCTTCATATGGTAAACGGCGTGTTCAATGCGGTGTTTGTTCACGGCAACATGCTGGGCGACTCCATGTACTACGGCAAGGGAGCCGGAAAGCTTCCCACCGCCAGTGCGGTTGTTTCCGATGTCATCGACTGTGCAAGACATATCGGCAAGGTAATTATGTGCTTCTGGGATGCAACGGATGCGAAGCTGATGAACGTAGAAGAGGCGGAAAATAAATTCTTCTTCCGTGTAAAGAGCGGCAACGAAGACAAGGTAAAGGCCGTATTCGGTGAAGTGAAGTCCGTAAAACTTCCCGGTAAGAATGAGGAAGAGGCATTTGTAACTTCCCTTATGAAGGAAAAGGATTTTGCAGAAAAATATGAAAAAATTGCGGACATCTGTGTCGGAAACAGAATTCGTGTGAATGCAGATATGCAGTAATAGAAAATGAGGAATATGAGGAGAAAAATGCGAAAGTAAAATCGCAGGAAAGAAAGGTTTGGAAACTATTATGAAAAAAGTTGTAAAATTCGGCGGAAGTTCCTTAGCCAGCGCGGAACAGTTTATTAAGGTCGGCAATATTATCCGGGCAGATAAGGAGCGTGCTTATGTTGTGCCTTCCGCACCCGGCAAAAGATTTTCGGATGACACCAAGGTGACCGATATGCTGTACGGCTGCTATGCATTGGCGGATGAGGACAAGGATTTCTCCAAGGAGCTTACAGCCATTAAGGCAAGATATCAGGAGATTATTGACGGTCTGCATTTGGAGCTTTCCCTGGAGGATGAGTTTAAGACCATTGAAAAGAACTTTAAGGAAAAAGCCGGAAGAGACTATGCGGCTTCCCGCGGCGAATACTTGAACGGTATTATCATGGCAGATTATTTAGGCTATGAATTCATTGATTCCGCAGAGGTTATTTTCTTTAAGGAAAACGGAGAATTTGACGCGGATCTTACGGATGAAGTGCTTTCCGCAAGACTGGCGGAATGTCCCAATGCGGTAGTTCCCGGATTTTACGGCGCTTACGCGGACGGCAAGGTAAAGACCTTTTCCAGAGGCGGCTCCGACATTACCGGTTCCATCGTGGCAAAAGCGGTAAAAGCCGATGTATATGAAAACTGGACGGATGTTTCCGGCTTCTTAATTGCAGACCCCCGCATTATCAAGGAACCGCAGGTCATTGAAGTTATCACTTACAAGGAACTCCGCGAGCTTGCTTACATGGGTGCAACCGTTCTGCACGAAGATGCCATTTTCCCGGTTCGCCAGCAGGGTATTCCCATCAATATCCGCAACACCAATGCTCCCGCAGATGAGGGCACCTGGATTGTGGGCAGCACCTGCCAGAAATCCAAATACATTATCACAGGTATTGCCGGCAAGAAGGGCTTCTGTGCGGTAAATATTGAAAAGGATATGATGAATTCCGAAATCGGTTTCGGCAGAAAGGTTTTGCAGTCCTTTGAAGAAAACGGTATTTCTTTCGAGCATGTGCCTTCCGGCATTGATACCCTGACGGTTTTTGTACATCAGGATGAATTTATGCACAAGGAACAGAAGGTGGTTGCCGGCATTCACAGACTGGCAAATCCCGATTCCATTGATATTGAATCAGACCTGGCGCTGATTGCCGTCGTAGGACGCGGCATGAAATCCATGCGCGGTACAGCGGGCAGACTTTTCTCCGCACTGGCGCATGCCAACATCAACATTAAAATGATTGACCAGGGTTCTTCCGAGTTAAATATCATCATCGGTGTGGCAAACGAGGACTTTGAAAATGCCATCCGTGCCATCTATGCGATTTTTGTGGAAACACAGTTATAAACACAGTTTCTTTAGGAATAAAAAAAGAGGCATCGCCCCATGAATATTCATGTGACGACAGCCTCTTTTTTCAGGTGGAACCCGAGTTATTTCATGGATTCTTCCTGCTTCTTAATCATTCTGCGAACCATCTCACCACCGATGGAACCTGCTTCACGGGAAGTCAGGTCACCGTTGTAACCTTCCTTTAAGTTTACACCTAATTCAGATGCAACCTCGGTTTTGAAACGGTCAAGAGCTGCCTTTGCTTCAGGAACTTCTACTCTATTAGACTTTGAGTTTGCCATAGTTTTTCACCTCCTAATTTTTTTGCGGATAAGTGGATGAAAACCACTTATCCCGTTTTTGCCGGTCTTAAGTGTGTTTTTATCACTTATCTTGGTCTTAGTATGAGCAGAGTCCGGAAAAATATAATGGTAAGTTTTGCTAATGGGTAAAAATTTCTGCGGATGGTTTTTCTGTTTTTTTATATAATAAGAAGAGACACAGAACATTCGGCAGAACCATGACGGCATTGATAAAATCCGTGAAACTCCAGACGATTTCCATGGGCAGAATGGCGCCGAAATAAATCATGACAATATAAACAAGATGATAGGATTTTACCGCTGCTTTTCCCAAAAAATAAGTGACTCCTTTTTCGCCGAGATAGCACCAGCCGACCAGTGTAGCGAGGGCAAAAGCCATCAGGGAAAGAGAAAGGAAGGCATCTCCGCACGGTAAAAAAGCAAAGGCGGCGGTGGTAAGACCGGCATCACTGTAGGCTGCGGCGCTGCCGGGATGGGCAAGCATGCTGCTTATAACGGTAAATCCGGTGAGCGTGCACATAACGATGGTGTCCCAGAAAACGGCGGTCATGGAAACAAGAGCCTGCCGCATGGGATTTTCGGTGGAAGAAGCACCGGCGGCAATGGCGGAGGTACCGATTCCGGCTTCATTGGTAAACAGTCCCCGGGCGATGCCGAAACGTGCCGCCATAAGAAAGGTACTGCCGCAAAATCCGCCTGCGGCTGCTTTTTTCGTGAAAGCGGAAGAAAAAACCAGATGCAGGCTTTCTCCTAAAAAACGGTAATTTTTAACCAGCAGCAAAAGGCATGCACCCATATACAGAATACTTAAGGGCGGTACCAGACGGCTGCAAAAACTGCCGATGCTGTGCATGCCGCCTAAAATCACGAAGCCGCAGAGAACGGCAGCACCGATGCCTATGATGTGCGGAGACAGGTGAAAGGTACTGAAGGCGGCATCCGCCATGGCGGAGGACTGGGTGGTGCAGCCCACACCGAGAGCGGCAAATATCACGCACAGAGCATAAAATTTACCAAGAAATTTATTATGTAAACCGTATTCCATTACATACATGGGACCGCCGCAGGGTTTGCCGGATGCATCTTTTCTGCGGTACAGGCAGCTTAGATAACATTCGCAGTAGGCGGTTGCCATGCCTAAAAGTCCGGTTAAGAAGCACCAGAACAGGGCACCCGGGCCGCCGAGGGCAATGGCGGTGGAAACACCCACAATATTGCCGGTACCCAGGGTGGCGGCAAGGGTGGTGGCAAGAGCGGCAAAGCTGTCAAGACCGTGGCCGGAATTTTTTTCGGGACGCAGGGACAGGCGGATGGCCTTTCCGATATATTTCTGGGGAAAAAATTTACAGGAAAAAAACAGGTGGGCGGCGGATAGCAAAAAAAGAAGCGGTCCGTTCCATAAAAACAGGTTGACCTGTTCCAGACAGGCGGTTATATTTTTCATATAGAAATACCTCGTCTTTTGGTTCTGTACTAATATATATAATTTTTTTAGAATTTATTTATAATTTATATATTGTTTTTTGTACGATATGTGTTATAGTATATATAACAAATATGAAAGGGAGGAAGACTATGAACATTCAGAAATTTACACAGAAATCTATGGAAGCTGTGGAAGGATGCCAGAAGCTGGCATATGAATACGGTCATCAGGAGATTGAACAGGAACATCTGCTTTACAGCCTTCTGACCATAGAAGACAGTTTGATTTATAAATTAATTGAAAAAATGGAAATCAATGCACCCCATTTCCTGAACAGGGTGGAGCAGGCATTACAGAAGCGCCCGAAGGTACAGGGCGGTGAACTCCATGTGGGAGCGGATTTGAATAAAGTGCTCATCTGCGCAGAGGACGAGGCAAAGAGACTGGGAGACGAATATGTTTCCGTAGAGCATCTTTTCTTGTCCATGATTCAGTATCCCAATAAGGAAATGAAGGATATTTTTAATGAGTACGGCATCACAAGGGAGCGGTTCCTGCAGGCTCTTTCTACCGTAAGGGGCAACCAGAGGGTGGTCAGTGACAACCCGGAGGCTACTTACGATACCTTGACCAAATACGGTCAGGATCTGGTGGAAAAGGCAAGAAGCCAGAAACTGGATCCCGTTATCGGCAGGGACAATGAAATCCGTAACATTATCCGTATCCTGTCCCGTAAGACGAAGAACAATCCCGTTCTTATCGGTGAACCCGGTGTCGGTAAAACCGCCGTTGTGGAGGGACTTGCCCAGCGTATCGTAAGAGGCGATGTACCGCAGGGACTGAAGGATAAAAAGATTTTTGCACTGGATATGGGTGCCCTTGTTGCAGGCGCTAAGTACCGCGGTGAATTTGAGGAACGTCTGAAAGCCGTTCTGGATGAAGTAAAGAAGAGCGAAGGACAGATTATTCTGTTCATCGATGAACTGCATACCATTGTAGGCGCCGGTAAAACGGATGGTGCCCTGGATGCCGGCAATATGTTAAAGCCTATGCTGGCAAGAGGGGAACTGCATTGTATCGGTGCGACTACTTTGGATGAATACCGGCAGTATATCGAAAAGGATGCGGCTCTTGAACGTCGTTTCCAGCCGGTTATGGTAGCGGAGCCTACGGTGGAGGATACCATTTCCATTCTCCGTGGCTTAAAAGAAAGATACGAAGTATACCATGGCGTTAAAATCATGGATAATGCGCTGGTAAGCGCGGCAGTACTTTCCAACCGGTATATTACGGACAGATTTCTGCCGGATAAGGCGATTGACCTCGTGGATGAAGCCTGTGCGCTGATTAAAACAGAATTGGACTCCATGCCCACCGAACTGGATGAATTACAGCGTAAGATCACCCAGCTCGAAATTGAGGAAACCGCACTGAAAAAAGAAGACGACAGATTAAGCCAGGAAAGACTGGCAGAGCTGCAGAAGGAACTGGCAGAGCTTAAGGAAGAGTTTGCCGGAAAGAAAGCACAGTGGGACAATGAAAAGGCTTCTGTTGATAAACTTTCCAAGCTGCGTGAGGAGATTGATACGACAAACAGCGAAATCCAGATCGCACAGCGGGAAGGAAATCTGGAAAAGGCAGCTGAGTTATCTTACGGCAAGCTTCCTTCTCTGAAAAAGCAGTTGGAAATCGAAGAGGAAAATGTAAAAGGCAAGGGTATGTCTCTGGTACATGAATGTGTATCCGAGGACGAGATTGCCCGTATTATCTCCCGTTGGACAGGCATTCCGGTTGCAAAACTTACGGAAAGCGAAAGAAACAAAACCCTTCATCTGGATGAAGAACTACATAAACGTGTGGTAGGTCAGGATGAAGCGGTTACTAAAGTGGCGGAAGCCATCATGCGTTCCAAAGCCGGTATCAAAGACCCCGGCAAGCCGATTGGTTCTTTCCTTTTCTTAGGACCTACCGGTGTCGGTAAGACAGAGCTTGCCAAGACACTTGCACAGGCATTGTTTGATGACGAAACCAATATGGTGCGTATCGATATGAGCGAGTATATGGAGAAGTATTCCGTATCCAGACTGATCGGAGCACCTCCCGGATACGTTGGTTACGAAGAAGGCGGTCAGCTTACCGAAGCCGTCCGCAGAAAACCTTATTCGGTTGTTCTTTTTGATGAAATTGAAAAGGCTCATCCGGATGTATTCAACGTACTGCTGCAGGTGCTGGATGACGGACGTATTACGGACTCCCAGGGCAGAACGGTTGACTTCAAGAATACCATCCTGATTATGACTTCCAATATCGGTGCCCAGTATCTGCTGGACGGCATCAACGAAGACGGTACCATTAAGCCCGAAGCAGAGCAGAGGGTAATGGAAGATTTACGTGCCCACTTCAGACCGGAGTTCTTAAACCGTCTGGACGAGACCATTCTCTTCAAGCCGCTTACCAAGGACAACATCAAGGGTATTGTTTCCTTAATTATTGATGGCTTGAACAAGAGACTCTCCGACAGAGAGCTGACCGTAAAACTGACCCCCGAAGCAGAGCAGTTTGTAGTTGACCATGCTTACGATCCGGTTTACGGTGCACGGCCTCTGAAGCGCTATATCCAGAAATATGTGGAAACCCTGTCCGCTAAGCTGATTTTGGCCGACAGTGTGGAAGAGGGTGACACCATCCTGATTGAAGTAAAGGACGATGCACTTTCCGCGAGAGTGGAGAAAGGCAACAGATAAAAAAGACCCGGGAGCTGTGTCTCCCGGGCAGAAAGGTAAAAGATATGATACCCAACGATCCGGTTATGTTATTAAGCTTTATCAACCTGAAATTGCGAGACTTTTATGGCAGTCTGGATGCCCTCTGCGAGGATCTGGATGTGGACAGGAAATCCATAGAGGAGAAGCTGGCGGGGATTGAATATCGGTATGATGCCGGCAAAAACCAATTTGTATAAAGTGAAAAGATAATGTCCGGCGTGTTAAAATCATGTCGTATAAGACAAGCGGAAGCAGACATATACTCACACTAAGGAACAGCATAAACAGGGTGGCAGCTTTCATGAAAAAAGAGGAAGTGCACTTGATTTTGTGTATTCTTATCAGTATGGAAATGTGTCTGCTTCTTGTTTTTTGCGGACAGTATATAAAAAGGGCGGAGCTGACAGCCGGGGCAATGGAAAATGCGGGCATGGGAAAAAGAGAAAACGATGAGGAAGCAGAAACCACGGAGATAAAAAAGATAGCGCTTACCTTTGACGACGGCCCGCATCCGGTGTATACGCCCAAACTGTTGGACGGACTACAGAAAAGAGGCGTAAAAGCCACTTTTTTTGTGACCGGGGAAAATGCCGAAGCCAACCCGGATATTATAAAAAGGATGCAGGAAGACGGACATTTAATCGGAAACCATACATACAGTCATATCCAGCTTACCTGCAGCAATCGCGATATGTTTAAGAAGGAACTCATTAAAACCAATGAAGTGATTAAAGAGATTGCGGACGTGGATGTTGTTTATGTGCGCCCGCCCTACGGTTCCTGGGATAAAAAGTTTGAAAAAGAATTAAATATGTTTCCGGTGCTATGGAATGTGGACCCGCTCGACTGGTGCACGAATGATGCCGATAAAATCACAAAGCGTATACTGCGGGATGCAGAGGAGGGGGATATTATTTTAATGCACGACTACTATGCCACTTCCGTAACGGCGGCGCTGCAGGTGGTGGATGCCCTGCAGGCGGAAGGCTATACCTTCGTTACGGTGGAGGAAATTTTGTTTGACTGAGGTAGACATGTCCTAAAAAGCAAGGTATAATCTCAAAGGAGAAGTATAACTCCCGGAGGCAGTCATGGATTTATTTGAATATATGAGACAAAACAATATGGAGAAGGAGTCCCCGTTAGCGGCAAGGCTTCGTCCCACGACGCTGGACGAAGTGGTGGGGCAGCAGCACATTATCGGCAAAGATACCCTGCTGTACCGCGCCATCAAAGCGGACAAGCTGAGCTCTCTTATTTTTTATGGCCCGCCCGGAACCGGCAAGACCACGCTGGCAAAGGTGATTGCCGGTACGACCAGTGCGGATTTTATGCAGATTAATGCGACGGTAGCCGGCAAAAAAGACATGGAAGACGTGGTGGAAAAGGCAAAGAACAACCAGGGAATGTATGGAAAAAAGACCATTCTGTTCATTGACGAAATTCACCGCTTTAACAAAGGGCAACAGGACTATCTGCTTCCGTTCGTGGAGGACGGCACCCTGATTTTAATCGGCGCGACGACGGAAAATCCGTATTTTGAGGTAAACGGCGCTCTGATTTCCCGTTCGCTGGTGTTTGAACTGAAGCCCCTGAGCCGGGAAGACATTAAGACTTTGTTAAACAGAGCCGTTTATGATAAGGACAAGGGAATGGGCTCCTACGATGCCGTGATTGAAGAGGATGCGCTGGAGTTTTTAGCGGAGCTTTCCGGCGGAGATGCCAGACATGCCCTGAATGCCATTGAACTCGGTATTATGACCACCAACCGGAGTGAGGACGGCAAAATCCACATTACCCTGCAGGTGGCGCAGGAATGCATACAGAAACGGGTTATGCGTTACGACAAAACCGGGGACAATCATTACGATACCATTTCGGCGTTCATTAAAAGCATGCGGGGCTCCGACCCGGATGCGGCGGTGTATTATCTGGCGCGGATGCTGTATGCCGGAGAAAGCGTAACGTTTATTGCCAGAAGAATGATGATTTGCGCTTCTGAGGATGTGGGAAATGCAGACCCGCAGGCTCTGCAGGTGGCAGTCAGTGCATCTCTGGCAGTGGAGCGTGTCGGCATGCCGGAGGCACAGATTATTTTATCCCAGGCAGCAGCCTATATTGCCACGGCACCGAAGAGCAATGCGGCAAACAACGCCATTGCGGAAGCCATGCAGACAGTGGAACAGACGGGAAATCTGGCAATTCCTGTGCATTTGCAGGATGCCCATTACAAAGGAGCAGCAAAATTGGGACACGGAACCGGTTATAAATATGCCCATGATTATAAAAACAATTATGTAAAGCAGCAATATCTGCCCTATGAGTTAAACGGCAAAGAATTTTACCGTCCGTCGGGCAACGGCTACGAAGTAAAAATCAGGGAACATATGAAACGCATTAAAAAAGAAGCGGAAGAGTAAGAACACGGAAAACAGATAAAAGAAAGTGCGGGAATTCAATGAAACAGGAAAAAGCGAAAATATTAAACAACAAGATTTTTTTGTACCTTACGGAGTTCTTTTCGGGAATGTCCGTTATGGCGGTGGAGCTGGGAGCAAGCAGACTGCTGGCGCCGTATTTCAGTTCTTCCCAGATTGTCTGGACCATTATCATCGGTACCATTATGATAGCCATGGCGCTGGGCAATATTTACGGCGGCAAAAGTGCGGATAAAAATCCCAACCCGGACAAGCTTTACGGCAGAATTATTATTTCCGCTATCTGGATTGCCTTAATTCCGGTTGTGGGCAAATACATTATTTTAGGTGTTTCGGCGCTGCTCATTTTTACCGTAAACAGTAACTTCTTAATTATTGCGGCGTTTGCGGCGTGTATGCTGATTTTCGTATTTCCGCTGTTTCTTTTAGGAACGGTAACGCCTTCCCTGGCAAAATATTCCGTGGAAAATCTGGAAGAAAGCGGTAAAGTCATCGGTACACTGGGAGCCTACAACACCATCGGCAGCATCATCGGTACGTTTGTGCCGACTTTCATTACCATTCCGGCAGTGGGAACATCCATTACATTCTTAATCTTTTCTGGAATACTGCTGGTACTTTCCGGTATTTATTTTATCAGTGCACGGAGGGGTGCCAGGCGACTGATTGTTTCGGGAATACTGTTTGTGTTATGCTGCGTCCTGGGACATTCCCAGTCCTTTGCTTTCTGGGAAAATGACCTTACCTATGAAGGAGAGTCCATTTACAACTACCTGCAGGTAAAGGAAAATAACAGAAGTGTGATTTTGTCCACCAATGTTCTGTTCGGCGTGCAGTCCATTTATATGAAAGAGGACGGGCTTACGGGGATGTACTACGACTACGCTATGGCGGCGCCGCTGATGGTGGAGGACAAAGAGCTGTCCGATATGAATGTGCTCATCTTAGGAATGGGAACCGGCACGTATGCCACACAGTGTAAAAAATACTATGGGGATATGTCCATAGAAGGTGTGGAAATTGACGGGAAAATCACGAATCTGTCCCGCCGGTACTTTGCACTGCCCGACAGCGTAAAGGTTACCACCTACGACGGCAGGGCATACCTCAATGCGGACAAGGAAACCTATGATGTGATTATGGTGGATGCCTATCAGGACATCACCATTCCGTTCCAGATGTCTTCCGTGGAATTTTTCACCATGGTGAAAGCGCATCTGAACGAAAACGGAGTCATGGTGGTCAATATGAATATGCGCGGCACGGAAGAGGGCAGCATCAACCAGTATCTGGCAGACACCATTGCTTCCGTATTCGGCAGTGTTATGACGGTGGATGTAAACGGCAGCACCAACAGAGAGCTGTTTGCTTCCGATAATGCCGACATGCTTGCCGTGATGAAGGTCAACACGGAAAATCTTGCCAGCGAGGATTTGAAACGGCTGATGAATTACGTTTCTTTAAGTATGGAAGATTACCGGGCTGGCGATTACCTGATGACGGACGACAAAGCACCGGTAGAACTTCTGGGCATGCGTGTGATTGACAGTCTTATTCAGGAAGAGGTCAGCTACTATAAAGACATCTATAAAGAGCAGGGCATAGAAGGACTTTTGAATAATTTATAAAATTAAAACAGGGAAGCTGCCAGATACTGGTAGATTTCCTGATTTTTTTTCTGCCAGTTGTCACAGATGGAGGCGGCGATTTCTTCCGTGGGAACGGAGAGGGTCAGTTCCATTAAATTGTTTCCTTTTTCCTTGGCAACCAGATGGGCGGCGTATTCGCCGGTTACGGATTTATAGTAATCGCCCTGAATGGAAACCTCGTCCCGAAGCTCCAGCTCCTTTTCGGACAGATAATTGTCGATATCCTTTTTGATGGCATCGCTGACACGGTTTTCAAAGAAACGGAGTGTTTCCAGTCCCTCATCCGTGATGTCTAACAGCGTGCGGTTCCGGACCGTTTTGGCAGTTACTAAGCCGGTATCAATCAGTTCCGCCATAACCTGCTGCAGGGTAAAAAAGTTGGTGTATTCCTTTTCCTGGATGAAATCCGTAATCTGGTTGCGGGTGAGAGGAAAAGTCACACGGTTTAACATATAAAGTACAATCAGTTTATACAGGGTCAGTGGATCCTGGGTCATATCCTGTTCACTCCTTTTTAACCGGGGAGCTTATGGTTCATACAGCATCCCCTGATAAGTCTGCCGCTCCCGCATGGTGCGGTGCAGCGTGTTTAATACATCTCTTTTCTGAAGGCTCCAGAGCGGAGCAATCAAATCCTTTCCGGCACCGTCCCCCGTTACCCGGTGAACCACCGTTTCCGGGGAAAGAAGCTCCAGATTTTTAATCAGTATATCCATATATTCTTCCTTGGAAAGAACGGTAAAACCGGGGAGTTCTCCCTTCGTGTACATATCTCCCAAAGCGGTGTTTTTCAAAATATGCAGTAACTGAAATTTTATCCCGAAAGGGGAAAAGGTATTCAGGTACCGGGTGGTGGCATACATATCCTCAGCCGTTTCAAAAGGCAGTCCCAAAATAACATGGACAATGACCGGCAGGGAGAGCGCCTGCAGATTTGCCATGGCTTCCTCAAAAACAGAAAGCGGGTAGCCTCTGCGGATAAAAGCGGCGGTGTGTTCGTGCATGGTCTGCAGTCCCAGCTCTATCCAGATAAATTTTTGGGGAAAGCGTTCCTTTAATTCCGCAAGCAGCGAGAGCACTTCGGGACCGAGACAGTCAGGTCTTGTGGCAATGGAAATGCCGGCAACCTCCGACAGGATAAGGGCGGCCGTGTAGATTTCCCGCAGATAAGAAACAGGCCCATAGGTATTGGTGTAGGCCTGAAAATACGCAACAAATCTGCTGCCGGTATATTTCCTGTGAAGGATATCACTGCCTTCCCGGAGCTGCGTTTCTATGCAAGAGGCGGTAGCGGAAACCGCAAAGTCCCCGCTGCCGCCCACACTGCAGAAAATACAGCCGCCGCTTCCGGTGCGTCCGTCCCGGTTGGGACAGGACAGACCGGCATCCAGAGCAACTTTATAACATTTTTCGCCTAAGGTTTTCTGAAAATAGGCATTTAAGGAATAGTACGGCTTGTCAAGCCAGTAATCCGGTACACGGTACATAGTTTTCTTTCTGAGCATGCCTGCCGGCAAAAGCAGACTCGGCAAAATTAGTTGTGAATATGGGACTTTACGGCTTCGGCAACCGCATCTGCTACCTGGGGCATAAAGGCTTCCGGCATGATGTTGTCGTCGGAAAGCTCGTCCTCGGGAACTAAGGATGCAATGGCATTGGCAGCCGCAAGCTTCATTTCTTCGGTAATCTGGGTAGCACGGCCTTCCAGGGCACCCTTGAAGATGCCGGGGAACGCTACCACGTTGTTGACCTGGTTGGGGAAATCACTGCGTCCGGTTCCCACAACGCGGGCACCCGCCTTCCTGGCAAGGTCCGGCATGATTTCGGGAACGGGATTTGCCATGGCAAACAGAATGGCATCCTTATTCATGGAAGCAACCATTTCTTCCGTTACAATGCCGGGAGCGGAAACACCGACAAAGATATCGGCGCCCTTCATGGCATCGGCAAGAGAACCGGTTTCGTTCTTCGGGTTGGTAACCTCCGTCATTTTCTGCTGCATCCAGTTTAAGCCTTCGGTATCCTTGGAAACGATACCCACCTTGTCACACATGACAATATAAGGGAAGCCGTAGGTCAGAAGCAGCTTGGTGATTGCCACACCGGCACTTCCGGCACCGTTTACGACTACTTTACAGTCTTCCTTTTTCTTGCCCACTACCTTTAAGGCATTGATGATGCCGGCAAGTACCACAATCGCAGTGCCGTGCTGGTCGTCATGGAATACGGGAATGTCTAAGGCTGCTTTTAATCTTTCTTCGATTTCAAAGCAGCGGGGTGCGCTGATGTCCTCTAAGTTGATACCGCCGAAGCCGGGAGCTAAATAGGTAACGGCTTTGATGATTTCTTCGGTATCCTGGGTGTCAAGGCAGATGGGAACGGCATTGATGCCGCCGAATTCCTTGAAAAGCACCGCTTTGCCTTCCATAACGGGCATAGCGGCGTAGGGGCCGATATTGCCGAGTCCAAGTACGGCACTGCCGTCGGAAACAACGGCTACGGTGTTGGCTTTCATGGTATATTTATAAGCAGCTTCCTTATCCATGGCAATCACTTTACAGGGCTCTGCAACGCCGGGGGTATAGGCAAGTGCTAAATCCTCGCGGGATTTTACAGGGGTCTTACTTACGGTTTCCAATTTTCCGTTCCATTCTTCATGGAGCTTCAGTGCTTTTTCTGCAAGTGTCATGACTTTTCCTCATTTCTTTTTATTTTGAAAATAATTTACGAAAAATATGTACGGGAAAATCCCGAAGTCTTTTCTATCATAGTATATTTTGCGGGGAAAGACAAGTTACCGGGAGGAATTTTTCCGCTCGTAATATTCGTGCACCAGACTGCGGTAGCCCAGTGCCTTGATTTCCTCATAACGCACCCGGTAGTTGCCCTTGTAGTGACGGCCGGTTTTTAAGAAGCGTACATAGGACAGCAGGTAAGCATCCAGCTTCGCAAGACCGTCCGTACAGGTAAGAACCGGAAAAAACCAGCGGCTCCAGGTAAAGCGGTCTTCTTCAGCTTCATCAAAATATTTCCGGTTGAAGGTCTTTAGCAAAATGCGGGCACTCTCTTCAAAGGTAAGCGGCGGATTTTTGCCGTTGTTTTTCTGCCTGCGGTAAAGAAGATGAGCCTTCCGTCTGATTTTATTTTTCATTTTTCGTAAGGCGGCTTCGGATAAATCCACCTTTCCGGCAGGCATTCCTTTTTCGGGACAGTCTGTGCCCCGGATGGAAAAACCAAGGAATTCAAAGGCTCCGCCGGGAGGGGTGACGGAAAGCTTGTCCGGGTTTAAGGAAAGTCCTTTTTCTTCTATGAGTTTTGCGGCTATTTCCCGATAGGAAAGCAGCTCCTTTGGGGAGTCTGCCAAAATCAGGATATCGTCCGAATAGCGGAAATAGGGGATACCTCTTTCCGCAAAATAATTATCTAAGGAAAGCAGATACACATCGGCAAAGAACGCGGAAGTGGGGGTGCCCGCCATGGCGCCTCTTTCTTCCGTAATCAGCCTGCCGTGTTCATAAGCTTCGTTTGCCGTAAGCATCCGTTCCAAAAAGGAATACAGAAAAGGGTCATCCGAAAGGATTTCCTTCAGTACGTGTAACAGGGAAGAAACCGGCATGGAATTAAAATAGTTGCGGATGTCCATCTTTAAGACGTACTTCCGGGAAAGCCCGGGAACGGCCAGAATATGGGAAACGGCATCCTTCGCCGTGATGTTTTTCCGGAAAGAATAGCAGGCGGGGCTTAAGCAGGCATCATAACGGGACAGCAGATGCCCTAAAAGCTTCAACACCATGGACTCTTGTTCCGGAAAGGAGTAGACCACGCGCTTTTTGCCCGTATTGCTTTTGTTCACACTCAGTTTAACCGGCACGGACAAAGAGAAGTCCGGCTCCAATATGTGGTCGGTAACGGAACGGTACTGTTCTTCTTCCACGAATTTTGTCCAGTACCGGGCATCCTTACGGGATAAATGCTGTTTCTCTGCTTTATAGGAAAGAAATTCGTCCCAGACCTCCCTTTTCCCCAGAAGGGGAAGGAGACCGGAAACTTCCTGCTTGGTTGGCTGCAAAACGGTTCCCCTTTCTTCAGGCATAAAAAAAGAAAGAGAAAAAAGCTTTGAAAATTAAGCTATGCTTAATTATACGGGATTTGAACAGAAGCCGGCTGCCTGCAAAGTCGTAACAAGGCCGCTGCTTAATCCGCCGCAGGCGCAAAATGCATTTCTCTTTCTTTTCTGGCAATATAAATTTTACAGATACTGATGAAGTCTGTTTACGATGTAATCCATTCTGTTTTCAAACGCAGCGACAAAATTGATTAAGGTGTAGCCGTTTGCTTCGGAAAGCTCGCGGGAGCGTTTGTAAGCAGCGGAAACACAAGTGTTGTTGGTCACGATCACTTCGTGTTCCACGGTATACTGCGGAAATTCTTTTGCAAGAACGGCATCCAGTTTTTCTTGCACCATGGCACCCTTCACATGCTCATAGCCGGGCAGCACGCCGTCACTGCCTTTTTAAAAAAAAAGACTGTCTAAAAAGCCCATCTGATATCCTCCCCGAAAGATAAATGTCGTTATCTGTAATCCTACCATATATAAAAGGAAACTGCAATAATCCGCAATTGCATTCCGATTAAAAATGTGATATTTTATATAGAAGAAAAACAAGAGAAAAGTGTCCGAAAATTATATGAAAAAATAATTGACAACGGTACGCAGACATGGTATTATACATAAGCATGTGAGTGCAACAATCAAGCAGAGTATCCACTCTCACCTTACAGCAGAGGCTCGTAAGCGTTAATAGTTCGGTACCCGGAAGGGCACATGGCATCGGAGATGGCATTGTGTGAATTATGGAGTGGATGGCAAAGCTATTCACTTTTTTTATTATGGAGGGTACGACCATTAGCGAATTGATGATTAACGAACAGATCAGAGACAAAGAAGTACGTCTGATTGGCGAAAATGGCGAACAGCTCGGCGTGATGTCCGCAAGGGAAGCACAGAAGTTAGCTGAGGAAGCAGGATTGGATTTAGTCAAGATTGCTCCTACCGCAAAACCGCCCGTATGTAAGATTGTCGATTATGGAAAGTTCAGATACGAACAGGCCAGAAAAGAAAAAGAAGCCAAGAAAAAGCAGAAAGTCATCGATGTAAAGGAAATCAGACTTTCCCCCAACATTGACACCAACGATTTGAACACCAAAGTCAATGCGGCAAAGAAGTTCCTGACCAAAGGAGATAAGGTAAAGGTTACCTTAAGGTTCAGAGGACGTGAGATGGCACACATGAACAGCAGCAAGCACATTTTAGATGATTTTGCTGCAAGCCTTTCCGATGTAGCGGTTGTGGAAAAAGCACCCAAGGTGGAAGGCAGAAGTATGACAATGTTTTTAACTGAGAAGCGTAATTAAGCTTGTGAAGTTAAAATAGAGAGAAAGAATGAAAGTTTAGGAGGAATTTGTTATGCCCAAAATGAAGACAAGCAGAGCAGCAGCTAAGCGTTTTAAAGTGACAGGAACAGGTAAATTAAAGAGAAGCAAAGCTTATAAGCGCCATATCTTAACCAAGAAATCTACCAAGAGAAAACGTAATCTGAGACAGGCTGCTATGACAGATGCAACCAATGTTAAGAATATGAAGAAGATTTTACCCTATTTATAATTGGTAAGGAGGAGAATGAGACATGGCAAGAATTAAAGGTGGCTTAAATGCCAAGAAAAAACACAATAGAGTATTAAAGCTTGCAAAAGGTTACAGAGGAGCAAGAAGCAACCAGTACAGAGTAGCTAAGCAGTCCGTTATGCGTGCACTGACCAGCTCCTATGCAGGCAGAAAAGAAAGAAAGCGTCAGTTCAGACAGCTCTGGATTGCACGTATCAATGCAGCAGCAAGAATGAACGGTCTTTCCTACAGCAAATTTATGTACGGCTTAAAGCTTGCAGGCGTAGATATGAACAGAAAGATGCTTGCTGAGATGGCTGTAAACGATGCAGACGGTTTCAAGACCCTCGCTGAGCTTGCAAAGAGCAAAATTGCCTAAGCATTTACAGACGGAAAGTCATATACGCAAAGAGCAAAAGATACTCCCCGGAAGATTTCGGGGAGTTTTCCTTTACACGGAAAAGAATTTCCAATCGGAATATTTTGTAATATAGAAAAAAACTTTACAATTCTTTAAGAAAAATTCCCTTTATTAAACAAATGGAGTGTAGTATAATGTTTTGATGTAAGAAAAGACAGAATGGAGGAGTATCATGAGTTTAGTACCTTATGTCATAGAGCAGACAGGCAGGGGAGAGAGATCCTACGATATTTATTCCCGCCTTTTAAAAGAAAGAATTATCTTCCTCGGAGAAGAAGTAAATGAAGTAACCGCAAGCCTTGTAGTGGCACAGCTTCTGTTTCTGGAAGCAGAGGATCCGGAGAAGGATATTAACCTTTATATCAACAGCCCCGGCGGTTCCGTAACCGCAGGTATGGCAATCTACGATACCATGCAGTATATCAAGTGCGACGTTTCCACCATCTGTATCGGTATGGCAGCCAGCATGGGTGCATTCCTGCTTGCAGGCGGCGCAAAGGGCAAGAGAATGGCTCTTCCCAATGCCGAGATTATGATTCACCAGCCTTTGGGCGGTGCACAGGGTCAGGCTACCGAAATTGAAATTGCGGCAAAGCATATTTTACAGACCAAGGAAAAGTTAAACAAGATTTTAGCAGCCAACACCGGCAAGCCTTACGACATCATCGCGGCAGACACCGAAAGAGACAACTGGAAGACCGCACAGGAAGCTATGGAGTATGGTCTGATTGACAAGGTTATCACCTCCCATGTAGCGGAAGAGAAATAAGGCAAAAAATATAGGAAAGAGTAGAGATTGAAGTTATGGCAGGAAAAAATTCCGGCAGCGATATTAGATGTTCTTTTTGCAACAAGTCCCAGGACCAGGTCAAGAAAATGATAGCCGGTCCCGCGGGTGTATACATCTGTGACGAATGCATCGAAATCTGCAGCGATATTCTCGAAGAGGAATTCGACCAGGACACAGAGGACACTGCAGAAGCAACACCTGATTTTAAATTACTGAAACCCAAGGAAATCAAACAGTTCCTGGATGAATATGTTATCGGCCAGGAGGTAGCCAAGAAGGTGCTCTCCGTTGCCGTGTACAATCATTACAAGCGTGTAACCGCCAAGAAAGAACCGGATGATGTGGAGCTTCAGAAGAGCAATATCATTATGATTGGACCCACCGGCTCCGGCAAGACCTATCTGGCGCAGACACTGGCAAAGGTTATCAATGTTCCGTTTGCCATTGCGGATGCCACCACTCTGACGGAGGCAGGTTACGTGGGCGAGGATGTGGAGAACATTCTCTTAAAGCTGATTCAGGCAGCCGATTACGATGTGGAGCGTGCCCAGTACGGTATTATCTACATCGATGAAATTGATAAGATTACCAAGAAAAGCGAAAATGTATCCATTACCCGTGATGTTTCCGGTGAAGGTGTACAGCAGGCGCTGCTAAAGATTATTGAAGGAACCGTGGCAAGCGTACCCCCTCAGGGCGGCAGAAAGCATCCCCATCAGGAGTTAATTCAGATTGACACATCCAATATTCTCTTTATCTGCGGCGGTGCATTTGACGGTCTGGATAAGATTGTGGAAACGAGATTAAACCGCAAGACCATCGGCTTTAATGCGGAGATTTCCGAGAAATCCGGTCTGGAAATCGGAGAAATCTTAGGAGAGGTTACCCCGCAGGATTTGATGAAGTTTGGTCTTATCCCCGAATTTATCGGACGTGTGCCCATCAACGTGGCACTGGAGGGACTGGATAAGGCAGCCTTAATCCGTATTCTTACCGAGCCGAAGAACGCTCTGATTAAGCAGTACCAGAGACTGTTTGAGATGGATGACGTAAAGCTTACCTTTGAAAAGGACGCTGTTGACGCCATTGCGGAGCTGGCATTGGAAAGAAAGACCGGAGCAAGAGGCCTGCGTTCCATTATGGAAAATACCATGATGGATGTCATGTACCGCATTCCTTCCGATGATACGATTGAAGAGGTCATCATCACACAGGGCGCGGTCAAGGGCGAAAGCAAACCTTTGGTCGTAAGGAAAGAAGCAGCCGTAAAACAGGCAAGATAATATCAGCGCCGCACCAGATAACAGTGCGGCGTTTTCTACTATAGAGGGAGAAAAAAGATGATTATAAAAAATGTGAGTCTGGAGACAGTGTGCGGTATTACCAGCAAGCTGCCGGACAGTAAATACCCGGAGGTGGCGTTCGCCGGAAAGAGCAACGTGGGAAAATCCTCCCTGATAAATGCCCTGATGAACCGGAAATCCCTGGCAAGGACAAGCGCCCAGCCGGGCAAGACCCAGACCATCAATTTCTATAATATAAACGATGCTCTTTATTTTGTGGATTTGCCGGGATACGGCTATGCCAATGCCAGTGAAGAGGTTAAGGCAAAATGGGGCAAGATGATTGAAGACTATCTGCATAAGTCAAAGAAACTGAAGGCAGTATTTCTACTGATTGATATCCGTCATGCACCGGGCAATAACGACTGCATCATGTATGACTGGATTATAAGACAGGGCTATGAACCCATTATCATCGCTACAAAACTGGACAAGATTAAGAGAAGCCAGATTGCAAAACAGGTGAAATTAATCCGTGAAACCCTGAAAACGAAAAGTGAAACCATTATCATTCCTTTTTCTGCGGAGACAAAACAGGGAAGGGACGAGATTTATACAGTGATAGATTCCTATATCACAGAGGAGACGGTATGAATACTTCCGCAAAAAAATATCTGAAAGCAGTCATAAATCTGGTTGTAGCGGCAATTATTGTATTATTGACGGTTTTGCTGCTGCCGCGGGTTCTGGTGTTTTTCATGCCTTTTGTCATAGGCTGGATTATTGCATGGATAGCGGCGCCTCTTGTCAGTTTTTTTGAAAAGAAGCTCAAAGTAAGGCGGAAAGCCGGCAGTGTGTTTGTCATAGTGGTGGTTATCGGACTGGTGGTGCTGGCAGGTTATCTTGTCGGCTCCAAGCTTGTACGTGAGGGCATCCGTTTTGTAGAGGATCTGCCGGAAATGTGGGCATCCACACAGGGGGATTTGGACAGAATTGCGAAGAAGTTCAGCGTTGTTTACGAAAAGCTGCCGGTCGATGTGCAGAACACCATGAACAATTTCGGCAGCCAGATTTCGGATACGGTGGCAGCGGCAATCGGCAAGCTGAGCAGCCCCACCATTGCGGCTGTGGGCAATTTTGCCAAGCAGCTTCCCAGCATTATCATCGGCATCGTCATGTGCCTGCTTTCTTCTTATTTTTTTGTGGCGGAGAGAGAGCAGCTCCGGAGTTCCCTTGCCAGATACCTGCCGGAAAGCTTTGTGGGACGATTCCGGCTGATTAAGCAGAGCCTGCTTAACGCAGTGGGCGGTTATTTCAAGGCGCAGATTAAAATTGAAATCTGGATTTATCTGCTGCTTGTAACGGGCTTTTTTATTCTGCAGGTGGACTATGCTCTGCTAATTGCACTTGGCATTGCTTTTTTGGATTTCCTACCCTTCTTCGGCACCGGTACGGCGATGGTGCCCTGGGCGGTTGTGAAATTCTTAAATGCGGAATATCCCATGACCATAGGGCTTCTGTTACTTTGGGGCGTCAGCCAGCTGGTGCGGCAGATTATCCAGCCCAAGATTGTGGGCGACTCCGTGGGCATGCCCCCCATTCCCACCCTGTTTTTACTCTATATCGGGTATAAGGGCGCCGGTGTGTTCGGTATGATTGTGGCGGTTCCCGTCGGCCTGATTTTGTGGACCATGTACGAAGAGGGACTGTTTGACACCACCAAGAACAGCATTCAGATTCTGGTGGCGGGCATTAACCGCTTCCGCAAACTGACCCCGGAGGATAAAGCGTTTATTTCTTCCTATGAAGAAGAGTGCGAACGGGAAATCAACAGCGAGCTGAAGGAACAGGAAGCCGAAGCACAGGCAGAAGCGGGACGCACAGAGGCAGGACAGGAAGAAGCCGGAGAAGCAGAACGGAAAGCGGCGGAAGAAAGAGAACAAAATGAGCGGGCAGGAAAAAGAAAGAAGAAATTTTAAGTTTATTCTCCAGTACGAAGGCACCCGTTATCAGGGCTGGCAGAAACAGGAAAGTACGGAAAACACCATACAGGGAAAGCTGGAAGCGCTGCTTTCCAAAATGTGCGGAGAAAAAGTGGAAATACAGGGCAGCGGCAGGACGGATGCGGGCGTGCATGCATACGGTCAGGTAGCCAATGCCAAAATGCATACGGACAAAACACCGGCGGAGGTCATGGCATACATGAACCGGTACCTGCCGGAGGATATCGGTGTAATCAATGCCGAGGAAGTGGACGACAGATTTCACAGCAGGCTTCTGGCAAAGGGGAAAACCTATTGTTACCGCCTTATCAACAGTGATATTCCCCATGTGTTTAACCGGAAAACCGCCTATGTTTATCCGATACCCCTGAATAAAAAGGCAATGGAAGAGGCTGCGTCCTATCTTTGCGGCGCCCATAATTTTGCGGCGTTTACTTCCGCAAAAAAAAGTAAAAAATCCACCATAAGAAATATAGAGGAAATCCGTATCGAAAAGGAAGGGGATATCTGGTCCTTTTATTTTTCGGGGGACGGCTTTTTATTTCACATGGTCCGGATTTTAATGGGAACCTTGCTTCTTGCGGGTACGGGCGAAATAGAGCCGGAGGAAGTAAAACGCATCCTGCGCTCCGGAAAAAGAGAAAATGCCGGACCTCTGGTTCCGGCATTGGGACTTTCTCTGATCGAGGTAAGATATTCATGATAAAAAGAAAATATATGAAATGGCTTTTTGTGCTGTACCTTTTGGTGCTCCTAAAGGTGATTGTATTCAAATACCCTCTGAGCATACTTAGGGAAATAGCGGGCACATGGAGCAAAGAAGTGCTCTGGGAAGGACTTTCCGGAGCTAATTTTGTACTTTTCCGTACCATAAAAATGTATATACGCCACTGGAACAACAGAGGTCTGAACAGCTTTGGAAATTTAGTGGGCAATGTAGTGGCCTTTATTCCTCTGGGCTATTTTCTGCCGAGGCTCTGGAAGCCCATGCGCCATATGCTGCTCTGCCTTTTTACGGGGCTTACCTTTATCTGCGGGATAGAGGTTTTCCAGTTAATCAGCGCATTCGGTGTCTTTGATGTGGACGATATTCTGCTAAACGGCATGGGCGTTCTGCTGGGATTTTGGGTGTTCCGTGCAGCGGAAAAAATTTTTTTCAAAAATTTGCAGTAAAATAAAAACATACGGGATATTCCATATGTGACAACAAGGGTAAGGTCAAGACCATGGACAAGGGACAAGCCGAGAAAACGATAGAAGCTTACGGCGCCATGCTCTACAAAATCGCACTGGTCCGGTTAAAAAATACGGATGATGCGGAGGATGTGGTGCAGGAGGTCTTCTGTCAGTACATAAAATCAGATAAAACATTTGACAGTGACGAGCATGAGAAGGCTTGGCTTATTAAAGTTACCCTTAATGCCTGCAAGCGGTTTTACCGTCTTGCCTGGAACCGTCACAAAGGAGAAATCTCCGAAGAGGATTTTCTGAAAATCGAAGCGGACAGCGGACACCCGGAAACGGAGTGCCTGCAAAAGGAAACGGAGCGGAAAATCCTGCAGGCAGTTTTGGAACTGCCGCTTAAGTATCGAGATGTGATTCACCTATTCTATTACGAAGAAATGTCTGTTAAAGAGATTGCCGAAGTACTTCACAGACAGGAATCTACGGTTACATCCCAGCTCACAAGAGCACGAGGCATTCTGAAGAAGAATTTAGGGGAGGAATATCAGTTTGAAGAGTTTTAAGAAAGAATACCGGCGGGCTATGGATGCCATACAGACACCGCAGTTTGACCCGGAAAAAATGAAAAAAGCAGATAAACGGTATAAGAAAGCCGTTATCCGTCAGTGGGTTACCGTGGCGGCATCGGCAGCAGTCCTGTTTGTACTGTGCTCCGCCGGCTCACAGGCGGCGAAAAATTACAGCAAAAGCTTTATTTTTGCCGATGAAAACGGGTTTCGTACGGCGGATGAGCAGACGGCTCTTGACCAGGCTGAGGCATCGTATGACGAAGAGGCTATGATAGAAACCATGTCTGCGGATGTGGAAGACATGCCCATGCTGACTGCCCTTGAGGGAAACGAAGGGGCGGTTTATGACGACGGGGACGATGCGCAGGCAAAGCAGGCAGCCGGGGGCGGCAGCGGGGATTTTTACGAAGAATGCCAGCAGCAGGCAGCGGAATATGACGGGGACGACCCGGAAATTACGGACGGCGAGGGCATGGAAATCAGTACGGTGCAGTACAATTCCAGAAAGGATTTGTTAGCGTCGGGCATTACCTGCAGTCTGCCGGACAGATATCTGTTCGGAGAAATTACCAGGGAGCGCTACTATGTGGTGGATGATGATTACCTGATGGTCAATATTGAAAGCGGAGACAAAATCTTTTATATGGACCAGTCCTATTTCGGAAACAGTTCGGGGCATGCCACCAGCACGGTTTACGGAGAGAAGCTTACCAACAAGAGAAATTACGTCACAAAGGACGGCTATCTGTATGTGGTAGCGGATACACCGGGAGGGGAAGACTCCCAGAACGGTATCCATGCGGCAATTTCCGTAGGCGACTACGAGCTGATTGTGGATTTCTACGGTTACAGTGAAAAAGAAGCATTTGAGATGTTGGACCATCTGGATTTGAATGTTTACCAGTAATGGCAGCTTAGGAGGAATTATGAATTACATTTTGGTGTATAACAACAGTACCGGTGTATTGAAAAGCTTAAAACCTCTGTTTTCCATGGAGGAATATGGGCTGATAGAAGTAAAGAGTTTTCAGGAAATGAAGTGGCAGGTGCGCACGGAAAACGTGAGACTGCTGATTACGGATATAGAGCTTACGGACGGGGACGGCATAGAAGCCATCCGGCAGATTCGCCGCTGCAGCACCATTCCGGTGATTGTGCTTTCCAAAAACGACAGCGAATGGATGAAGGTGGAGGCACTCAATGCCGGAGCGGATGACTATGTGGTATACCCCTGCAATCCGCTTGAGCTGATTGCCCGTATCAAATCCCAGTTAAGAAGATACCTGCAGTTATCCAATATCTCCGAAAACCTGGAGAACATTTACCGGGTGGACGGTCTTGTGATAGACGACATCAGCAGAAAGGTGTTTGTGGACGATAAGGAAGTCAGGCTGACGCCCATCGAATACAAAATCTTAAAGCTTCTGGTGCTGGAAAAGGGAAAGGTACTTTCCGTGGAGGAAATTTATGAGTCCATCTGGCATCTGAGAGCCGTAGGTGCGGACAATACCATTGCCGTGCACATCCGGCATATCCGGGAAAAGATAGAAGCAAATCCTAAGGAGCCCAAGTACGTGAAAGTCGTATGGGGCACCGGTTATAAAGTAGGCTGAAACAGCAAAGTCCCCGCAGAAAACGGGGACTTTTTGAATTCAACTGCGGAATTTGATTTCGCCGGTAGCGGCGTCCATGCTTTCGATAACGGCAAGGGACTCCAACCGGATGCCCTTGTCCCGGATGAGCTTTCCGCCCTGCTGGAAGCCTTTTTCCACGGCAATGCCCACACCTTCCAGGGTGGCACCTGCCTCGTTGATTAAATCAATCAGTCCCATCACGGCGCAGCCGTTGGCAAGGAAGTCGTCGATAATCAGCACATGGTCGTCCGCGGACAGGAATTTTTTGGAAACAATAATATCGTAAACTCTTTTGTGGGTGAAGGACTCCACCTTGGAGGTATACAAATCGCCGTCAATATTGACACTCTGGGACTTCTTGGCAAAGACTACGGGAACGTGGAAGTTCTGCGCCACGATGCAGGCAATGCCGATACCGGAAGCCTCTATGGTAAGAATTTTATTGATGGACTTATCCGCAAACAGACGCTTGAACTCCTTGCCCATTTCGGTAAACAGCTCCACATCCATCTGGTGGTTTAGAAAGCTGTCCACCTTTAAAACATTTCCTTCTTTTACAACACCATCTTTACGAATACGTTCTTCTAAAAGTTTCATGGTCTTATATACAGCCGGACACCGGCCCCTCCTTATGAAAATATGAAAATGTAATCTGAAATTCTTATCTGTATGGTAGCATATCCCGTCATAAATTGCCATAAAAAATTAGTAAGAAGCGGATGATGTAAAAAAAAGAAGAAATGTGTTTGCAAAAAAAATAATATCAGTATATAATAGCGAAGTGATTGTTAATAAAATTGCTGAAAGCAAAAAGCAAAATGGAGGAACATTATGAAAAAAATGAAAAAGGTTCTCAGTCTGGTACTTGCCGGCGTAATGGCACTGATGCTTGTTGCCTGCGGTAACACAGACACAGCTAACGGTTCTGACAACGGTTCCGCAAACGAAAGCGGCGCGGAAGCAAATGCAAACGTATCCAACATCAAAATCGGTGCGGTTATGTTAGGCGACGAAACCGAAGGCTATACCAAAGCACACATGGACGGTATCAAAGCGGCAGCAGCGGCACTTGGTATTCCCGACAGCCAGATTATCTGGAAGTACAAGGTAAAAGAAGACTCCGGATGTTATGATGCGGCAGTCGACCTGGTAGCACAGGGCTGCAACCTGATTATTTCCAACAGCTACGGTCATCAGACCTACATGGTACAGGCAGCGGAGGAATATCCCGATGTTACCTTTATTGCCATGACCGGTGACTTCGCAGCAATCTGCGGACTGCCCAATTTCAAAAACGCATTTACCGCAGTTTACGAATCCCGTTATGTATCCGGTGTGGTTGCCGGCATGAAGTTAAAAGAACTCCTGGATGACGGCACCGTTACCGCAGAAAACATGCCGAACAGCTTTGACGCGGACGGCAACGTAAAGATTGGTTATGTCGGTGCATACAACTATGCGGAAGTTGTTTCCGGTTACACCGCATTCTATCTTGGTGTAAAGAGCATTGTTCCCAATGTAGTAATGGAAGTTATGTATACCAACTCCTGGTTTGATATTGATAAAGAAGGTGCGGCATCAGAAGCACTTGTTGCAAACGGCAGCGTAATTGTATGCCAGCATGCCGACTCCACCGGCGCTCCTGCAGCCGTACAGAAGCTGCAGGACAACGGCACCGTATGCTACTCCATAGGTTACAACATCGATATGCTGGAAACAGCACCTACCGCAGCATTAACCTCTGCAACCAACAACTGGTCCGCTTACTACAAGCATGCATTTGAAACCTTTATGAACGGCGGCGAAATCGAGTCTGACTGGGCAAAGGGATATTCCGATGATGCGGTAGCCATTACCACATTAGGACCTTCCTGCGCAGAAGGAACCGCTGAAAAGGTAGCAGAAGTAGAAGAAGCTTTAAGAAACGGCAGCATGCATGTATTCGATACCTCTACCTTTACGGTAAACGGCGAGACCGTTACATCCGCTCCCGTTGACCTTTCCTTCATGGACTGGTCTACCATGACCGCTATTTACCAGGGTGAAACCGTAGAAGCCATCGAAAACGGCTACTTCGCAGAGTCCACCTTCCGGAGTGCTCCTTACTTTGCACTTCGTATCGACGGTATCACAGAGGATGCAGACCCTGTTCAGTAAAGAAAGATAAATTCATACAGCACATCAAAGAGGACCACAAAACGTCCTCTTTTGTGCTTTTCAGAGAACACATTCCCACATGTATTTTGTGAAAAACACAAGGTATGTAATAGAAAAAAGAAAGGTATGGTATTTGTATGGAGTGCGCCATCAAACTGAAAAACGTAACCAAAACCTTTGGCAGCGTTGTGGCAAATAAGAACGTATCCTTAGAGATACGAAAGGGAGAAATTTTAGCACTGCTCGGAGAAAACGGCAGCGGTAAGACCACTCTGCTTAATATGATTGCAGGTATTTACTACCCGGATTCCGGCGAAGTGTTAGTGAACGGAAAGCCGGTGGAAATCCGTTCCCCCAAGGATGCGTACCGGCTGGGCATCGGCATGATTCATCAGCATTTCAAGCTGATTGATGTTTTCACGGCAACGGAAAACATTGCCCTGGGACTGGAAAAGAATGAAAAGTTTGACTTAAAGGAAGTCCGCAAAAAAGCGCAGGCAATCTGTGAGAAATATCATTTTGACATGGATTTTGACCAGAAGGTTTATTCCATGAGTGTATCCCAGAAGCAGACGCTGGAAATCATCAAGGTGTTATACCGCGGCGCGAACATTCTGATTTTGGACGAACCCACGGCAGTACTTACCCCACAGGAAACACAGAAGCTGTTTGAAGTTATGCGCAACATGAAAAAGGACGGCAAAGCGGTGGTAATCATTACCCACAAGCTTCATGAGGTGCTGGACATTTCCGACAGGGTAAGCATCCTTCGGAAAGGGGAATATGTGGGCACCGTGGAAACGAAGGAAGCCTCCGAAGCCCTGCTTACCGAAATGATGGTGGGGCATAAGGTTGAACTGAATATCAAAAGGGAAGAACCGAAAAATCCCAAGAAGCGTCTGGAAGTCAGACATCTTTCCGTCCGGAACGAAGAAGGTATCGAAGTCTTAAAGGATATTTCCTTCGATGCCTACGGCGGAGAAATCCTGGGTATTGCCGGCGTATCCGGCAACGGACAGAAGGAGCTTCTGGAAGCCATTGCCGGTCTGCAGCTTGCACAGGAAGGCAGCAGCGTGCAGTTCTATAATAAGGAAGAAACCGACAAGCCCATGGAGGTTATCGGGAAAAATCCGAGAGTCATCCGCAATGCCGGCATCCATATGTCCTTCGTGCCGGAGGACAGACTGGGCATGGGACTGGTCGGTTCCATGGGTATGACGGGCAATATGCTCTTAAAGAGCTATGAAAGCGGAAAGGGTCTTTTCATCAACCGGAAGGTCCCGAAAGATTTAGCGGAACAGATAAAGGAAGAATTAGGCGTTGTGACACCGGATATCAATGTGCCGGTATCCAGACTTTCCGGCGGCAACGTACAGAAGGTTTTAGTCGGACGTGAAATTGCGGCGGCGCCCATTGTCCTGATGACGGCTTACGCGGTAAGAGGTCTGGACATCAACACTTCCTATACGATATACGACCTGCTTAATAAGCAGAAGGAAAAAGGCGTGGCGGTTATTTACGTCGGCGAGGACCTGGACGTGCTTCTGGAGCTCTGCGACAGAATTATGGTGCTCTGTTCCGGCCGGGTCAACGGCATTGTGGACGGCAGGACGGCAACCAAAGAGCAGGTGGGTCTGCTTATGACCAAATTACAGAAAAAGGAAGGTGAACGCAGTGAGTAATGTACAGGTGAAAGAACCTTTTGTCAGAATGGTAAAGCGTGACCATGCATCCATGGGACGCAAAATCACGGTCAGAATTCTTGCCGTTTTACTGGCACTCATTCTGGATGCCCTGTTTATCTTTTTTGTAACCGGGTTAAATCCCTTTGCCGTATACGGCGTTATGTTCAAGGGTACCTTCGGCTCCTCCATCCGTTTTTCCTGGGCGATGCGCGACCTTGTTACCCTGCTTTTAATCGGTGTGGCGCTTGCACCGGCATTTAAAATGAAATTCTGGAACATCGGTGCGGAAGGCCAGGTGCTTATGGGCGGCCTTATGACGGCGTTAGTTATGGTAAATTTCGGCAATACCCTGCCGGCACCTGTGCTGATGCTTCTGATGCTTCTGTTCAGTATTGTGGCAGGCGGTATCTGGGGGTTCATTCCCGCTTTCTTCAAAGCAAAGTGGAAGACCAATGAAACCCTGTTTACCCTGATGATGAACTATGTGGCAACCAGCATTGTGGCATGTGCGGTCAATGTCCTGAGAGGACAGGCTTCCAGTCTGGGTAAACTCAACATGTCCACCCATGCGGGATGGTTCCCCAAACTCTGGGGCCAGACCTACAACACCAATATTATTGTGGTGGTTATTCTCACATTTGCGATGTTTTTGTATCTGAAATACACGAAGCAGGGATATGAAATCAGCGTTGTGGGCGCTTCCGAGAATACGGCAAGATATGCCGGCATCAACGTGGGTAGAGTCATGATGCGTACCATGGTGATTTCCGGTGCGCTCTGCGGACTCTGCGGATTCCTTTTAGTAGCCGGAAGAGACCAGACCATTTCCACCCAGACGGCGGGCGGCAACGGCTTTACCGCCATTATCGTGGCATGGCTTGCCAAGTTCAATACCTTTTACATGGCACTGATTTCTTTCCTTCTGATTTTCTTGCAGAAGGGTGCGGGAGAAATCGCTTCCGCGTACGGCTTAAACGACTATGCCGCAGACATTATTACCGGCATCATTTTATTCTGCATTCTGGGCAGTGAATTTTTTATCAATTATAAAATGATTTTCCGTTCCGGAAAGGAGGGCAAAAAAGATGAGTAATTTAATTGCATGGATTATCAGGGCAATTCCCTTCGGAACCATTATCATGTACGGAGCCATGGGTGAAATTGTAACGGAGAAATCCGGCAACTTAAACTTAGGCGTTCCGGGCATCATGTACTTAGGCGGCTTTGCCGGTTTTGCAAGCGCCTTCCTTTATGAAAACAATACCGCCAGCCCCAACAGGTTTATCTGCATTCTGATTTCCTTTGTATGCGCGGTTCTGGCTTCCATGCTCGGCGGCCTGATTTACAGCTTTTTAACCATTACCTTAAGAGCCAACCAGAATGTAACCGGTCTGGCGCTGACCACCTTCGGCATGGGCGTGGCAAACTTCTTCGGTGTATTTATCTTAAACGGCAAGAGCTATACGGCGGCGCCTCTGGCAAACAGTGCGTATACCGCTAAAATCCCGCTGCTTTCCACCAGACTCGGGGTAGTCAGCGAAGTGTTTTTCAGCTACGGCTTTCTGGCATACCTTGCCATTGTGCTGGCAATCGTTTTATCCTATTTCTTAAATAAGACAAGAGTGGGATTGAACCTGCGTGCCGTCGGCGAAAATCCTGCCACGGCGGACGCGGCGGGCATCAACGTTACCAAATACAAATATCTGGCAACCTGCATCGGCGCGGGCATTTCCGGTATCGGCGGTCTTTACTATGTACTGGATTACAACCGCGGCATCTGGGCTACCACGGAGCAGATTGAAGCTCTCGGCTGGCTGGCGGTGGCGCTGGTAATCTTTACCACCTGGAAGCCGCTTAATGCCATCTGGGGCGCCTATCTTTTTGGCGTGTTGTACTGGCTGTACCAGTTCTTACCCAGCCTGCTCGGCATCACCGTGGCAAGCCATATTACGGATTTAATCCAGATGGTGCCCTATGTGGTTACCATTGTGGTTCTGGTTGTCATCAGCTTAAAGAGTAAAAAGGAAAACCAGCCGCCCGAACATCTGGGACTTTCTTATTTCCGTGAGGAACGATAACTTGCGTTTCGGCGCATTTTATATTATACTATCTGTATTCTGATGAAAATTACTTTGCAGCTGCGGCACGGACAGGCAGGCTGCGGATTATGAAAGGATTGAATTACTATGGCATTGATGGAACAATGGAGAAAGACGGCATACGATGAGACATTGGGCAAGCCGGCTTTACAGAAACTGTGGAACGAATATTTTATGAAGGAAAGAGATATTTACGCAGAGCTCTTAAAGAACCCGGATGAAGTTGTGACCGGCACCGTAAAAGAGCTGGCAGAGAAGTACGGCGTGGATATCATGACCATGACCGGTTTCTTAGACGGCATCAACGACAGCTTAAAGGAAGCAAACCCTCTGGACGAGCTGGAAGAGGACACCGTTGTAAACCTCGGCTTTGACAAAGAGCTTCTTTACAAGAACATGGTAGCCGCAGAAGCTGACTGGCTGTACAATCTGGAAGCATGGAACGACATTTTCGACGAAGCGACCAGAAAGGCTCTTTACAAAGAGCAGAAGGCATCCATGACCATTCACAAGGCACCCAAGATTTATCCCAACGACCCCTGTCCCTGCGGAAGCGGCAAGAAGTACAAAAAGTGCTGCGGCAAAAACAAATAAGACAGGAAACAGGCTGCCTTAAACAAAAAAGAAACAAAACAGAAAATGAATAAATAAGACAAATTTCAGCCATACTAAGTCTGACCATACAAAAAGGAGGACTTACTATGGCTGAATTATTATGCAGAGTGGAAAACTGTACCTATAATCAGGACTGCCTGTGCTGTAAAGGCGACATCAGCGTTGGCGGCGAACACGCATGCAGGGAGGATGAGACCTGTTGTGAAAGCTTCCGGGAACAGGGAAGCACCACCATGACAAGCGCTCTTTCCCATCCTTCCTCTACCATCACCATCGACTGCGAAGCCGTGAAGTGTGTTTACAACGAAGATTATAAGTGCCGTGCAGAGCATGTGGACATCAAGGGCTGCGGAGCCTGCGACTGTACGGAGACCGCATGTGCTACCTTCCGCGAGCAGTAAAAAAAAGCGGGCCCTTTCCGGGTCTGCCTACATAGAAACGGACTTTTGGAAAAAAAGTTGCCAAGAGGACAAGAATTGATTATAATTTGTAGATAGATATAAAAAACTGGTACTAAATGGGGATAGTGAGTTTTCATGAGGGAAAAGAAAACAAAATTATGGAAATGGATACCGTTTTTCGTAATGCTGTTTATTCTGGCGGCAGGCTATGTGGTACTGGCACTGCAGGTTTCCGGGGACAAGCAGAAGGAAGTCTGCATTGAGGTGGATAATGCGGTAAACAGTGATGCGGAAATCAGCGTGGAGATGTCCATTACCAAAAGCTGGGACGATAAAAGAAAATACGGCAGGGACAGCAACGGCGCCCAGTATGACGGCAGTATTGTCAACAAGAGCAATTATACGCTGCGGGACTGGCGGATTGTTCTTCTGATGCCGGGAAAGAGCCACATTGACAGCTCCTGGAACGGCACCTATACCTACGAAGGCAACGATATTGTCTACATACCCGATGACAGCATCGGCATGAACGTGCTGCCGGCACATGAGCGCAATACCTTCGGCATGGTTATGTATTCCCACGGACTGATGAATATTTACCGTTTTCAGGTCATAGGCTATCTGGAAAAGAATATTACGGATTATCCGCTTTTTTATGTGATGCTGGTTCTGACCGCAGCTTTTTTTACCCTGATTATCGGCAATATGGCGGTAGTATTCCGTATGCGCAAATTGGAACGCCGCAGGATTATGGATGAAAAAATCATCATCGATACCCTGCAGATGCTGGCAAAGCTGATTGATGCCAAGGACTCTTATACCAACGGTCACTCCGACAGAGTGGCGGAATATGCCGTGCTTCTGGCACAGGAAATGCATATGAAACCCGATGATATCCGTTTTATGCGGTACATGGGGCTGATGCACGACTGCGGGAAAATGGGAATACCGGACAACGTTTTAAATAAACCGGCAAAGCTTACGACGGAGGAAATGGATATTATCCGTTCCCATACGGTACTGGGCGGCAAGATTGTGGAGAACTTTACTGCCATGCCCGGCGTCCGGGAGTGCGCTCTGTACCATCACGAGCGTTATGACGGAAAGGGCTACCCGGAGGGACTTAAAGGTGAAGAAATTCCGCTGCTTGCGCGTATTATCTGCGTAGCGGACTCCTTTGACGCCATGAACAGTGACAGATGCTACCGAAAGCGTCTGAAAAAATCCGTGATTGTGAAAGAGTTAAATGAGAATGCAGGCTCCCAGTTTGACCCGCAGATAGCCATGCTGATGGTCAGGCTGATAGAAGAGGGGAAAGTCGAGTGTGACGAATAAAATGACAGGAGGTCTCCCATGCCCAACTTTACCAAGAAGGCAATCAAAGAATCTTTTATCAAGTTACTGAATGAAAAACCGCTTCACCAGATTACGGTGAAGGATATTGTAGAGGACTGCGGCGTCAACCGGAATACCTTTTACTACCATTTTACGGATATTCCTTCCCTGCTGCAGGAAATCGTCATAGATGAGGCGCAGGATATTATAAAAAAATATCCTACTATTGATTCCATGGAGCAGTGTCTGGAGGTAGCCATTTCCTTTGCGATGCAGAACAAAAGAGCGGTATTACATATTTACCATTCCGCCAACCGTGATATTTACGAGCAGTATCTGATGGATGTGTGCACGCATGTGGTGACGGCGTACGTGAACACCCTTTTGCAAGGCACGACCGTTGCCGAAAGCGACAAGGAGGTCATCATCCGCTATTACAAATGCGAATGCTTCGGACAGATTATCGACTGGATGAACAAGGAAATGAAAGAGGATGTAAGGGAACCGTTCAAACGTCTCTGCGAGCTGCGGAAAGGCATGGTGGACGAGATGATTAACCGCTGTGTGGCGGATGCGGCAGGAAAATAAAAAAGAAAAGAATTTAGGCATTTCGGAAGAAATGTCTATTTTTTTTGCATTTTTTCCGGCACGACCAAAATTTATACATTGCGGGGAATACGACCGAAATTTTAACAGAGCCGTTTTTCTGACCATTTCAAGAAAGTGTTTCCTGCACTATACTGCCTATATCAAAAGAAATGAGGAGGTGTTTTGCATGCGTTCTGTAAAACCGTTGAAAACAGCAAAAATCGGATATATCAGTATTTCCATTCTGTTCTGTATCTTAGGTATTTTGTTAATTATTTTTCCGGGGACTTCCGAGAAAGTAATCGGTATTCTTTGCGGTATACTGATGATTCTGTTCGGTATTGTAAAAATTGTGGGTTATTTTTCCAAGGATTTGTACCGTCTGGCTTTCCAGTATGATTTAGCTTTCGGAATCTTAATGATTATCTTAGGCATCATGCTTTTTAGAAATCCGGCGAACCTGTTGAATTTTATCTGTGTGATTTTAGGGGTTGCGGTACTTTCGGATGGTCTGTTTAAGATCCAGATGTCCTTAGATGCCAAACGGTTTGGCATAAGAGAATGGTGGCTGATTTTTGCTTTTGCTGTGATTACCGGTGCCTTTGGTGTGTTACTGATTGTAAAACCGGCAGTCAGTGCGTCCTTCTTAACCGTACTTTTAGGCATCTGCCTGTTGTTAGAGGGCATCTTAAATATCAGCACCGCCATTACGGCAGTGAAAATTATTCGCTATCAGCAGCCGGATATTATTGACTGAGTGATAAATGTAAGACAGAAAGTGAGGAGTTAAAACATGCGTTTCTCAAGAGCGGTGGTAAAGCACCGTGTGGCAATTGTAATCATAACGGTTCTTCTGCTCATTCCCTCCGTACTGGGAATGTTCGGCACCAGAATCAATTATGATATGCTCAATTACCTGCCCGACGATATGGACACGGTAATCGGACAGAATGAACTTTTGGATGACTTTGGAAAGGGAGCGTTTTCCCTGCTTATTGTGGAGGATATGACCCCGAAGGAGGTTTCCGCCCTGAAGGAAAAAATCGAGGGTGTGGAACATGTAGAGTCCGTTATCTGGTATGATTCTTTAATGGATGTTTCCATTCCCATGGAGCTTCTTCCCGATAAAATTTACAACGAATTCAACACCTCGGATGCCACCATGATGGCAGTATTCTTTGACAGCGCCACATCGGCGGATGTGACTATGGATGCCATAAGGGAAATCCGGAGCATTGCCGGAAAGCAGTGCTTTGTATCCGGTATGTCCGCACTGGTTACGGACTTAAAGGACTTGTGTGAAAAAGAAGAGCCCATCTATGTAGGCATCGCCGTAGCACTTGCCTGTGTGGCAATGATTGTTCTTTTGGACAGCTTCCTTGTACCGTTTGCATTTTTAGCCAGTATCGGCGCTATGATTTTGATAAACCTCGGCAGCAACTATTTCTTTGGAGAGATTTCCTACATAACCAAAGCGCTGTCGGCGGTTTTGCAGCTTGCCGTTACCATGGACTATTCCATTTTCTTATGGCATAGCTACAACGAGCAGATTTCCCATTATGATGACCACAAGCAGGCGATGGCGGTTGCCATTCATGAAACACTGGTTTCTGTTGTGGGCAGTTCCTTAACCACAATAGCCGGTTTTATTGCCCTCTGCTTTATGTCCTTTACCCTGGGCCGTGACCTGGGCATTGTTATGGCGAAGGGCGTGTTGTTCGGCGTTATCGGCTGTGTAACGGTGCTTCCTTCCCTGATTTTGATGCTGGATAAGCCGCTGCAGAAAACGAAGCACAAGAGCCTCATTCCCAATATGGATAAGGCGGCGGGCGGCATCGTGAAGATTTTCCCGGTATTCTTAATTATCTTTGTCATTCTGATGCCCATTGCCATTTACGGCAACAACAAGACCAATGACGAAGTGTACTACGACATGGGCCAGTGCCTGCCGGAGGACATGGAATATGTCATTGCCAATACAAAGCTTTCCGAAGAGTTTGACATTGCTTCCACCCACATGGTTCTGGTAGATGCGTCGGTTTCTCCCAAGGATGTCCGTTCCATGATGAAGGAAATGGAAGAGGTGTCCGGTATTAAATACGTGCTGGGACTGGAAAGTGTGGTAGGCGCCCAGGTGCCGGAGGAAATGCTGCCGGACAGCATTGTCAGCATCTTAAAGAGCGACAAGTGGGAGCTGCTTCTGATTAACTCCGAGTACAAGGTAGCCAGTGATGAAGTAAACGAACAGATTGACTCCCTGAATACCATCTTAAAGAAGTACGACCCCACCGGCATGTTAATCGGCGAGGCACCCTGTATGAAGGATATGATTGAAACCACCAACCATGATTTCCAGGTTGTCAATGCGGTTTCCATCGTTGCCATCTTTATCATTATTTTAATCGTGGAAAAGAGTATTTCCCTGCCGGTTATCCTGATTGCGGTTATCGAGCTTGCCGTATTCATCAACTTAGGTCTGGCGCACTTTATGGGACAGTCGCTGCCGTTCATTGCTCCTATCTGTATCAGCACCATCCAGTTAGGCGCAACCGTAGACTACGCGATTTTGATGACCACCCGTTACAAAGCGGAAAGATTGTCCGGAAAGACCAAGAAGCAGGCGGTTTCCACGGCACTGGCTACGGCAATTCCTTCCATTATTGTCAGTGGTATGGGACTGTTCTCTGCCACCTTCGGCGTAGCGGTTTATTCCGATATCGATATTATCAGCTCCATGTGTATGCTGATGGCAAGAGGCGCCATTATCAGTATGCTCTGCGTTATCTTTATTCTGCCGGCACTGCTGATGCTCTGTGAAAAGGTAGTTCTGGCTACGACACTTGGTATGAAGTTAAACAAAAAGGAGGAAACATCATTATGAAAAAAATGTGGGTAAAATCCCTTGGAATCGTTTTAACGGCTGCACTGCTGGCGGGCAGTGTGGGAGCCGGTGTATATGCCGCCGGCAATAAAGGAACGGAAACTGCCATAGAAACAGAAAGCGAAGAAAGCACGGAGGCAGATACTTCTTCCCTTGATAAATTAGTGGAGGACGTCAAGGACGCTTCCGTATCCGACCTCATCCGTAAGGTAGAAGAGGACGGCAAAATCAGCAAGGATGAAACCGTTTACGTCATTGCCGGAGCAGACGGCAAGGCATCCCGCATCATTGTCAGCGACTGGATTAAGAACCCGGAAAACAGCGATACCGTTTCCGATAAGACAGAGCTTTCCGATGTGGAAATCACCAAAGGCAATGCCACCTATACCATGGACAAGGACAATATGAGAGTCTGGACCACGGACGGTGAGGATGTTTATTACCAGGGCACTTCCGATAAGGAACTGCCGGTTACCTTAAAAGTGACTTACACACTGGACGGTAAGGAAGTAACGGCGGAGGAGCTTGCCGGCAAGAGCGGTCATGTAGTCATCCGATTCGATTATGAAAACAACCAGTATGAAAATGTGGAAATCGACGGTAAGGAAGAAAAAATCTACGTTCCCTTTGCCGTACTGACCGGTATGATTTTAGACGATGATGTATTCAGCAATGTGGAAGTGACAAACGGACGTCTCATCAACGACGGCAGCCACGAAGCGGTTGTGGGCATTGCCCTTCCGGGTCTGAAGGATAACCTTGCGCTGGATGACGACAAGTTAACTATTCCCGATTATGTGGAAGTGGAGGCGGATGTGAAGGATTTTGCCCTGACCACCACCATGACCATTGCCACCAATGAAATTTTCAATAAAGTAGAAGTAGAAGATGTGGATACCGACTCCTTACGGGATGTGGCAGACCAGATTACCGATGCGTTTGCACAGCTTTCCGACGGTTCCGAACAGCTTTATGACGGACTCTGCACATTACTGGAAAAATCCAAGGAGCTGACGGACGGTATTGATAAGCTGGCAGCAGGCGCCAAAACCGTGAAAGAAGGCATGGCTACCTTAAATACCGGTGCGGCTAAGCTTGCAAGCGGGGCTTCCGAATTAAACAACGGTCTGCAGAAATTAAGCGCTAACAGCGCTGCCTTGAACAAAGGCGCCGAAACCGTATTCAACAGCTTACTGGCACAGGCAAACAGCCAGCTTTCCGGCTCCGGTCTGGGACTTCCGGCACTGACCATCGGCAACTATTCCCAGGTGCTTACGGATGCCATTACCAAATTAAACAGTGCGGCAGGCATGTCCAGGGAAGATGTGGAGAAACAGGTGAGAGCCAATGAGCCCCAGTTCCGCGCAGCGGTAACCGCAGCCGTTAAGCAGTCCGTTACCGAAAGCGTAACCGCACAGTACCGTCAGGGTGTGGAAACCGCCGTACTTTCCAATTACGGATATTCCTCCAAAGAGGACTATGACGCCGCAGTGGAAGCAGGCAGCGTGGACGAAGCAACCCAGTCAGCCATAGAGAGCGCCATTGATGCGGGCATGGCATCCAAACAGAGCGAAATCGATGCCAAGGTAGCGGCTACCATGGAGTCCGATACCATTAAGCAGAAGATTGATACCGAAACCGAAAACGCTATGCAGGATAAGATTAACGAAACCATGAACTCCGTAGGGCAGGCATCCGGAGCGGTTACCCAGCTTAAGTCCTTAAAGAGCCAGCTTGACAGCTACAACCAGTTCTACACCGGCTTAAAGACCTATACCGCAGGTGTGGACGCTGCCGCAAACGGAGCCTCCACTTTATACAGCGGAGCCAATGAACTTGCCGCAGGCGCCGGAAAACTGGCAGACGGCACCACAGAACTTTCAGACGGTCTGGATACCATGCAGAAATCCGCTCCCGCACTGATTGACGGCATCACCGAGCTTCGGGACGGCGCCGGAAAGCTTTCCGACGGACTTTCTACCTTAAATGAAAAAGGCATCGGTGACTTAACCGAGTCCCTGGGTGAGGATTTAGACACTTTTGCAGCCCGCCTGAAAGCAACGGCAGATGTATCGAAGGATTACAACAACTACGCCGGTATTGCCGATGACATGGCAGGACAGGTGAAGTTCATTTACCGTACGGAGGGAATAGAGAACTGAAGTTCTCAGAACTAAATTTAAGATTTTTTCCTGTGGCAATGCCCATTCTTTTATGATAAGATATTTTACAAAAGAAAGAAGTTATCCGGTAAATACCGTATCAGATAAAGAGGGAATTGCAATATGAGGAAGAAAATAAAAAAAGGCAGTCAGAACAGCATACAGAAGGGCATGGTGCTCGCCACCGTTTTATTGTGCGGAGCCCTGTTTGCCGGCTGTGGCGCAAAGACTGCCGATACCGAAATACAAAAGGGAATGCAGGCTGTTGCGGATATGGATTACGAAGAAGCAATGGCCTGCTTTTCTGCTGCCGAAAATAATGGGGAGGATGCCCGGCTGATTGCCCGGGGAAGAGGCATTGCCAGCATCGGACAGACACACTATGAGGATGCCATTACCTATCTGGAAGACTGTCTTGCCCTGTCGGACGGCGTGGTGGAAAAAATGGATGTGGATGTGAACCTGTATCTGGCTGCCGCTTACGAAAAGACAGGCAACAATCAGAGGGCAAAGGAAATTTACGATTCCATTCTGGAACTGTACCCCAACCACACGGATGCCGCATACTTACGCGGTTATGTAGAACTGGTCTTAAACAATTATCAGGGAGCAAGAGCCGATTTTGACAGGGTAATCAAATTAGAGCCGGAGAACTACGACAGACTGATTCATGTCTATGAAGTGCTCCGTGACAACGGCTACCGGGAATGGGGCGAAGAGTATTTAAGCCAGGCGCTGACAGAGCGCTCTGCCAAAATGAGCGCCTTTGACAGGGGACGCATCAATTATTATCTGGAAAATTACGAAACGGCGCAGCTTGATTTGGAAGAGGCTAAAAATGCAGCTCCGGGCGATGCCAGTGTCTATTTGTATTTAGGCATGGCATACGAAGCCACAGGCGACTACAACTATGCCATTACCAATGTGTATACCACGTACCTTGCCCAGAAGGACGGCACCGCAGAGCTTTACAACCAACTGGGACTCTGCTACTTAAAACAGGAGCAGTACGCTCCGGCTCTGGATGCGTTCCAGAAGGCGATGCAGATACCGGACAACGGCATGATGCAGACCCTTTCCTTCAATGAAATTGTGGCGTACGAATATCTGGGAAATTATACCCAGGCAGCAGCTCTTTTACAGAACTATCTGGCTGTTTATCCGGATGACGAAACGGCAAAGAGAGAATACGGCTTTTTGTCCACCAGATAGCCCATAAAAATAAAAAAAGCCCACAAATGCCGTAAATACACATATTTAGCGATTGTGAAATAATTAACCCACAATATATTGTGGGTTAGCATTGACTTCCCTAAAACGAGATGATACTATAGATGCATAGCGTTTGAAAGGGAGGGACTTTCGTGTTACAGGTTATTAAAAGAGATGGTGAAAGGGTGGACTTCACATTAAGCAAGATTAACGATGCCATTATGAAGGCGTTTACGGCTACGGAAATGCAGTACTCAAACGACATCGTGGACCTGCTTTCACTTCGTGTGTCTGCGGACTTTCAGGACAAGATTAAGGACGGAGCTGTCAGTGTGGAGGATATTCAGGACAGCGTAGAGAAGGTATTGGGACAGGCCGGCTATGAGGATGTAGCCAAGGCTTACATTTTGTACCGCAAACAGCGGGAAAAAATGCGTACCATGAAGTCCACAATCTTAGACTACAAGGATGTGGTCAACAGTTATGTAAAAGTGGAAGACTGGCGTGTAAAAGAAAACTCAACCGTTACCTATTCCGTAGGCGGTCTTATCTTAAGCAATTCCGGTGCGGTAACAGCCAATTACTGGCTTTCCGAAATCTACGACCAGGAAATTGCGGATGCACACCGCAATGCGGATATTCATATCCATGATTTGTCCATGCTCACAGGCTACTGTGCAGGATGGTCACTGAAACAGCTTATCAAAGAAGGACTCGGCGGCATCACCGGCAAGATTACCTCTGCACCGGCAAAGCATTTATCCGTGCTCTGCAACCAGATGGTAAACTTTTTAGGCATTATGCAGAACGAGTGGGCGGGAGCACAGGCTTTCTCCTCCTTCGATACCTATCTTGCGCCCTTTGTCAAGGCGGACAATCTGAGCTATCCCGAAGTAAAGAAGTGCATAGAAGCCTTTATTTACGGTGTCAACACCCCCAGCAGATGGGGCACCCAGGCGCCCTTCTCCAACATTACGTTGGACTGGACGGTTCCCGATGATCTGGCAGAACTTCCGGCTATCGTAGGCGGCAGGGAGATGGATTTTAAATACAAGGACTGCAAGAAGGAAATGGACATGGTCAACAAGGCATTTATCGAGACCATGATTGAGGGTGACTCCAACGGACGCGGCTTCCAGTATCCCATTCCCACCTATTCCATTACGAAGGATTTTGACTGGTCCGACAATGAGAACAACCGCCTTTTGTTTGAAATGACTTCCAAATACGGCACTCCGTATTTTTCCAACTATATCAATTCCGATATGCAGCCTTCCGATGTACGAAGCATGTGCTGCAGACTGCGCCTGGATTTAAGAGAGCTTCGGAAAAAGACCGGCGGTTACTTCGGTTCCGGCGAAAGCACCGGCAGTGTGGGCGTTGTTACCATCAATATGCCCCGTATCGCGTACCTGTCCGCCAATAAGGACGAGTTTTACGCAAGACTGAACCGTATGATGGACATTGCGGCGCGCTCCTTAAAGATTAAGAGAGGCGTAATTACCAAGCTTCTGAAAGAGGGCTTATATCCTTACACCAGAAGATACTTAGGCACTTTTGACAACCATTTCTCCACCATCGGTCTGATTGGTATGAACGAAGTGGGACTGAATGCCAACTGGCTCCGTGCGGACATGTCCGACAAGAGAACCCAGGAATTCACCAAGGAAGTGCTGAACCATATGAGAAACCGTCTGTCCGATTATCAGGAGCAGTACGGCGACCTTTACAATCTGGAAGCGACACCGGCGGAAAGTACCGCATACCGTCTGGCAAAGCACGACAGAAAGCGCTGGCCGGCAATCAAGACCGCAGGTAAGCCGGGAGATACTCCTTATTACACCAATTCCTCCCATCTGCCCGTGGATTACACCACCGATATTTTCGATGCACTGGATATTCAGGATGATTTACAGACCCTGTATACCTCCGGCACCGTATTCCATGCGTTCTTAGGAGAAAAGCTTCCCGACTGGAAGGCAGCCGCAAATCTGGTAAAGACCATTGCGGACAACTATAAATTACCGTACTACACGCTTTCTCCCACCTACTCCATCTGTAAGGAGCACGGTTATCTGGCAGGAGAAGTGGCAGTATGTCCTCACTGCGGACAGCCTACCGAGGTTTACAGTCGTATTACCGGCTACTACAGACCGGTACAGAACTGGAACGACGGCAAGCTGCAGGAGTACGCAAACCGTAAGGAGTACGATGTGGACCATTCCGTTCTGAAGCGTCCCGTAAAGACCATGGTAAAGCTGACCAACTATGCGGACGAGGTAGAGGTTTCCGTAGAGGAGCCTAAGGATGTGAAGTACCTTTTTACCACCAAGACCTGTCCGAACTGCAAACTTGCCAAGGAATACTTAAAGAATGAAAAGTATGTGGTAATTGATGCGGAAGAAAACATGGAGCTGGTACAGCGCTACGGCATCATGCAGGCGCCGACACTCGTTGTGGTAAACGGTGACCACTTCAAGAAGTATGTCAATGCCTCCAATATTAAAAAATATGCAGAAGAAGCCGCTATGATGGTATAGGCTTCCTGCAGAAAAAAATAAGAAAAAGGCTGTTCCCGTGACGGATACCCAAGGAAGGTATCTGTTGCGGAGAACAGTTTTTTTTTCGTAAATTTATGCTTGCACAATCAGACAAACTAAGATATACTCTATTTCATAAGCAGATAATTCTATTTTTCATATATTCTTTGTCAGCATCCGCTGATGTCTAAAATTTCAGAAATTTCCTGCTTAGAACCCAAGAACAACAAAATAATCTAAGGAGGAAAATGTGATTAGAGAACTGAAGAATG
>ERZ808240.514-NODE-514-length-50733-cov-7.984431_pt1 | contig 50733 bp, 43 predicted proteins | sample MGYA00521084_ERZ808240 | MGnify/ENA primary metagenome ERZ808240 (study PRJEB31516, sample SAMN03275571) | gut metagenome | biome: mammalia-associated habitat; material: feces | host: Papio cynocephalus | place: Kenya | collected 2012-08-06 ...
ATCTACCACATTCTACTCACTTTTCTGAGGGCTAAGTGAGAAAGTCAGGATTTTATATTTGTGTAATGTCGGAATCAAGATTCCAAACTAATTTTACATTTTGCTTATTATTGTAAAATCTTTTGAATCCTATTTTGCATATGGGGCTGTGTAAATAGGCTTTAAGTCTCCTGTTGGACATTATATCGCCATAGGTGAGCATTTTATGGATGGATACAACTCTTCTCAGGAACAATCTCACTAATTCCGGGACGTTTCCGCTAAAGGTATACATGAAATTGAACAGGCTGCACCAATCCTGCATTCTATCACTTTCATAGAATCCTTAGGGTCAGATATCTCTCTCATAAGCTTTTCCTGATGTGCTTTTTTTCATCGGCGATAATACGGAAATGACCGCCCATTGCAACAAGTACTCCTATCTTTGCTGGTTTTATGACGGTAAACAGGGCTGAGTTGTTGATATCGAGCCTATTTGTCAGCCCCATGTGCAAAATAGGATTCAATCATTTAACTATCTATTTACTTCCTTAAACCCCGGCTGGAAACTCCGTGATTTGGTATAAATCATGAGAATATGTCGTGGTACCGCTTTCGCAAAAGGACAAACAAAAAAACGAAAAAAGAAGTGGACAAAACTATTTCTCAGAATCCATCATTATTGAAGCTAGATAATCTAACTTCAGGAGGGAAAACATGGACATTGTTGAAGGATACGTCCCTTTTCGGGATGGACAAACCTATTATAGGATTGTCGGGTATCACTACAAGAAGACGCCGATTGTCTTCATCCACGGAGGACCAGGATCAACGCACAATTCGTTCGAAGTACTGGATTCTTTTGCGGATTACGACAAAAGACCGGTCATCATGTACGACCAGTACGGATGCGGTCTATCCTCTTTGGGACTTGATAAGGACAAAAGTACCTATTGCAAAAAGACATGGGTGGAAGAACTTATCAATCTCAGAGAGAAGCTGGGACTTGAGAAGATGCACATGATGGGGCATTCTTGGGGCGGAATGTTAAGCATCATCTACCTTACGGACTATAGTCCGCAGGGAATCCTCTCTGCAACTTTGTCATCTACTTTGGCGAGTGCATCCTTATGGGACAAAGAGACACATAGGTTGATTCGCTACCTTGACAAAGAGGACCAGCTTGCGATTCAGGAGGCGGAAAAGACCGGAGATTATACCTCCGAGGCTTTTCTAAAGGCCAACAAAGACTATCTGAAAATGACGGTACGAAACTTAGACGAGATGAAGGAGATTCCAGAATGCCTAACAAGGGAGAAAAGGACCAGTCCAAGCTATTTGACCGCTTGGGGTGTGAGCGAATTCAAACCTATGGGTAATCTGAAAGATTATGAGTATTTGGATAAATTAGACAAAATCAAAGTTCCAATACTTATTCTTTCTGGTGCTGATGACGAGTCCACTCCGATTCAGAACAAAGAAATGTTTGATAGGATTATTTCCGAAAAAGAATGGCGTATTCTATCACCGAGCAGACACAGCACCTATGTCGAGCAGAATAAAATGTATCAAGAGTATCTAAAAGAATTTTTAGAGAAACATGATAAATGAAAGGAAACAAAAAATGAAATTCAAAGAAAAAGCACATCTGTCCTCCGTCGAAAACATTTTCGAGACGGAAAAATCCTATGTCGTTCACAGTCATGAGATGCTGGAATTCTTCTCCAAGCAGGACATGAAAAAGACGATGGAAGTCTCCGATTATATGGGAAACTGCCAGTACCTCCAAGATGAGCATTCTCCTTATCTTGTCGAAATCACTGAATTAAGGAAAATCCGCATCCGCGACAAGAAGACCATGGAAATTCTCTGCGACAAGTCCGAAATCGTTCCGTTTTTCATGCCTTTCCGTGCCTGCTTCTCTTTAGAGGGTGACAAACTTTTAGTCATTGCCGCCAATCCATCTGGTCCGACCTATCCTTTTTTCTTTTATTCCCTTATCCGCGAACAATATCAGTTCCGGCTTTTTGTTCTTTCTCTTCCTGATCTGGAAATCATCAGCAAAGTGGAATCGAATTCTTATTCCTTCTATGATATCCAAAGAATCGATTTCCTTGATTCCTACCTTCTGACCGACAAGAAAAACAACCATTACATGCTGAATTCTCAGTTCATGGTATCTTTTGCATCCCTGCCACTTTCCCGACACGAAAACGAAAAACTTATTGTCAACAATGTTCGAAAAGAGTTCTATGTACCTTCCAAATATGGTGTAAAGATCTATGATGAAAATTTCGAAGAAAAAGATAGCCTTCTTCTTTTCGAAAACGAACCAATCCAGTTGGATTCCGTTTATAGCGGAATGTATCACAACACAGGAGCAAAAAACATTTTTGAAACGCCTGTCGTCGAAGAATTCCGTAAATATATCGGTGAAATTTGTGTTTTCAAAGAGGATTGCCTCTTATATACTATAAATGATATGCTGACTCTGACATGCAAAGTGATGGTCTATTCCTTGTCCGATAATACTCAGCAGGAAATCACGGAACTCTGCGATAGTGTTCAGTATCTCTATCCTTTCAAGGATGGATTCTGCTTTGCAGAAAAACAGAACGGCCATATCATGGAGGTAATCGATGGATAATTTAGACATTTATGAAGATATTCTTGACCACACAGAGAATTATCGGAAAAAGAGCTTGATACCAGTCAAAAGCATGAATGAACTCTTTCGAGATCTTACTCTTGCACAGTTGACAAAGGAAAATCTTGAAGATATCGGATTCAACAAAGAGGAAAAACGTTTCTCGGCACTTCTGGAAGGATATGATTACAAGAAAATCCTGAAGAAATACAAATATGTTGATCTGATGACAAAGATTTTGGATGAATTCAAACCCATAAGGAAAGAACCTTACAAGAAACTTGCTAAGGCTGTATTTGCTTCGGCAAAATATCTGATCAAGTTTCCGGATTTTGAAAACTACAAGAAACACCTTGCCTTACGCTGCAACAACGAAGAACATACGTTCGAGTTTCTTGACCAGTTCAGGCTCAACGCTTCCATCCCGGCCATGTTGTTCAACAAGACCTGTCTCTTTTTCCAACGAAGCGGCCTTCTTGATGTTCCGTATGTTTCTCTTGCGAGCAAGCGTTTCTTCATGGATGAATATAATTATCCCAACAACAATGCAGAAATCTACCAGGCGATGGTGTCTCTCGCCAAAGATAATCATATCCGCTGCTATGAACTCAATGATAGATTGGAAAGCTACTACTCGGAATGATTGAGATCAAAGCACTGACCAAAGAGTATTTTGTCGATAAAGGCGACTCCTTTCAGGCCCTGAAAGGAATCGACCTTAGTTTTCCCAAGGTCCAATTTGTCTCTATTTTAGGTCCCTCCGGCTGCGGAAAGACGACTTTGCTGAATATCATAGGTGGGCTGGATTCCTTTTCATCCGGAGAAGTCCTTTTCAAGAAGAGATCCTTGAAGGAACTGACGGCGAATGAAATCGATTCCTATCGAAACCATGAGATCGGATTCGTCTTCCAGAATTACTTCATGATTCCTACGCTCAATATCCTCGACAATGTCAAGATGAGTCTTACCTTAAGCGGAGTAAATGAAAACGAAGCAACGAAGAAGGCAAAAGAAGCACTAGAAAAAGTCGGCCTTTCCAATTCTTTGAAGAAGAAACCGAACCAGTTGAGTGGTGGACAGCAACAACGTGCAGCTATTGCAAGGGCAATCGTGTCTGACCCGTCTATTCTTCTCTGTGATGAACCGACAGGTGCTTTGGATAGCAAGACGAGTATTGAAGTCATGGAGTTACTTAAGGAAATCTCCAAAAACAAACTCGTTATCATGGTAACTCACAATGAGATCCTAGCCGAAAAATATTCGGATCGTATCATCCGGATGAAAGACGGAAAGGTGGAAAGCGACAGTTTGGCAGGCACCCCTTATGAAGCAGAAACGGCATCGAGTTTTACGAAAACAAGACTTTCCTTTCTGACCAGCCTTAAACTATCTTTGAAGAATATCTGGACGAAGAAATGGAAATCGATTCTTACCGCTGTTGCGAATTCCTTCGGTATGATCGGCATAGCCTTCTTTATGGCACTCAATAACGGATTTTCCGAATACACGACAAGACTCAGTGAAGAATCTGCCAGCTCCATGCCGGTTGTCGTGACTGCATTTTCGAAGAATACGAAGAACATCAAAGATTCCCTGAATGTCAATGTCAAGTTCCCCGATGATCAGGAAGTCTATCCCTATGTCAATCCGAACAGTCAGACTCAGGTGACCTATACCTACAACAATTTCTCCAATAAATATTTCAACTATCTCGATTCCCTCAAGGAAAGCGGGCTTATCAAAGAATACATGATGAGTTATGGAGACGATTATTCCTTCAATCTTATGACAGAGTATCCGGATTCCATTTCCGGGACTGCGAAAGGGACTTACGATGAAGTGGATACGACGGTCTATTCCGGAAACTATTATGCGAACCAGGTAAATCTTCCCTGCAACATCTTCCATGTGCTCTATGGAAATCTCGATCAATACGATTTGCTATGCGGTTCGTTGCCCAAGGACAAGAACGATTTGGTACTGGTTGTCGATGATTACAATAGAGTTTCCTTCAATATTCTAAAACAGCTAGGATTCTATAATCAGGAAGATACACAGGAAGACGTGCTTGATTCATCCAACAACAATAAAGTCAAAGGTATTTCCTTTGAGGATATCGTAGGAAACGGAGAAGACAAGCAAGGAAAAGAGTACAAAATCTTCTACAATGAAGATTATTATGACGAAAGCTTTACCAAGACGGTCTTGGATGGACTGAATAAGGAAAGAGAACTGCAGTTCTATTCCAAGAAAAAAGACTCTGATCCGGATTTCTATCATTTGGGGAAAAGCACTACCCTTCATATTACGGGAATTATCCGTGCCAAATCCACATCTGCCTTCACCATGCTCTCTCCGGCTCTCTGCTATACCAAGGAACTTCAGGATGAATTCACCAAAGAGAACGAGTCTTCTTCCCTAGCGAAGAACATCAAGAACGAAGTGGTATTTGCCGAAGGAAGAGGCTTGGATGATACAAGTCCCTCCTCAGCCTTTGTATCGGAAATACAGGCCATCTTCGATGAATACAACAAACAGCATGAAGAAAGCGGCTTGCCCCTGAACAGCGTCAATGAAGTAGTGGACAAATACTTTACCTTCTATTATCCATTTTCTACCAATCAAGACAGCCTTCTCCGCTATACGAAGTCGACTTATTATTTCTCGGATGCGAGGACCTTCGGGGCAGATCTTGTGCCTGAAGAATTCTATGGTGTCGATCTTACCGATCAGGAAACCCTGATGGAATATCTCAACAAGTTCAAAGTGCTTGTCCTTTCGGATATCGATGAAGCTTATAGGTATCTGGTTGGAATGCTTGCCTACATGAATGCCTATTCCAAAGTCGAGGAAGTCGTCATCTTCCCCAAAGATCTTTCGAAAAGGCAGGAGCTTCTGAAGAAGCTGGATGAGTTCAACGAGTCCGTCAAGGCCAACGAAAAAGTCTTATATGCCAGTGAAAACGAAAACGAGATGATACGAGATGTCGGCGAAGTGATTTCCATCGTTTCTATGATCTTGCTGATTTTTGCCTGTGTCTCCATCATCGTAAGCTGCTCTATGACGATGCTTCTTACATCCAACAATGTCCTGGAGCGGAAAAAAGAAATCGGGCTTTTAAGATCATTGGGAGCCAGAAAGAAAGATATCGCGGTTACCTTCGAGTTTGAATCCTTCCTGATCGGATTCCTGGCCGGAATCATCGGCTCGCTCCTCACGTTTGTGATTTCCTTCCCAATCAACAATATGATGAATTACTATTACCCCTACTATTATGTCGGAAATATCTGCCACCTGACCTGGTATCATGTGATTATCATCATTGCCGTATCCATTCTCATCGGCCTCATTTCAGCCTTGATTCCATCCCTGAAGGCAGCATCGGAGAAACCGGCTGACGCTCTTAAGAGCGAATGAAATACGATTCTTGGTCATATACAGTGCGATGCGTAACTCTGCGGATGAACGTCTTCTTACCTTTTCTTAAAAAGCATGTGAAAACCTGAGATGGCTTGAAACAGATTAGTTAAAAGCAGGAAGAATACGGATTCGTTTCCGTAGCCTTCCTGCTTTTTCTTTGCTCTCTGAAATGAAGTTCTTTTACAAATCAGGTTCGGCCAGGATGGAATACATTGCCTTTTCGATTTCCGGTGTCCACCATTTCAGATAGCCGGCTTTGCTCGGATGGATTTTATCGACCATATAAAGCTTTCTTTCCTCATCCGTGATATTGTTGAATCTTTCATCGCCAAACAGATCTATGACCTGGATACCGTGGTCCATGGCTGACATTTCGCCTAGTTTGTTGACCATCTTCTTGTAGTTCCAGTTTTCATAATAGCTGTTCGTATAGACGACAAACGGGCAATGCCAGGTCTCTGTTGCATATTTGTAGATATAATTGATTGCTCCACAGACGGTGGAAGTATCTTCACTGTGGATTTCGCCAAGCGGTTTGTTCTTGCTTGCGTCATTGGTAGATAATTGACATACAAAAAGGTCGAAATCTGTTTTCTTGTCAAACTTTTCAATTCTAGATACATAAGAAGAATCGCTTTTGGTCAATGTCGTACCGCTGACTGCTTCTTTGACATGGGTACAACCATTCATTTTGGAAATGTATTCCACGAATGATGTTCCCTGTGCATAGGCTCCATAGGTGACGGAAGAACCCAAATAGGCGATTTTCTTTCCTTTCAAAGGAGAATTCTCCAGTTCCTTGACGTTCTCAAGATGATATTCGCTTCTGTTTCCTGGTAGGTTGCTCAATCGAATGTCTCCTAAAAAACGGAAAGGTCCCCAACAAATCAAAGAACCGGTAACAATCAGACCGGCAAGAGGTAGTAATACGATCAGACTTCCTGTGAGACCTAGAACGATTTTTGTTTTCTTTTTCACTTTGTGATTTCCTTTTTTTCGTAATCATATCTTCTGGTTTTGAATTCCGACTATGCGATTGGTAGTAACATAAAGTCTGTGTAAGGAAAAGAAGGAGGTATCGGGAACACTCACACAAAAAACAGCGATGCTTGAGCCCTCGCCGAGAGCGAATCTCTAATCCCCATAATCCATTGCCTCCAAAATCGCATAAACCTTCTCTTCTATCTTCCTCATTCTCGAGTATTTGAAGAGGAAAACCATCTCCTTGTCTTTTCCTCTAAGGAATGTCTTTACCGCCTTGAGGAACAACTCCGAGTCATAATCGTTCCTCTTCCGTATCATCTCCACGACCATCTTCTCCTTGGAAAAACAGGTAACACTGTTCCCAAACATGGTTTTGGCGTTGTCATTGCCGGAATAAAACAACTCATCCTTGTTTTCGGTATGGTAAATTGCATTGGGTCCGACGTTTTCCTTCATGACCCGGTAGTCTTTTGGAATCGTGACTCAATCGATTCCGGAATCCTGTCTGTCATGCTAAGCAAATAGAGCGCCGTCATCCCGGAATACACGATCCTCTGGTATCTTTTCTGCAATTGGAAAAGTTCTACGAATCTTGACCAAGTGTTTCAAACGAACATATCTAGCGAAGGTCGCCGGTGGTACGCCGTTGGCAATCGCTTCTTTTCTGGAGACAATTCCGTCTCCCTCCTCCATTATCCTTTTGAGTATACTGTGATTTTAATTCAATTGTATCATCTTTTTGCTTTTTTAGTGTAACGATTATATCGTAAACTGCAAACACCTTTCGAATTTTTGATAAAACAAGATAGTTAAATAAACCCAGATCAATAAGCTACAAATGATGTTTTCGGTGACGATTTTTTAGATTTACATCTTAAACTCTATCAAACTTATACGCTGTAGGAGAGGCATGAAAAGGATCAGAAGCAGACCGATTGCGATACCGGGCGACACGAGATTCAAGACCTTGCGTGATATGTCTACTACAAAGAAAGACGACATGGGACCGCAAAAAGCACCATTCCGTGGACGACAGAATCTGTGTCGGAAGGATAGCAGAGGGCAAAAAGGGATTCTTCCTTCCTAACAGGAACTAATCTGAGCTTTTTCCGGAGGCACTGGTCCTGTCGGAACCCGATGACATCGAAGATATTTCCATTTCGGTTCCTATCTGACACTGCCAACAGAAGGAACCTGCATTGAAGTGCGATGCCTTTCTGGAGAACGATATGCTCAAAAGCGTATAATTTCAGTGGGAGTTTACGTTATACGCTTTAGAATTTTTGATGTAAATCTTTGGTGATAAAAGACGATATATTTGTTTGTGTTAAATCTAGATTAGATAATATCTCTTTCATTGAACTCGTTAAGGCATACTTTTGATTCCAAGTGCCATGAGTATTCTTATAAGCAATAAGCTTGGATATTTTCCCTAATACTGTTGCTGTTGTGTCATTTGTTGATGATTCATCAGTTTTAAACATACTCCTTTCTAAATATCTAAAGGATAAAAATAAGACAAGGGAGAAAAAGATTACAAAGTTTCTTCCTGTGTATGTCGCTAGTCCATGGCAATAAGATTTCTCCGAGTCTAATTGTGATTTCATATTCCTAAAAGCTTTTTCGGCTCTGTCTCTTTTTCTTAGTCTTTGAAGCATTTCACCAGCTTTTAATTTCTTGTTTGAAATTGCCATAAAGAATCCGGCAAAATCTATATCTCTTTGTATTGCTGCTAAGTTTTCTTTGAATGCAAATTTATTCTCTTTTGTTTTAGTGGTAATTAAATAATCATCGTTGGCGTCTGCAACTTTTTGGCTGTATGCTGAATCAGACAGCGCTTCTTCTGAATGCAATATCTTTGAATGGATGGTATCTTTTTCCAATACTTGGGCATCAGGATCAAAATAAATATATGTGTTTGTTTCTTTGGAGAGAAAAGAAGCTGATGTGCCCGATATACCATATGCATTTTCTTCTTTAATGAAATAATTTTCATTGTCTTTTATTTTGAATCCGTTATTTTTTATATAGTCAAAAGATGTTGTGACACTATCAGGCACCATAATAGCAAACGATGAGAAAGATGAGATAGCATCTAAACAATCCGACTTATAGTATCCCCTATCAAAAATGAAGAAACAGTTCTTATATCCTAAGTCCTTTAGCTTTTTGCTTGTTTCTTCCAATTGCGTTTTATCAAGTAAGCTGCCAATAATATCTTCATAGAATAAAGGTATGCCGGTTACTTCATCTACACCCATAGCTGTAGAGATAATAGGCAGCTTTTCTTTCTTCTTAGGATGGCCGAATTCTGCCAATTCAATATTCTTGCTATGTGTGTTTATATTTGTTGAATCAAAAGCTAAAACAAGTTTGATTTTAGATATGTTGCTTTCTTTGTATGTTTTCTTAAACTCTCTTAGAAAATCTCTGATGTTTGTATTTGATATGGAAGCAAAAAGCTTGCTGACACCTTGGCTAGACAACACAAAATCCAATCCCGAATAATTGGAAAATCCCCATTTCTCATATCCTTGGCTTCTGCTGTTTCTGCTATCAATTATATAAATGCAAAAGGCCAAGATTTGCTCCCAAGTGTCAGGAAATATTTTCTTTAAAGCCTTAATTGCACCACACTTTTCCCCTGCTTCTTTTAGTGCCAAATAAGACCCTATGTGGAGATAGTCGTCTATATCTCCTGGCTCTTTGACTTCCACTTTTCCTTTATTAAATATCTCATAATAAGAATTGTTAGGGAAGAACTTGGTTCTATCGCTGGTATCTATTAATCCAATACATACTCTATCCTTTATCGAATGTTTCTTTTTCTCATCCCATTCGGATTTAATCTTTAAATATACCCTATTGTTATAAACCTTGATTTTGCCATTGGATGTATCTAATTTAATTGAGGTTTTGCTAACCATAATCGGCCTCCAATAAGCGTATATTATACGCTTTAAATCCCGAAAATGAAATAGGCATCTGCCGTTTTATCTAGCATTTATGCCTATTTCTCGATATTTGATTTCTAAAGCGTATAAAAGTTAATGGAGTTTAGGGTATAAATTTGCTGGGAGTTCAAGTATTATAGTGCGGAACTCACACTTTTACTATTTTTAGTAGTTTTGTGAGTTTGAAGGGAACTCTACTCTCATACCAATCAAACTATACCCCGGTTTTTACCCCTTTTTGAGCTGAAAATCGGCTTTCCGGGTTGGTCGTGTGGTTGCACCGTATCCTGAAAATGCAAAAAATGAAGAAATCACGAATTTGCAAAAATGCCGATGATTACGGGCTTTTCCACCTGTTCCTTCCATCGTGTACAGGTAAGGGCCACCTATTCCCTTGTCGATACGAGGTAGGATGGACGTGCATTTTGAGCGTCGACCTGTTTCCCCATATGAGTAAAGGCCCTGTTTTTACCGCTTTACCGGGTTTTGTGCGGTTTTCTCGACAAAAAATGGATTTCCCTCATTTTCGAGAAGAAGGAAATCCTTCGATCTTTTATAATTTTTGGCTATTTTTCGCTATTTTTGCGACTAAGCAACACCACCGTCTCCACATGCATCGACTCAATAAAGAAATCGATAGTTCAATTAAGCTTGTTTTTGATATAGAGAAATCTTCCCCTAGAAAAAGTTTGCATGCCACAAAAACTCCTATCGGGTTTCGATTGATCCTTTTAATGACCAAGAGTGAGAATTGATAATAAGTTCAATCGAAAAAACTTGTAACTTACAAGAAGACATAACTATAATATTAGCGCATCTATTTTTTTGATGCAAAAATCACATATTCATTATAGAGAGGTAAAACTTATGGGTAGAGCACACGAAGTCAGAGCAAAAACAATTGCCAAGAACAATGCCGCCAAGTCCGCATTGTACAACAGAGCCAGCAAGGAAATCTATCTTGCTGCCAAGTCCGGTGTCCCCGATCCCAAAGACAACCTCGCTTTGAGATCCGCCATCGAAAAGTGGAAAGCTCAGCATGTCACACGTGACGTCATCGACAGAGCTATTGCAAAGGCCAAGGATAAGGATGCTGCTGCCTTTGTTTCCGGAAGATACGAAGGATTCGGTCCTGGCGGAGTCGCCATCATGGTCGATACCCTTACCGACAACGAAAAGAGAGCCTTCTCTGCTGTCAGAGCAGCCTTCACTCATCATGGTGGAAATATCGGAAACTCTGGTTCTGCAGCCTTCAATTTCAGCTATCTTGGTGTTATTTCCTTCGATACTGATAAGAGCGTAGACGAAGTCGAAGAAGAACTGATTCTCAATGATGTCGATGTCCAGTCTGTGACCAAGGACGAGAACAACGTCGAAGTCATCGTTACTCCGGAATCCTTCGAAAAGGCCAAGGAAGAAATCGTCAAGGCCTTCAATGTTACAGAATTCACCGAAGCTGAAGTCACCTATATTCCTCAGAACAAAGTCACTCTGAGTGATGAAGACAAGGAAAAGCTTCAGAACCTCATCGATTCCTTGGATGAAATCGAGGATGTTCAGGCTGTCTATCACACTGCTGATCTCTAATCGTACTACATTATGCTGCCCCTGGAATTTCCAGGGGCATTTTGCATGGTTTAGGATTGAAACCTGAAATGTAATCGCTTCTTATGATATAGCCTGAAAAAGAGGAGCTGATTATGAAAAATGGATTATTTCGTTTTTCAATTGTTTCACCTTACTTGCTTTTCTGGTATCAGCAATTATCCTATCCACCTATGAGACTGGCTCCATGATTTTCGATGAATGGATTTGTTTTACAATATACGTCATTCTATCCGGGATTCAGACCATGATATTGGTCTTCAAGAAGAATGACAGCTTGAAAAAAGTCTTTCCCATTCTTCTTACTTCATTAAAAACATATACATTATGGCTCGCTTTCTCTCACACACAGAATCTGGGATTCTCATCGGAAGGGACTCCCTTCTATCCTGTATTAATTGCATCCGTTATCACTGTAATATTATCCCTTGCAGAACTCTTTTTCGGAAATACGATTCTTTTGTTATCCAGTAGGGAAGAAAACTCTCCTATTGGAAAAACAAGGAAAAAGACCGGCATCATCTCTTTTGCTTTTTACCTTCTTGCCGTTATCTTCATTATCGTTTGTTCCTGTTTCTATCTATTCCAAACCAAAAACATTCAGGTATATCCGCCATTCTTTATCATAGATGGACAAATTTTTCCTGTCCCTTTAATCCATGATTACTATTGGACGGGACTGATTTTGCAGGCATCCATTATAAATTTCGGACTCATTCCTATGACGAAATTTCAAGAGAAGAAAACAGCACGTCCGAAACTGACCTCTATGATTGTTCTTGTTCTTGGCAGCCTGGTCTCGGCTTTCTTATGTTTGTTTGCGGATCAAACCGGAACCAAAGGAATTGTGATTCCGACCGAACTTGTCTTATTGCTGTTTGTTGCATTTTCCGCATTCGTTTTAATTGCCTATCTTGTGGATTTTGTTTTTGATTTCGTCAAAACAAAAAAGAAAGTAGATTGACATTTCTATATTCTGCTTTTCTTTAATCACGCCTTGAAAAAATCAAGGAGTGAATTTGTAGTGTGACGAAAGAAGATTTAATGATGTCAGAAAGCATCGAATGTTTCCCGCTATAGTTGTAGATGAATTTCTGTGCAAGGAAATTTCATTAAGTGAGCCTTATCCGTTGCAATTATGAACGTCTTTCTTTACAGAACAATTACAATGTTTAAAATGTTTTACCCTCTCTTTTTGAAATCCGACTTAAAATGATTTCCGAGGAAAAAACAAATGAAAGCAAAGAAAATCATTTTACTTATGGCTATGATGAGTCTCGGACTGACTGCCTGCGGCAATAAAAAAGCATCGGCAGAAGATTCAGGGAAAAACACGGATTCCACTTCCAAGACCCAGCAGAATACAAATACGACAGAACCCAATGAGAAAAAGCAGGTCAACGTCTATATGCCATCCCCTGCGGGTTTGCAGACTGCCATCGAAAAAGGATTTGAAAAAGAATACAGCAATATCGATATGGTAGTTACCTCCGGAACCACTGGTGAACTTCTTGCCAAAATCGAAGCAGAGAAATCCAATCCTGTCTGCGATGTCCTGATCCTGGCTTCCTGGAGTGATGGAATCAATTCCCTCTCCACGATGGATCTGATGTCCTATGTTCCCAAAGACGGAGACAAGATTGCAGATGAGTTCAAGGAAGAAACACATAAGATCTGGGGAACCAGTGCCTCTGCCGTCGGTGTTCTTTACAATACCGACACCGTCGACAAAGAAAAAATCGAGAAACTTGATTGGTCCGACTATTCTTCAAAGGAAAAACTGAATTCCGTTCTGAAAGAAGACGGAGAAGCCAGAATGTCGATTCCTGACCCGACAAAGTCCGGTGCCTGCAAGGATTTCCTTGCCGGATATGTTTCTTCCAAGGGGGAAGAAGCCAGCAATACGGACTTCCAGGGATGGGCAGACAATGGTCTGAAGAACGGCGGCGGAAACAAGACCGCTCTTGCTGATATCGAATCCGCAAAGATCGATGTTCTTGTTGCCGGTGTCGATTACAACGCCTATAGCGATAAAGCCAAAGGAAAAAGCATCGATATCTACTATCCGAAAGGCGGAACCGTTGTCAATGCAAGACCGGCAATGATTCTGAATACCGCAAGTCATGTCGACGAAGCAAAGAAGGTCATGGATTATCTTTGTACTGCTGAAGCTCAGAAATTTGTTTCCGATAGCTATCTCCTTCCGGGAAGAAAAGACGTCAGCGCCAAAAGTGACAGACTCGGATACGACAAGATCGATCAGCTGACAAATCTTGACTGGAATTATATGGCAGAAAACGGAACGAAGATTGCCACGGATTTTGTAAAGAAGCTGAAGTAGGATATGTCTTCATTTCTATCCACGATAAAAGATAGGCGCAGATTAGGATACCTGACATCAGGTGTCTTAATTTGCGTTTTGTTGGTATTCTTCATCACCCTTCCGATTGTTTCGGTGTTCTTGAAATCCTTTCAGGATAAGGACGGACTCTTCACATTGGAGAACTATTACAATGCCTTCACCATGGAAGAAACCGGAAATGCCATCAAGAATTCGTTGCTTCTTTCTCTTTCCGTAACCGGACTCAGCACTCTCATTGCGGTACCGGAAGCCTACATTCTTGCCAAGACAAAACTGAAACGGCTTTGGTGGCTTGACCTTGTCATGATGATTCCGTTCATGGTTCCTCCCTATATCAATTCCATGGGATGGATGCTTTTCATGCAGAGAAACGGAATTCTATACCGCAACTTCAAATTCCTTAGACCAATGGCCAGCTCCTTTTTCTCTTTCTTCGGAATGGTATGGATCATGTCCATGCATACTTCTCCGTTTCTGATGACGATGCTGAAGAATGCATTCATGTCTTTTCCAAAAAGCATCGACGATGCAGACAGCATCTATGTCAGAAAAGGATGGACAAGATTCAGAAAAGTCTATGCACCTATTCTTTTCCCGAATTTCCTGATCGGTGCCTTCTTGGTCTTTGTCAAAGCTCTTAGCGAATATGGTACACCGGCAACCTTCGGTCCGGAAATCAATGTCTTGGTCTTTTCGACCATCATCACCAACAAGATGCAGGTCGCTCCGATTGACTTCTCCATGGCCTCATCCCTGGCTTCCCTTCTTGTCACAATCTGCATGGTCCTTTGGCTTGTCCAGATGTATGTGACATCAAAGAAAACCATTGCACTGAAAGACGAAGGAAACGGGAGAATCACAAAATCCTGGACGGCCTGTATTCTAGGTTCATTGTTCCTTGTTGTTCTTTTCTTTTTCTCGGCTTTCATTCCTTTGTTCACGATTGTCGTCTCCTCTTTCAAAAAGACTCTCTACAAGAATCTGAATGTACCCGGAAACTTCACGTTCGACAATTATCGAATTGCCTTCGAAGGCGAAGAAGGATTTGCAAACGGATATGAAGCCATTGGGAATTCCTTCTTCATCGGCATCATGTCTTCCCTTCTGATTCTTGTTGTCGGAGTTATCCTAGCCATTTTCAGCTTCCGGAACAAAAAGAAGCTGTTAGGAAAAGGCGTCGAATTCCTGGACATGCTTCCCCAGATGATTCCCAACATTGTCACCGGTATTGGTATGATCATGTTTTTCAATCTGATCTACAAGGCTTTTCCGGTCTATCGAACCAAGTGGATGCTCGTCATCGGATATAGCGTAATCTTCCTTCCGACAATGGTGTCGTATATCAAAAACAGTTTACTACAAATGCAGAATTCTATCATCGAATCGGCAAACGTTTACTGCAAGAGCAATTTGAAGATAAACTTGAGGATTGTATTACCACAGGCTCTCAAAGGGGCGTTTTATGGATTCAGTATGACCTTCATTGTTGCTTTAAGAGAACTTGTCACAGCCAAGCTTCTTCAGCCACCGAGTTTTTATACGATTTCCTTGTATATCGATAGACAATTCGAACAAGGAAACCAACAGGCAGCCATGGCTTTAAGCGTGGTATCTGTCCTTCTTACGTTGCTTCTTCTTCTCCCGCTTGAATTTTTCATGGGAAGAAAAGAAAGGAAAAAGGTATGAACATCATCGCAGAGAATATCTCGAAATCGTTTGATCATAAAAACAAGGTGCTGGATGGACTGAATCTCGAAGTAGAAGACGGAAGCCTAACCACTCTTCTTGGTCTGTCCGGTTGTGGCAAGACCACATTTCTGCGTATCCTTGCCGGTCTTGAGAGTTCCGATAGCGGAACCATAAAGTTCGGAGACAGCATCGTTTTCGACAAGGAAAAGAAAATCAACCGGCAGCCCTTTGAAAGAAACGTCTCTTTTGTCTTCCAGGACTTTGCCTTATGGCCCAATATGAATGTCCTTCAGAATGTCATGTTTGCCTTATCCAACAGACAGAAGAAAAGAAACCTGTTGAATCGAATAAAGGATTACAGAAAAGAAAAGGAAACCATCAAGGAAAAATCCATGGAAGCATTGAAGATGGTCAAGATGGAAGGATACGCAGACAGGATGGTGAACGAACTATCCGGAGGACAGAAACAAAGAATCGCCATCGCAAGAGCCATTGTCATTTCCCCGGATGTCATCTTCTTCGACGAACCTCTTTCTGCCCTTGATGCCCTTCTCAGACAGCAAATGCGTGTGGAAATACAGAATCTTGTGAAAAGACTCCATACGACAGCCATTTTCGTCACTCACGATCAGGAAGAGGCAATGGCGATTTCAGACAAAATCATCATCATGAACCAGGGCAGAATCGAAGAGATGAACACTCCCGAAGAGATCTATTGGAATCCGAAAAGAAAGTTTGTCGCAAAATTCATCGGAAAAGCTTCTTTCCTTGATGATACCCATTTTCTCCGTCCTGAGAATCTCTCTTTCGTTCCCAACGAAAACGAAGTGCATGTCAAGGCAGTCCAATGCACCTATGAAGGCGGAAATTATGACATACAGGGAGAAGACAAAGACGGAAGGACGTTCTTCTTTTCCTCCGATCACCGGATATCCTTGGATGAGAATCTTACGCTCTATTATTCCTCGAAATCCGTCAAGGAGGTGAAGTAGATGGAATTTCTCTCTCTTGGTGGAATAAAGGAACATGGAAGGAACTGCTTTCTTGTCAAAGGAGACAGAATATCATTCATGTTGGACTGCGGAAAAGGCGAAAAAGGTGAAACACCGGATTTTTCCAAAACCCGGGCCGATAAAATCGATTATCTGTTTCTTTCCCATTCCCACCTGGATCATACCGGAAGCGTGGAAAACCTCTATCAGTCAGGCTTCTCCGGAAAGCTTCTCTGTTCCCCTGAAACCTACCACCTCCTTCCTACAAGACCAAAGGATATCATCTATCTGAATCCGAACCATCCTATCGAAGTCGATGGAAGAATAAAAGTGCTCCCCAGAAGAAGCGGCCACTGCTTCGGTGCACTGAGCTTTGAAATCCGGATGGAAGGAAAGACGATTCTTTATACCGGCGACTATCTGGAGGATACCGTCTTCGAAGTGGATCCGATTCGAAATAGAAGAGCAGATCTTGCCATCGTCGATGCCTGCTACAGCCAGGAAAAAAGCTATGAAGAAAACAAGGAAGCCTTCCTATCCCTTCTTGAAAAGCAGAAAGGAAAGACGATTCTTCCTCTTCCGAAAAACGGAAGAAGCATGGATGTCATCGACATGCTGAATGAAAACGGCATTCCATACTCGGTCAAAGACAATCCCTTCTTCCAAGAAGAGACGGAAATCTATCTGAAAAAGGAAATCCCCGTCATGGAAACGGAAAATGCCGACGTGCTTCTTATCCAGGATCCCCAGCTATCCACAAAAAGAAGCCGGGAATTTGTCGACAGACAAAAGAAATCCAATCTCATCTTTACGGGAACCATCGACGAAGGAAGCTATTCCGATCGCCTGATGAAGCAGAGAGAACACACCTATTTTTCCAGAATCAATGTCCATCAAAGTCTGGATGAGGCAAAGAAGCTCGTTCTGAAAAACGAGTTCAAAAAGACGGTTTTCTTCCATAACAAAGAGCTTTCACAGGAAACTCATCTGTTGTTCTGATTCAAAAAAGGCTCCAAAAGCAAGCAAAAAAACGAAAAAAACCAATAATTACATGGGAAATCCTCTTATCTGCAAAGCTTCCTGTTTGACAAAACAAAAACAATCCTATATTCTATCCTTGCAAAAAAAAGGAGAACGCGCATGAAAAAGAAATTAGCAACCCTTGTTTTACTGTCTCTGATATCTCTTGCTTCCTGCAATCCAAGAGACACGGCAAAATCCGATAGCACCTCCCCTTCATCCAATACCGCAAAGCCATCTGTCAGCACGACGAATAGTACTACCGGAAGTCCATCGACCAGCAAACCGAAAGTGGATCCGCCATCCATCGACGAAGAGGATTTTTCCTACCTCATCGGAACCTATTACACCAAAGGCTCCTCTCTTTCCCTTTCCAAAGATTCCCTGAAAATCCAGGGTGAAAAAGAACTGAACCTTGTTCCTACCGCAGTATCCGAAGCCACCATGGGTGAAGGCGAAGAGGCCTATGAGACCAAAGTCGTCGAATTCTCGAAGGATTTCAACGGAGGAATCGAGTATCAGGCCTACATCAACTTCCAGGACGGACTTCTCCATGTCGAAAACCTTTCCGAAAACCACGATAGTACAATCGGAACCTATATGCCTGACATCAAGTCCTACTCCGGAACCTATTCAGCCTATGGAGATTCAAACGAAAGGAACGTCTATATCAGCTTCGACGGACATTTCGACCTGGAAAGAGGAGTGTTCCCGGAAAGTCATCGAATGATGAAAACCTTCTCCGACGAACAGACCTGGTATATCAAGTCCTTCTATACCATGGTGAACGATATTCCCTATATCGGAATCCAGGAATATGACCAGGATGATTACGGATACGGAAAAGAACTGCTTGTCCGTGACCAGACCAACAACAAAATCTATATCATTGAGGGAACAACATCTGCGGATGTCGAATACTACAGCTATGTGACGGATATCGGAGGATACCAAGGCCTTCCTCTTTTCGATGGTGTGGATTCCTTTGAAACATCTCTTGATACGGAGACAAAACAGTTCACCTTCGGAAAACTCAGCTCAACCTATGAAGAAGTGTTGGATCAGGACGGTTTCCATCTTAAAGCAACCCTTGATGGAAAAGACTATCTCTTCAGCATCGGAGAATACCATGTAATCGCCAAAGCCGGAGAAAACACCCTCTATTATCCGGTTGACAATATCTCTTCCCTATACGGAGAATTCAAGACGAAAGACGAAACCTTCAAGATCGAAGAGAACGAAGAAGGACTTTATCCGAACGTCTACGTCAATGGAACGAAAATAGAAAACGTTTCCTATACCATCAAGAACAAACGGAAAGCCATCTGTTTTGTCAAAGACAACAAGACCTACTATCTGTCCGCGGACAAGACCGGCTCTGCCATCCGACTTGACAAAGACCAGGAAGTCCTCTATCCGTTAAATGAGGCCCTGTTTGCTCCCATCTACACCGATTCGTTCCTTTACAAAGAAAAAGGTCAGTCTCTGACTCTCGAGGTCAAGGAAGACCTCTCCTATCAGATTGGAGAAGAAAAAGGAAATGCGGATCTTGTTTATACCCATGGAGACAAATATCCGAACCTTTCTCTGACATATACAGGCAAGAACTATTCCCTTTCGCTCGTCCAGCAAAGCGCAGGATACTACGTGCTGAAAGGCGAAGACAAGACCTATACGTTGTACTCCAAAACCATCCTAGACAAAGTCTACGGAACCTATTCCGCCGACGGCATCAAAGACTTCGTCTTCTCAGAAGAAAAACTGGTCAAGGATGGAAAAGACCATAGCTATTCCTTCACTCCTTATCTGAACACAGGCGATGGAACCTATTCCTTTGCCATCACTTTGGATGAAGACAAAACTCTCTATAAGAACAACCTCCATGGTACCTTCTATAGCAGCAACGAATCCTATGTCAAAAAAGAACTCTTCACATCCCTCTACGGAACCTATTCCGGATACGGAAAATACGGAATCGAGAACATCAAGTTCACCAAAGAAGGAAAACTCTATCTAGATAGTCTCAACGAAGACAAGACCGGACTAATCAAAGACGTCAACTACTCCTATAACATCATGACCAATACCAGTGACGAAATAGGAATTGCCTTCAAGTACAGCGACGAACTTTCGCTCCTTATCCTCTTCCATGGTACCTATGTCTCCATCGGAAATCTCAATTACTACAGAGAAGAACTCGTCCAGTCCTGGGGAACCTATGTCGATGACGATGACATCCTTTATTTCCAGGATGACAAACTATATCTGAACGGAACATCGCTCTACATCTCAGACACCGAAATCAAAAACGGCAGCGTCATAATGAAAACGGCGTCTTATACCTTCACCTTTGACAAAAACGGAAAGGTGACAAAGGAAGATAACCAAGGCGAAAGAAAGACACTGAACCGGAAACTCTCCTACAGCGACTTCGAAAAGTTCGAAGGAACCTATACCATCAATGGAGAAACCGTAACATTCAAGAAATCCGATCAGCTTGGATACAGTTTCATTATCACCTCCACATTCGGAGACACTTCCTACAACTATTACATTGCCCGACACAACGGAAAGATTTCCCTTGTCGGATCATCCATTTCTGCAAACTACTATCTCATGTTGGATGAAGATACCGGAGAAATCACTACCGATTATTCCTCCTCTGTTCCTCTTCCCCCTCCGCCGCCGGCAATCTAGACAAACAGCCAGAAGAGAAAAGAATCTCCTCTGGCTTTTCCTTTGCCGAAAACGGATAAGTTGAAGGAAATTCGCTTTAGTAAAAATATACTAAAAAACGTGGGGACGTTTTATAATAAGAACATAGTCTCTTGCTTTTCGTTAAAATCGAAGGGCAAGCATTAAAAGGATAGGATAACATGTATCGGGTGATAATCGCAGACGATGAAGAGGCCGTCAGAAACAGGCTGAAGATGATGGTAGAAAAATTTCCGGATTCCTTTACGGTGGTCGGATGCTTCGAAAATGGATTCGATGCTATCGAAAACTCAAGTCAGCTCGAACCGGATGTACTGATTACGGATATCCGCATGCCTTATATCAGCGGCATCGAACTGATCCGCCATTTCAAGGTCGAGTTTCCTCTGATGCAGTCTGTCATCGTCTCCGGCTATGATTCCTTCGATTACGCCAAAGAAGCAATTGCTCTTGGCGTTGTCGGATATCTGACAAAGCCTGTTTCCCTGGATGACATGAAAGCCATCCTTGGCAAAGTCAAGGATGCATTGGACAAGCAACTGCAGATGGATATAAGCATGAAAATCCTGGAAGAAAAGGCGTCCAATTCCATCCGCTTCCTTCAGTCCGACGACCTGAACCGGCTCGTAAGGATGAAAGAAATTCCCAACAATTTCATGGAAAAGCTTCAGGAGGACGGTATCAATCTCAATCATCCTTATCAGGCAATGGCTGTATTCGATCCGGACAGTGACGACGAGGAATATGAAAAGATGGACTATCTCTATTTTTCCCTGGAAAAGGCAATTCAGGAAGAGTTCTCCTCTTTTTGCACCTATTACTCCTTCAGCTCGGACGGACAAATCGGAATCCTCCTTCTCAGTGAAAGTCCGATCGATGAAGAAACGCTCATTCTTAAGGCTAGCAGTGTTCTCGCCATGATAAAAAGAGCGGAATCCCTCTCCGTATCCTGTGGCCTTTCCGATATCATGGAAACACCGGTCAACTACAGAAAAATGTTCCGACACGCAAAACGTTCCCTTGAATATCGGACGGTACTAGGATCAAACATGGTCTTCTCCTTTCATGATCTGGAAAAGACATCGGACAATAGTAAACCGGAAGGAAAAATTGATGAGAACGAATACAAGAATCTGACCTATCTTATTTCCTATGGTAAAAGGGGCGACATCAAAAAGAATTATGAAAAACTGATCAACCAGATATCTACACCGAGCTATAAGGAAAGCTATTATTACATTCTTTCCAATATTCTCGATTCCATACTCAAGGCCTGTATCTCCCTTCCGGAATTCTATCAGGACTTTGACTCGCAGACTGAAATCTCGGCAAAACTCTTCGGTCTCAAGACCAAGCAGAATCTTATCGATTATCTAGCATCCATATCGGACAGAGTCATAAAAGTAAATGAATCGAAAAGACTGTCCGGACTAGAAACATCCTATGAAAGGATTGTCCATTTTCTTGATATGAATTTTACCAATCCGAATCTTACGATCGAAGATGTGGCAAACGAACTATCCTATTCCGTCAGCTATATATCCGTCATACTGAAACGGAACAATACGACATTTACAAGACTGGTTACTGATATGAGAATGAAAAAAGCCTTCACCCTACTTGCAGACAAAAACAACCGCGTAATAACGATTGCCAGGGATGTCGGATATACCGACCCATACTATTTCTCCCACTGTTTCAAGAAATACACCGGACTATCTCCAGATGAATACAGAAAAACGAAACTTTCTTAATCGACTGCCGTTGAAAAACGAACTCTTTTTCTCCTTCCTTTTTGCCTTCGTCTTTTTTGTGGCCGGAATTCTTGCCATTGTCTCGCTTACCTATTCCGTATCGGTCGAGAAGACTTATCTGAAGCAGGTTGTCTCAACCTCCCAACAGGCACTGTCGAACTATTCCAATTACATGGATAACGTCATCATCGCCTCCGATGCCATCCAGAAAAGACTTGTCAACGAGACAAACGAGACCATTCAGTCCCAAAGTCGGAACTTCTTTGACGAAATCATGGTCGTCCTTCCCTCGGTGAATTCCATCTCTCTCTATGATGATGAGGGAAAACTGATTGCCTCGGACAAAGGATATCGGTCCGACATGACCAAGGAGCAGGTCCAGAAGGAAGAATGGTTTACATTGTCATTGAACTCACCCTTGATCAATCATTTCTCCAAAGTCAGTTCCTCTTCCCTCTTCACCTTGTCCAAATTCATGACAATCGACAACGGAAAAGAATCCGCAATCCTGAAAATCGTCTATGATTTCTCGGGGATCGAATCCGTCATTGATGAAACCCAGCTTGGCGACGGAGGAAACATCTATATCTTCGACAACGACTACCAGGAAGTCTATTCCTCTCTGGAAATCCCCGAAACGGAAAAAACAGCAATCCAGGAAACCATATTAGGTCAGGTGGAAATCAAGGACGGTGCCAATCATATCTATCTCTACATTTCCACAATTCCCAAGACCAGATGGCGTCTGGCTATTGCCACGAACATCAACGAGATCGCCAAAGCCAAGAGCCGGCTTTTCATCAATTCCTTCCTCTTCTCGGCCTTTGCTCTTTTAGCCTTCCTGTTCCTCTTCTATGCCGTATCCGGACAAATCTCAAAACCTATCGTCCGACTCCAGAAGGAAATGGAATCCATCAATGATCTCGATTTCCAGCCACTGGAATCATCCTCGATTGGAGGGACCAAGGAAATCGTTTCCCTGAACCGCTCCTATCTGAAGATGATGAAAAAAATCCGGGAACTAGCCCAAGAAGTCGTAAATGAGCAGAAAGAGCAGAATAAGGCAGAATTGAAAGCTCTGCAGAACCAAATCAATCCACATTTCCTTTACAATACCCTTGATTCTATCATTTATCTTATCGATGAGAAAGAAAACGAAAAAGCCCAGAACATGATCGTCGCCCTCTCCAGATTCTTCCGGATTTCCATTTCCAGAGGAAAGAACATCATACCGATCAAAAGCGAACTTGAACATGTCAGATACTATCTTCAAATCCAAAAAATGAGGTTCGGCGAAGGATTCGATTATCGGATTGATGCCTCGGATGAAATTCTCTCTCTTCCTGTCATCAAACTCATTCTTCAGCCAATCGTTGAAAATGCCATCGTACATGGATTGGGGGAAAAACCTCTTCCGGATGCCTATATCCATATCAAAGGATATATGAAAGACGAATATTTAGTATTCGAGGTCGAAGACAACGGGTATGGCATGCTTCCCGAGAAGATCGAAGAAATCAGGAAATCCTTCCAGGATAAAACCATCCACAACGGAGTCGGACTCTCCAATGTCTATCAGAGAATCAGGATCTATTATGGAGAAAAAGCTGATATCCAAGTGAAGTCAAGCCTCGATTGCGGAACGGATATCCTCGTTCTCATTCCGAGAAAGGAGATACGGAACGATGAAGAATAGAAAAACACTCTCCTTCCTTCTTATGGAAGGATTGCTTCTTTCCTCCTGCTCGGGAAAACACAGAGACGCTTTGGTTTTCATCTATGACGAGAACGATACCTTCATCCGTTCCTTCGATACCGCTTTGGGGACTGCTTTGACAAAGGAAGGATATTCCTATGAATCCCGATATGCATCCAATTCCCAGATCAAGCAGAACGAATCCATCGTAGAGTCCTTGGATCAGAACAGTCCGGATATGCTGTTTGTCAATCTGGTCGACCGCATGTCATCCGGTGCCATCATCGACAAAGTATCCACAAAGGATATCCCGGTCATCTTCTTCAACCGTCAGCCGTTGGATCAGGACATGGTCCGCGGACGGAAAACCAATGACAAAATCTTCTATGTCGGAACCGATCCGGTTTTCGAAGGTGAATCACAGGCGAAGATGACCGAAGAACTCTTCGGAGACAAGGAAAACCTCAGCCCCATCTATGACAAGAATCACGACGGAACCATCCAGCTGGTGATGCTCAAGGGCGAAATCGGGCATCAGGATACCGAAAAAAGAAGCAAGGCTGCCTTGGAGACTCTGACTCAGGATGGATACAGAATCGAAAACCTTTATTCTGTCTATGCCAACTGGAACCGGAACCAGGCCAGACAATCCATGAAGGAAATCGTCCAGAAATGCAATGGGGAGATCGAAGTCGTCCTGTGCAACAACGATGATATGGCTCTTGGCGTCATCGATTATCTGCTTTCGGAGGAAAACACCATACCCTGGGACAAAGTCAATCTTCCTTTTCCGATTTTCGGTGTAGATGGTACAAGCCTGGGAATCGAATATGTCAAGAAAGGACTTCTTTCCGGTACAGTGAAGAATGAAGCGGACAGACAGGCCGATTGCTGCATCAAACTCGTAGAAGAAATCAAGAAGAACGGAGAAATCACCTCTTCCTTCCCGTATCCGATGGAGAACGAATACACGATCTACGTAGAAGGAAAAATCATCACGGAAGACAATGTCGCCTCTGCTTCTGAAAACGATGAATCCTAGGGATTGGAAAGGAAAAGACCATGAGACAGAAAAACATACGGATCCTTCCTTGCGAAGCCAGGGACAGACAGGACATCATGATATTTTTGAAATCAGCGGCCCTGGAATTCAAAGACATCGCGTTCTCTGTCCAGTGCGAGGAAAAGGAGTATGCCCTTTTTTCCGATTATCCGAACATCCATAAAGCAGCAACAGAGGAAGAGACGGATTATGATTTTGTCTTCGACTTCCAGGAAGAAGATATGGACCGCCTACTTCCGTTTCTGGATAAAGAAAAGAAAAAATACCTTCTTCTTCTCGATGAGAAAGAAGAAGACGCCATTCTGAGCACAAATTATCTAAAGGCAGAACGCTTTGTCGCAGAGGGAACCGGAGAAAATCCGAAAGTGTCCCTGATATCCAAAGGCCTTGAACAAAGACTTCCTCACGATGACCGAATATCCGAAGAATCCATTCGAGACCTCTTTGAGAGTAAAGCAGACATGGTGGTGCTAACGACACAGGATTACAGCTTCTTCAGACAATCCATTGACGGCTTCCTTGCTTTTTGCAAAAAGAAAAAAGAAACGTCGAAAAATCTCTTCTCTTCCATGGGTAGCTATTTTTTTAAGAACTATATGTCCCGAAACGAAGAGAAAAAAGTTGAGGACTGCTTCAGCTTCTATGAAATACTTCTCGGTAAAAAGAACACCGAAATCCATATCAAGAGGCCATCCGGAATCCAAGCCTACCTAGGACTTCTTCGCTCTCTGGTCGAAGAAAAGAACTGAGAATCGATGATTTTTGTAAAAGACTTTCCTTATATTATCGGGGAAAGCCTTTTCTTTTTGCTCCGTTGAAAAAAGTAGCATGGCAAGAAAAAACAAGAAACGAAAAATACGATAGCAATCGAAAAAGCGACATTTTAAAGTAAAAACAACGGAATTAGTGAAAATATGCAAAAATCTGCATAGTGTAGAAAATTCCAAAAACAGTGTAAAATTTTCCATTCTTTAATTTTTAAACCAGGTTTATCATTGTAAGCGCTAACGGAATTGTCGTCAGAACATTCACTTAGCAATTCTTGGAATAAAAGGAGGAAAGAACTTTATGAAAAAAATTATTCCGCTTATGTCGCTTGTCGGTATTGCCGCTTCCCTGGTTGCCTGTGGTGGCACCAAGGCCAAAGAATGGACTTGGAATGATGCCATCAGCGATGGTGAACTCGGCTATGTCATTTTAGTCGGCGAAGACGGAAACCCGGAAGCCGAAGATCGTACCAAGGGCTGCGTTGCCGCCATGGAAGCCATCGCCAAGGAAGGAAACTTCAAGGCCGTCGAACTCGAAAGAAAGACCTGCACCGACAACAACGGCTCCTGGAATGACCAGGTTGCCAAGGAAACAGTCGAAACCTGGACCAAGAAATACAAAGGAAAACTCGATTTCATCATTTCCAACAATGATGGTATGGCAATTGCTGCCTCCAATGCCACCGGTCTGGCAAAGAATACTCCGATTGTCGGATTCGATGCCCTATCTGCCGCCTGCGATATGATCAAGGCAGGAACCCTTGCCGGTTCCGTTTCCCAGAACGGAGACGACCAGGCACTTGCAACCGTCAAGGTCCTTTCTAACCTCATCAAAGGAACCGGAGATGTCATTGATTCCACTTATGGCGGAAAAGCAGAGCTGAATCTTGCCGATGTCGATAAGCACATCGTCCAGACCAAATTCGCAGCTGTCACCAAATCCAATGCGGACAGCCTTAAGCCGGGCGTCTATGTCAATGTCGCCGCCGATGATGCCGTCAAGGGAAAGAAGATGCTTGTTGCGACCTATTCCGCAAACGACAACTTCATCAAGGAAACCTATCGTCAGGCTCTTCCGCACTACGCAAAAGCCATGGGTTATACCGTTGATGTCATCGAAGGTGAAGGAAACGATGATGCCGATCTTCAGAACAGAATCAAGACCCAGGTCGCCAAAGAAAACTATGACTGCTTTGCCTTCAACATCATCACCCATGCCAACTGGGAGTCCTATCAGGCCATTGCCGGAGACAAACCGGTTGTCTTCTTCAACAGACAGCCGAAAACATCCGACAACAAAGGCGTTGCCGACCTCTCCGGAAAAGCCAAGACCTATTTCGTCGGTTCCGGTTCTGCAGGTCAGGGTGAAGCTCAGGGCCAGATTATCAAAGACTGGTACCACGCTTTGTCTAAGTAATTCCTGATATTTCATAGTAGATAGTAGGATGCTATGAAAAAATAGCATCCTACTTTTCAATTAAGAAAGGAGGCGTAGCAAAGAAATATGTCTGAGAATATTTTGGAAATCCATGGCCTTTCGAAGTCATTCGGAAAGAACCATGTTCTGAAGAATATCAATCTCAATGTGAAAAAAGGCAGTGTCATGGGTCTGATGGGAGAAAACGGAGCCGGAAAATCCACCATGATGAAATGCCTGTTCGGAATCTATGCAAAGGACGACGGCAGTATCATCTTCGATGGAAGACACGCAGATTTCCAGGGCCCGAAGGATGCTTTGGAAAACGGTGTTGCCATGGTTCATCAGGAACTCAACCAGTGTTTGGACAGAACCGTCTTAGACAATATGTGGCTTGGCCGCTACCGAACCAAGTTCGGCGTCATCGACGAGAACTATATGCTGTTTGAGACCAAAGGCCTCTTCTCCATGCTTGACATCCATGTCAATCCTAGACAGAAGATGAGAACCATGTCCGTCTCCCAAAGGCAGATGGTCGAGATTGCCAAAGCCGTTTCCTATCATTCCAAGATCATCGTATTGGACGAACCGACCTCCTCTCTGACCGAACCGGAAGTCAAGAAACTCTTCAAAATCGTCAATGAACTGAAGAAACAGGGCGTCTCCTTTGTCTATATCTCGCATAAGATGGACGAAATCTTCCAAATCTGCGACGAAGTCTCCGTCCTCCGTGACGGCGAGATGATCATGACGAAGAAAACAAGTGAAACCAATATGAATGAGCTCATTGCCGCCATGGTCGGAAGAAGCCTCACCCAAAGATTCCCGCCCGTTGACAACAATCCCGGAAAAGAAGTTCTTCGTATCGAGAACCTTTCGACAAAATACGCTCCTCTTTTAAGGGACATCGACTTCTCCGTACGCAAAGGGGAAATCTTCGGCATTTATGGTCTTGTCGGTGCCGGCCGAAGCGAATTGTTGGAATGCCTGTTCGGAATGAGGACCATCAAGTCAGGAAAGATTTTCTACAACGGAAAACAGATATTCGTCAATTCCCCGAAAGATGCCATGGAATACAACTTTGCTTTTGTTACCGAAGAAAGAAAAGCAAACGGCATGTTCCTCAAAGGAACATTGACCTTCAATACCACCATCACCAATCTGGATAAGTATAAGACATTAGGCATTCTCGATAATGCCAAGATGAAAGATGCGACGCTTCACGAAATCAGCCAGATGCACACCAAGTGCATGGGACCAAATGACATGATTTCCTCTCTGAGCGGTGGAAACCAGCAGAAGGTCATCATCGGAAAATGGCTGGAACGAGATCCGGATGTCTTCCTCCTCGATGAACCGACCAGAGGCATCGATGTCGGTGCCAAATACGAAATCTATCAGCTCATCCTCAATCTGGCCAAGAAAGGAAAGACCTGTATCGTTGTCTCCAGCGAAATGCCCGAAATCCTTGGAATCACCAACAGGATCGCGGTCATGAGCAACTATCGTCTTGCCGGAATCGTCAATACCAAAGAGACAAACCAGGAAGAACTCCTGAGGCTGTCTGCGAAATACTTATAAAGAGGTAAACAAAAATGGAAAAGCCAAATCAAGAAGCGATAGATTCGGAAAATGCATTTGTACCCGAAATCGAAAGACGGATATCTGAAATCGACGAGCTTGCCGCAGATGGAATTGCGAAGATCGAATCGCTGAACAATGAAATCAGCAATATCAAGAGAAACCACCAGCTGGACAAAGAAATCAAGGAAAAGCTGATTCAAAACGACAAACAGAAAATCCAAGAAGCCGAAAAGGTGAAAGTCCAGAACAAAGAAGTCTATACAAGCAAAGTCAATGAGACCATTGAATTCATCGAAAACAGCTATAAACCTCTCATTGAAAACCAGAAAGCCGACAGCATAGAAAAAGTCACTCTTGCAAAGCAAGAATACGAAAAGAAGCTGGAGGAGTATAGGACGGAAAGAACAGTCAGCCTCCAGAACCTGCAGGAAAAATTCAGAAACGAACCTCTCCCCGAGAAAAATAGGTCCGACGAACAGAAGAGACGGAAGATGCAGCTTAAGGAAGTCGATACCATCTATCGTCAGAAATGCAACGATGCCTTTGTCGCCTATAGCGATGTGAAAGAAGAAGCCAAGGAAAGCAAACACGCCTTATATCTCAACAAATATGCCTATATGGAAAAGGCCAACAACAAAAAGCTTCCTCTGAAATATGCGCTGGAGCAGAGAGCGGAGAACTACGGATATGGTTTCAATCTGAAGGACTTCTTCCTCAAAAACGGACTCTATCTTACCATTCTCGTACTCATGATCGTTGCCACCTTCATCTACGCCTTCCAGACCGGTGACTTCTTGTTCAACGGAGACAACATCCTTCTTATTCTCAACCAAGTATCACCGAAGATCTTCCTGGCCTTGGGTGTCGGCGGACTCATCGTCTTAGCCGGTACCGACTTGAGTATCGGAAGACTTGTCGGTGTGGCGGCTGTCTTTACCGGTATGCTCATCACGACAACCGGTGAAACATCCGTGACCTTCTTCGGAATTTCGCCGAATTTCTCCGCGATTCCCTTAGGACTGCGTGTCATCCTAGCTTTCCTTCTTTCTATCGCATCCTGCTGCCTTATCTCCGGAATCGCCGGATTCTTCACGGCAAAATTCAAGATGCATCCGTTTATCTCCACACTTGCCACCCAGTTGTTCACCTTCGGTATCATGGCTGGTATCACCGGAAACTCCTTTACCGGAGCCCCGGATTCCACAGTCACTGCCATTGTCAGCGGAAAAGGACTTGGAGATTCCGATTTCCCGATCATGATCATCTGGGCAGCTCTTGGTATTGCCATCATGTGGTTTATCTGGAACAAGACGAAGTTCGGTAAGAATATGTTTGCGGTCGGCGGAAATCCGGAAGCTGCCGCAGTCTCCGGAATCAATGTCTTCAAAGTAACCATGATGGTCTTCATCCTTGCCGGTATCTATTACGGAATCGGTGGAAGCATGTACGGCATCTATACCGGAAACGTCAGAGCACAGACCGGTCAGGGTATGGAAGCAGATGCTATTGCAGCCTGCGTCGTTGGCGGTGTCTCCTTCTCCGGTGGTGTCGGTAAGATCAGCGGTATCGTCATCGGAGCTCTCATCTTCCAGGCAATCGTTGTCGTCCTTCCGATGGTCGGAATCACAGATGCAAACTTCCAGCTCGCAATCAAAGGTGTCATTATTCTTGCTGCTGTCACATTGGATTGCGTCAAGTATCTCAAGAAGAAATAAAAAAACAGGCTTCGGTTTGATTCCGAAGCCTTTCTTGGCTAAATATCATGCATATACAGTTTTATTGGGTCTATTTGATTGCCCTGATCGGATTCCTCTACGGAACCATGGGAGGCATTGCCTTTGTTAAAGGAGTTAGAGGAGACGGAAAGAGTCTACCATGGTATGAATTGATTCTTTCTTCCGTTCTGCTTGGTGGGCCTGGAATCCTTCTGGTATATCTTCTTTCAAAGGAAGTACGGACCGAAGACAAAATCCGCAGACATGTTGTGCTGATTACAACGATTGCCTCGATCCTTGTCGAAATCCTGATCATCGTTCTTCTCAGTTGTTTTGGAGTCATCGTATATAAATCCTGATAACAGGACTGTTGGGGAAACCCAACAGTTTTTTATTGTGTGCAAGATATCAGAATCCGAGGATTCGATATACAAATAAACAGTTCCCTTTCAGGGAATTCATGTTTTGTCATCTCCCTCAGAATCGTCTGCAAGACATATCGTATTCGGAACTTACTTATACCCATCTTCGACGAATCCAATCGGTCTATTTCGAATAATTGGAAATGATGTTCGCATCGACTATATAACTGTCTGGCGAACCTTGTGAAACAGCTTTGATTTTGATAATGTTTCCGTATTGGTCAAACTCAGCTTCTGTTGTTAAGGCTCCCGTATCATCTTTGTAGATATCCATGATTTTGAATCCATTTCCGAAATAATATTTTATCGTGTTCTTGGTACTGGTCGGCTCATTGACTTTCGAAGCAGTCTCATCTAAAAGAGTAACTGCCATTAAATGATTGACCTCATCTTTGTAGCATGTCCAATGCCCTTTTCCATAAGTGAATTCAAGATTGTCAAATGTAAAAGAAACGATTCCATCGTCTATTGACGGTCTTATATTCAGATGACCATCAACAGTTGCTGTCTTGTATGGATTGGCTTCAGCGTTCAAGGCATACTGATGGAATTCCTCGTAGCTGATACTGGAATACCCACAGGATACTAAAGAAAGAGACATTGTCAATAAGCTGAAGGGTGTAAATATATTTCTATGCATTACATAATCCTCTTTGATTGTTTTGCTTGATATTATCGGATAGGAATTGCATTTTTTCAACCTAAGCAACTGACATAGCCTGTAGATAAAGATATTAAGTTACAAAATGTATTTATGTGTTTTGAAAAAAGGCCAAAAATTAAAAAACAATTCCACAATGGAACCGAGTCTTGATATGACCGACATTCTTAAGTTTAGTCGAAAATATTACGACGGATAATCGATTTGGTGGACAAAACGAAGATGTAAGCGAACCGCCATGGCAAGTGGGGATTCATTCGGGTTATTTTTGTCAGCAACATACCCCATTTCACGAAGCATCTCTATCATTTGCTTCCTGGTTTCATCAAATTTATGAGAAAGAAGACCTTTCACATTTTCCATCAAAATATATCGTGGTTTTTTTACGGCACAAATTCTCATGATATGTTGAAATAAGGTTCCGCGTCCGTAAGGATCGTCAACACCTTTCTGCATACCAACAGTAGAAAATGGTTGACAAGGAAATCCCCCGGTAAACATATCAAAATCAGGAAATTCTTTATCGTTAGGATCTATTTTTGTTATATCGGGATAATTTTTTGATTAAATTGCCTTTTTCATCACGATGGTTAGAATTAAAAAGCTCGATTGCGTATTTGTCTATCTCTGAATAAGCAACCACTTTATAGTTAAACTTAGGATGATTCTCCTTGACTCTTTTTAAGGCAAAGCTCCCTCCACCATATCCGGCAAATCCTTCAAATATTCTTAATTCTTTTTTCTTTATTTTCGTTACCATTACTTTCTATATCTTTAAAAGGCACAAAGAATTCGCTCAAAGAAATATGTAATCCAGAACAAATAATAGAGATTGATTCTAATGTAAGATTTTGTTTGCCTGATTCAACTCGTGAAAGATATGTTCTATCCAATCCGATAAGTAAGGCAAAGTCTTCTTGGGTTAGACTTGTTTTACTGATTCGGAGTTCACGTACACGTTGTCCAATCATTTCTTTTTTTATAGGTAAAAATCTCCAAGCGGATAATACTATAATGTGTTTTATAAGTCAATATCGTTATAAATAAGCCTCATGGTTTTCATAACAAATCCCTATTCGTGCATGATATATCAGTTTGAGTATATCTTTGATGTTATTTTGTGACGTTCTTGTCATTAATCGAATGTGATATCTTCTTGTGCTTTTTCATAGATTTCCACTTGATTATCAATTTTAACTTCAGTAACTATATAGCCCCTTAATAAACAGGCATGTTTAAAATCATTGATTTTATTTTCGCCTTTTATATTTTTCAAAGTGATTACAACCCCGAAGCTTAAATTTTCTTTCTTTGCTCTTGTTCTTCTTTCTTTAGAAGTGAGTGCCAACCCCCAAAGCCCTTCGTTATACGCTTTAAGGCTTTTAGGATTATCTTTCATTAAATTCGATATGAATTTTGTGTTTTCCCATTTTCTAAAATCATTGCGTGCTTTTCGTTCACTATTATACGAGTCGTCGTCATCTTGAGTGTTTTCGTTGATATCTTTTATTCCTTTATCTGTCATCCTGCCAAACTTAATGGAAAGTTCTCTTTGCGTATAATCAACGCCTTGAAGCCTGTTGCATTCCGGAAAATAGCACAATGTAGCTCTGGCGATATAATTCGTTTTGTCGGCATCTTTTGGAACAGGAATAGCATAATTAGACGTGGTGTATGCATTTGAAATGCCTTGAACGGCAAATCTAATTTCGGAGTTATCGGCCTCAATTATTTTTTCGATTCTAATAGGGACTACCCCATATCCGATTAAATTTCTGAATTTTTCACTGCTTTTAGCATATGCCCATCCGGCAGCTGAATCAATAATCAAAGCTTTAGCAACCTCTCTAGAAAACCCCATTACATCGATAAGATAGCAAAGTTTTCTTGCAATCCAAGGAGCGGCAAAAGAAGTTCCGTATTGACCTTCCATTCCGCGATTAGTAAAAACGGTAATTCTTTCATCAAAATCCCCGCCATAATAAGAGACATCTGGCTTATTGAAGAATGATAATATTTTCCCTTCCCTTGAATATGTTGCTGGTCTTTTGCTCTGCCGGACGGAATTGACCACTAACGAATTTAGTGAATCAGCAGGAGATCCTACTCTTTTATAAGGGTCACTTGTTTTTTGCCGCTCGCTGTCGTTCGTGCCAGCGATAACAAAAATAATATTTTTATCTTTTTGAATATCATCCAAAGCAGCAGCATCAAACGAAATAAAATTTTTTGATACTTCGTCATTGGTGCCAAGACTTAGATTCCAAACATGTATATCTGCATTCTCGTTTACTATTTTTTCGATTTTTTTGACCAAACGTGAAGGTGATATTGTTCCAGGACAGACCCCAAAATGTCTTACTTTAAACCTGCCACATCCATCATCAAGCTTTGAGTTCAAAGAAGGTCCATCAACAATGATTGATGATACTGCAGTGCCGTGGTTATAATGTTCTTCCTTCACAACATATTTTTCTACGCCTTCAAGTTCATCCCTATATTCAACCCATTCATGAAAATAAGCTTTTTCATCGAACATCGTATCAATAACGCCGATAGTAGGTTCGTTTTTTGGAGATGGAATGCTAGGATGTAACTTTGACAATTCGTTAATTTTATCCAGCGTTATGTTTGATATATCTGACGTCGCCATGGACATTAGATAAGGGACTTTTTCTAAAAGAATTTTAAAAACTTCCTTGCTTACAGATAGGGTATTCTTGCCTACATGTGAAAAAACATATTTTTCATTCGATATTCCTAAATCATGTAACAAATCACTTATATTCAACTCAGTTTGAAAAAAAGTGACAATTATTTGTTCTTTGTTCATCTCGGAGACTGCATTAGGAACATCGAATTTTTCAATAGCAGAGCAATCGATAATGACATCTCTTAATTTTGATTTAGGAGTTCCATATCTTGAATAAACAATTTTTTTATCCTTTGAATCAAAATTTAATGCTGTAGCTTCACCATCTAATTGTTCATATATAAGTGATTCGGCATCTTTTAATTTCTTGATTGCAGAATGGATGTCTTCATTTGTTATGTAATATGTAATTATGTGTTTTTCTTTTCCGGGTTCATCATTGGAAAACCTTGCGCCAACGATATAATCGCTGCAGTCGCCGTCGTTTACTAATAACGAACGCATTCTTCCTGATTTTGAAATGATGTCGTTATAGTATGCATCTACTAAAATCTTTTCAATAAAGGGATTATCCTTAAAAAAAGCCTCTATGCGCAAAAGGTTCTCAATCAAATGAGAGATAGAAGACGATTTTGTTGTTCTAGTCTTATTAAGGTTCCTTGCTCCGCCACTGGAACGATTTGGTTCACTTTTAAATGCAAGCTTAATTTTTAAAAGATTGTTCATTTTTAGTCTCCCTTAAGCCTTCTGGAAACACTGCTTTTTGGAATGCAGGTGATTATTTCTATTTCTCTTGTAGTAAAACCATCGTCAGTTAATTCTTGGATATTTGGTGTAACGTTTTCGTTCAGTTCCAAATATATTCTTCTCAAATAATTGTATTCGTTAGAAGCATCAGAAAAAGCAATTGCCGTTTTTATTAATTGAATCATGTCTCCAGGTAAAGGCAGCTTTCTAGATGTGGTTAATATTTTTTTGAAAAGTCTTATATCGGCTTTTGCGTTTTCTGACTTTTTAATGAAGTCCTGTACAATGGAACAATAAATTTCAATTAGATCGTCTTTGGTATAACGATCAAAAGAAATTTTAGCGTCGAATCTTCTTAGTAATGCGTTATCAAAGGAATTAACTAAATTCGTTGTTGCAATAAGTAGAACGTCTGATGATAAAGAATCCAATTCTTTAAGGAAAGTCGATGTTACCCTACCCATTTCTCTTAAATCGTTATTATTCATCCTATTCATTACAAGTGAGTCTAACTCATCAAATAAAACAACGACTTTTTGGCTAGGTAGATGGCTTATCTCCTCAAAAAGAGAAACGATGTTTTTTGATGTCTGTCCAAGATGGCTATCTATCAAGTCTTCCATATTAACGGAGAGTAAATCCCTATCTAGTAATCTAGCAATTTGATATGCGGATTCTGTTTTTCCTGTTCCTGGAGCACCATAAAATAAAACTTTAGAAATGCTAATTTTTCCATTTGCCGCCCTAACTATTCCGAGAATATCTTCCTTAATTGAATCAGGCAATAATAAAGTTTTGTTTTTATAGTCAATTTTCTTTAAAAAGATAAGGTTATTGTAATTGTTTTGCGGAATATAATAATTAGTTGTAGATATTAAATCCATTAAATAATCGCCGAAATCTCTATCACCATTGTTCTCGAAATCTCTAGCGATTTGCGCAACTTCGTTTCTAAAAGCAGAATCATTTTTCTCAGCATAGAATTTCACCAAATTCAGAACGTTTTGCTTTTTCATTTCTTTTTCCTCCCTCTAAAATATATCACATTATGGGACAAAAATAAATGCTTTTGGGACATTTTTATTGCTTTTATACCTTCAACTACTCAAAGTTTCGATATTCTTCTTGGCTTCCTTTGCTTCTTAATGTCATAGGCAATCCCTTTCGAATAGAAGGATAGAGGCGCTATTTGCAGGCATGGCAAGGATTATCTTGCAATCGAGATGCTAAACTTATGTTAACAAATAAAAAAAGCACCCCGATTACTCAGGATGCCATTCAAGAACCAAACCCAGGAACCCATTTGCATTATGGAAACCTAAGGGTGGTTCGTCTCCAATCAGTTTTGGTGGACCTGACCGGGATCGAACCGGCGACCTCCTCGTTGCGAACGAGGCGCTCTCCCAACTGAGCTACAGGCCCAAAAAGCGACGGAAAAATTTTAACTCATTTCATTCAAAAAAGAAAGGATAATCGAATAAGCATGCACGAGTTTCTCCAGATTCATCTGAGCATTGGCAGCACTGGGACTAGGAAGAGGGATGTTGTCATCGCCGACATATTTTCTATATAGGCTATCGGCAAGAGTTCCGGTAGTGAAAACCTGAACGATACTGGAAAGCTTCCTGATGAAGGAAAAGTCATTGACTACAGCATTCCTGATCGAAGAATCGCTGCTTCCTTTGATGTCGCATTCCTTGATGACATCGAAAAGAGCAATCCTATGTCTCTTCAGAAAAGCTTTTCTTTCCTCCGTAGACAAAGGCTCGTCTTCCTTGAAAAGGATGGATAGAATCCGAAAAAAGCGATTGGTTCTATAGGCATAATAAAACCCTGCTTTCCTAGAACCAACGGACGGAAGCGAACCGAGAATCAGAATCCTTGACTCTGAATCAAAGAACGGTGGAATCGAATCATGGGTGATATGCTGATAATCCATGACTCTATATTACCATAAAAACGGCAACAGACAAGTGGACTGGTTTGACAGCGGAGGCAAGCTTTCATCTGCGCGATGTTTAAATCCCCATGCCGGTTAAAAACAAAACACAATGTTCTGGAAAGAGTCGGAAGGCGACGATCAACTTCCTTTCTTCGACTCCATATCCTTTCGAATCAGGCCTTTGATGTACTCGCTCTTGTTCTCAATCGTGGACATATACTCAAGCAGGTCCTGTTCCTTGTTCCTGTTGATTCTGATCTGGACTGCCATCGTGTTCTGGGACATCCATTTGGAGATGTACTGGCTCTTCTTTTTCCTTGTTTCTTCGTTTTCCACTTGAATTCTTCCTCCCTTTGGATTTAAATATAGGTAAGAAGAACGGCCGATGGGGTTACCTATCCCCATCAATCACTTACTTGGTACGCTTGTGATTGCAACCGGCTCTTCTTTTTTTGTGCTTCTTTTTCTTCGAAGATTTGGACTCAACAACAGTCCGAATCGTCTCCGAAATCGAATACAACAAGACAAGAGTTAGAATAAGAATTGCATTCTCCATTCCATCACCTCCCTTCCCTGAATCGTCAACTTCCCGACAGGAAGGGATAGGCAACCCGGCTCGACCGTTCTGCAATCATTCCTGATTGCTCTTATATTATACTATATTAACCGCTTAATTGCCATAGATTTATTGGAAAACATAAAAAAGACACCCTCTATTAGAAACTCCTGCCCGATAAAGTCCCTGCTGCAGAATCGACAATCCGCTAGAATCCGGAATCTTCTTATGGTCTGGTTTGGTATAATTTAACTATGAACTTGCTTTTTCTCATGAATGCCTATAAAGGTACCTTGACTTCGATCGAAATGAATTCGATTCTCGCCTCCCACTTTTCAAAAGACAAGAGCGAATCCATTCCCTTTTCCGATGGAGGCGACGGATTTCTGGATATGATTGAAGCCCTATATCCGAAATCCGAAAAAAGCAAAGTGGAAGTCACCATTCATTCTCCATATCTTGGAAAAGAAAGAAAAGCCACCTATATCATCCTAGAAGACAAAGCCTATATCGAAAGTGCATCCGCAATTGGCTATCGGCTTGAAGAAAGAAAAGACGTACTCCATGCCACAAGTTATCCACTTGGGGAAATGATCATGGATGCCATAAGACATCATGTCCATGAAATCTATGTCGGATTAGGAGGAAGCATCACCAATGATATGGGAAGTGGAATGATGGAAGCCATGGGCGCAGTCTTCTATGACAAGAATCACTGTCTCATGCATCCTAAAGGAAATAACCTAAACAAAATCGCTGAGATGGATATTGAAGGACTCAAGACCAGGAATATCAAAATCCATATTCTGAGCGATGTGACCAATCCCCTGCTTGGTCAAAACGGGGCTACCTATGTCTATGCAAAACAAAAAGGTGCAAAAGAAGGGGATCTTCCGCAGCTTGAATCAGGAATGAAGAAGCTGTCTTTGCTTTATATCCGTTCGGCAAAGAAAGACTATTCCGAAGAAAAAGGAGCAGGTGCTGCCGGTGGCATCAGCATGGCTTTCCTGTCTTTCTTCGATTCCGATATTCTTTCCGGGACCGATTATCTTCTCTCAAGAGAAGAGATAAAAAAACTAATCAAGAAGGCGGATGTCATCTTTACGGGAGAAGGAAGAATGGATTCCTCCTCTCTTGACGGGAAAGGCAGCATTCTTGTTCTGAAGAAAAGGGACGAATTAAAATCGGATGCAAAAATCGTGTTTCTTGTAGGAAGCATAGAAGAAAAGACAAAAGAAAGAATACTTCATGAATATTCGAATCTGAAAATCGTCGAAATGATGGATAATGCAATTTCCTATCCGATAGAAGAAAGAAAAAGCAAAGCAATGGAAATATTCGAAAAAACAATTTCGATGAATTTGTAAAACCAAAACCATTATCCTAAAAAACCGACTTTGAAACAAAGCCGGTTTCTTTTGAATTTGCAATATAAGTCAGTCCTCGATTTTTTCGTGGGCAAACCGATCATAGAGAACACGTATGGCAATATCGAAATCGCGGTTTGAAATTCCGAGGATGATGTTGTATTCCTCAAGACCCTGATCGATCAGTTTGATATTGATCTTGTTGCTTCCCAAGACTCCGATGATGGTTCCAGAAGAACCTGGTTTTTTAACCATGTTTCCTCCGACCACGGCAAGAAGAGCCAAATCCTCATCCTCATCGATTCGCTGGATTCCTGGAATCTTCTTCAGATCTGCAATCAAGTCGTAGTACTTCTCCTCGACGGCATTCTTCTCCACTACGGCAGAGAACGTATCGATGGAAGTCGGAATGTTCTCGATCTTGATGTGATAGGTCGAGAATACCTGAAGGACCTGCATCATGAGGGTCAGCTTGTCTGAAGAGCGCGTCTTGAGGAAAGTGAGGGCAAGGAAATTCTTCTTTCCGGATATGCCCGTCACAAGATGCTTCCTATGGGTGATGGTCTTCTTTACCCAGGTCCCCGGTTCATCCGGACAGTTGGTGTTCAGAACCAGAATCGGAATATCCTCATCGATCAGAGGAAGAATCGTTTCCTCGTGCAGGACACTTGCTCCCATGAATGAAAGCTCCCTAAGCTCATCATAGGAAATCTGGGAAATATGCCTCGGATCTTTTATGATCCTAGGATCGGCCATATAGAAGCCTGAGACATCCGTGAAGTTCTCATAGAGATTCGCATGCGCGCCTTTAGCCATATAAGAACCGGTGATATCAGATCCGCCTCTTGAGAACAGACAGATCTTGTAGTTCGGATAGGATCCATAGAATCCGGGAACGACCATGTACTCGTGGACAGAGACGGCTCTCTCGATACACTCGATGGTCTCCTGCTCTACCACCTTTCCGTTGTAGTCGAAATTGATGAGCTCCATGGAATCCACGAAGTCGAATCCCAGATAACTTGCCATCAGCTTTGCGGAGAAATATTCGCCTCTCGAGACAAGCTCCTCTTCGGAAATCCTGTTTTCGTCAAGTCTTTTCTTGATATCGTCGAAATCCTCTTCGATATCGATGTTGATATTAAGTTCCTTCTTGATCTGAAGATATTTGTTCTTCACCTCTTCGAACAGAGGAAGATAATCCACATGATATTTGTGGTGCTGATAGATGAGATAAAGGAGATCGGTCACCTTGTTGTCCTTCTTGTCGGCTTTTCCGATGGCTGAGACCACGACGATACGACGGTCGTTGTCACTGTCGATGATGGCCTTTATCTTCTTCCATTCCTCGGCGGTGGACAAAGAAGAACCACCGAATTTACAGACCTTGTACATCAGATAGACTCCCGTTTTTGGATGATCTTCTTCACAATCTGGACGGCATTGGAGGCTGCTCCCTTTCTGACATTGTCTGCTACTGTGTACAAAAGAAGTGAGTTCTCACAGGCAAGATCCTTGCGGATCCTGCCGACATAGACAAAATCGTTTCCGACCGCCAAAGTCGAAACAGGATAGATGTGGTTCTTCGGATCATCCACGACTTTGATTCCCTCATAGGAAGCAAGAACCTCTCTTGCCCTTTTAACGTCGACAGGTTTTGCAAACTCGGCCTGGATGGAAACCCCATGCCCGACTTCGACCGGGACACGGATGCAGGTAGCCGAAATCCGGATATCCTCCCGATGAAGAATCTTCCTGGTTTCGTTTACCATCTTCATCTCCTCCTTCGTATATCCATCGTCGAAGAAGACGTCGATTTCAGGAATGCATGTCTTGGAGATATCATAGGGATAGAACTGAGGAGCCTGTCCCTCCTTGCATCTTCTTAGATCATCGATTCCCTTCTTTCCCGAACCGGCTACAGCCTGATAGGTGTTGTAGTGGACTCTTGTCAGATGGAACTCGTCGTCAAGAGGCTTAAGAGGAAGAACCGACTGAATGGTCGAGCAATTGGGGTTGGCAATGATCCTGGATTTTGTCTTATAGTCGTCTGGATTGATTTCCGGAACAATCAAGGCACAGTTATCGTCCATTCTCCATTGAGACGAATTGTCGACCACAAGAGCACCTTCCTTTTCGGCAACTGGTGCCCATGCCTTGGAAACAGAACCACCGGCAGAGAACAACGCAAAATCCGTTCCAATGAAACAGCCTTTTTTCAAAGACTCAACGACATATTCCTTTCCCATGAAGGAAACCTTAGTGCCTGCCGACTTCTCACTGGCAAAAAGCTTTAACTCGTTGACAGGAAGATGGTACTCTTCGATTACCTTGAGAAACGTTCTTCCAACTAAGCCGGTCGCACCGACAATGGCAAAATTATAAGATTTCATTTCTGATTATCTCCGTTATTTCCCTAGACGATACTTAAAATCCTGATATCCGAACTGCCTGATCTGTTCAAAGGAATCATCCTCATTCAAAACCAAAATGCCTGGAAGAGGCATCCCATTGAACGTATTCGCCTTACAAGTCGTATAAAGAGCCATATCTCCAAAGACAAGCATGTCGCCTTCCTTTAGAGGAGAAGCAAAATCATAATCGCCGATCACATCTCCGGAAAGACAGGTCTGAGAGCCAAGACGGATCTTGTAGGAATATCCGTCAAGATCGGTATCGTATAACGGCGGCTTATAGGGCATCTCCACGACATCCGGCATATGACAGGCTGCGGAAGTATCCAGTATCGCAATGTGGTAATTCCCGTTGTCGAACGTATCCAGTACCTTGGTGACAAGGAAGCCGGCATTCAGGACAACCGCCTCTCCGGGTTCAAGATATACCTGAACATGATACGTATCCTGGATGTGACGTATACAGTCCTCAAGAAGCCGGATGTCATAATCCACCCTGGTGATATGATGACCGCCACCGAAGTTGATCCACTTCAGGGAAGAAAAATATGTTCCGAACTTCCTTTCCACCTCATCCAAAGTCGTCTTAAGATCATCCGAATTCTGCTGACAGAGCGTGTGGAAATGAATGCCATCCAACAAGGAAAGAAGCTCATCATCCATCTGATCTTTGAAATTCTTCAAAGTCACTCCGAGTCTAGAACCGGGAGCACAGGGGTTGTAGATATCGTGACCGACCTGGGTCGAACACTCCGGATTGATTCTCAGTCCGACAGACTTGCCGTGTTCCTTTGCCTTCTTTCCGAATTTCCTCAGCTGGTTGACGGAATTGAAGACGATATGATCCGCATAGGAAAGAAGCTCATCGAATTCCTCCTCACGATAGGCTCCGGAGAAGACATGCACTTCCTTGTTCGGCATCTCCTCTTTCCCAAGCCTTGCTTCATAAAGTCCGCTTGCCTCCGTTCCAGCTACATAATTTTCCAACAGAGGATAAAGATTGAAGTTGGAGAATGCCTTCTGGGCAAGCAAGATCTTGCATCCAGTGTTCTTTTGAACCTTCTTCAATATCTCTCCGTCGTGGATCAGTCCCTTTTTGTCGATTACAAAGCAAGGTGTCCTCGAATCCTTGAAAAGGGTATAAGGATCAAGATCCAAAAAGCGACGGAAACTCGGCCTCGTGTCTTTTGTTTTTCCCATTTCAGTCTACCAAAACAGGATCATCGGATTCCCGGATCGGAAGACCGTTCTTGTTCATGGCATCGATGAACGGATCCGGATCGAACTCCTCGACATTATAGACACCGGGTTTGTTCCATTTTCCGGTAAGAACCATCATGGCTCCGCACATGGCTGGTGTTCCGGTCGTATAGGAAATGGCCTGGGCGCCGGTCTCCTTGTAGGATTCCTGGTGGTCGCAGACATTGTAGATATAATAATGCTTTTCCTTTCCGTCCTTCTTTCCGGTGAAGATGCATCCGATGTTGGTCTTTCCCTTCGTCCTCGGACCAAGAGTGGCAGGATCAGGAAGAAGAGCCTTCAAGAACTGGATTGGAACAATCTTCTGTCCGTTGTAATCGATGGCAGTCGTCGAAAGAAGTCCGCAGTCCTTAAGACAACGCATATGGTCAAGATAGGACTGACCGAAAGTCATGAAGAAACGGATCCTCTTGATTTCCGGATAATTGAGACCCAAGGATTCGATCTCCTCATGATGAAGAAGATACATATCCTTTTCTCCGACTTCGTCGAAGTTGTATTCCTTCTTGATGGTCATGGCTTCCACGCGATGCCATTTGTGGTCCTCCCAATAGGCGGCAGGAGAAGAAACCTCACGAAGATTGATTTCCGGATTGAAATTGGTGGCAAAAGGATAACCGTGATCTCCACCGTTGCAGTCGAGGATATCGAGCGTATCGATGGTATCGAACTTGTGTTTCTTGGCATAGGCGACATAGGCCTGAGTAACGCCTGGATCAAACCCACATCCCAGGACCGCAGTGACACCGGCCTTCTCGAACTTTTCCTTGAAAGCCCACTGGAACGGATAATCGAAATAGGCGTAGAATCCCTTTTCCTTGCATCTCTTGTCATAGTATTTCCGGAATTCAGGATCATCGACATCCTCCGGTTCATAGGCAGCCGTATCGAGATAATGGACCTTGCACTGGCAGCAGGCTTCCATGATGACAAGATTGTGATAAGGCATACCAAGATGCATGACCATGTCCGGCTTGTAGGATTTCAGGAGGGAAACCATCTCATCGAGGTTTCCTGCATCCACCTTGCAAGTGGTTATTTTTGTCTTGGTGTGAGGCTGAAGCTTCTCCTTCAGGGCATCGCATTTGGACAACGTCCTCGAAGCAATGCAGATCTCCTCAAAGACCTCTGGCCTTTCCGTGCATTTTGTAATCCCTACCGTAGCAACTCCACCACATCCGATGATTAAAACTCTAGCCATGTCAGTCTCCTTTCCTGTGCAGAACACATCCAAGTTTTAATGAAAAAGAACATAGTCGCATTACCAAGCAACTATGTTCAAACATTCATGACCGTTCTTTTGATAGGAATGGATTTTCAGAGTCTATATAGCAAAATGTTACTTTTACTACTCTTATTGATTGTTTCACAAGTTGCATTTGGAAATGCATTTAATGGTTGTCGAAGTAACCAACTTACAAAATTACCCCTTACGGGACATCAATAGAGGCCAAGGCCTCAATGGTAACGGATCTATCACCACTTTCTGACTCTGAATAGAGTGATCCAAGCTAAAGGAAAAAATTTTCTTAGCGAAAATATGATAGCAAAGACAGATTTCGGATTGCAATACATTTTTGTTGAAAACGGAAAACAACTAGGAACCAAGACGATGGCTCATAACTGAATCAAACATGGATTACTGCTTACGACTTTTTATATCACCAGACGATCGAACAGCGACTATATTCAGAATGATAAATTCGGCCATCAGCTCATCCGCTTGGCTTTGCCCCTGCCTTGCAGTAGATGACAAATCGCTAGACCTATCGAATGTGTAAGAAACGGTTGTTGTTACATCACCAAGAAAAACGGTGGCTGTAAGTAAAGAAATTCTATTGAATACAAAGTTACCAATCGATGTTAAGCTTTCGGAAATGGTGATGCCGGTATCGGATTCGGTATATCATGCAATTGTAGATAGGATAATCCAAGTTAAGTGTTGCGGTTGGCCTGAGTGGTATACCCCGATAAATATAAGACTTTCAAGGTCTAGAGAGTTGGATAATCAGCGATACTCCTGCTTCTTTGGATTCCGAAAATCTCTTGGGGCTTCATCTGATGGATTCGATTCATCCGAGGTTTTCCCTACTTGGAAGATACGAACACGATTTCGATCTAGAGGAAATCATCTATTGCTGCAACCGTTCGATAATCAAGAATGACCATGTTAAGTCAAACAACTGGAAATGGTACTAATGCAAGGAAGAATTTTCGACGCTCTTTCGTAAGTCCCATTCAAAAATCTATTATCACGGAATAGTGAACCAGCTGAAAGCCAGATTCCTGATAGAATCCTTTGTCTGAGACACGGCTGTGGTGTGGTAACCAAGCTGACGGATATCGGTAAGAACACATCCATTCGGTACTGCCATCTACTTCAAAAATACATCGAAAAAGCCGAAGGAAGTCTGCTTTATAGGGATACGAGGTGGAAATAGAAAACTACCAGACACTGAGCGGAATGCTGAATTGGTGAAAAGAAGAAACGGTGATTTCGGCGCAGAAGGAGGCAATCGGCATAGGCATAGACAGCAGTGGGGAAATCTTCCTGAACGACCTCATTTCCTTTTCCCCTCTTTTTTCTTCCTCTAACGTTAGCAGAAATAATCAAATCTATTCTATATTAACATTATCAGATAGGACTGAGTCCCGGCCTTGTAGCAGCAGGCAGAGAAGGTAGCCTTATGGACATTGATGTTGACATAGATTATATTTTCATGGTGACTTCCCTTTTAAGTTGTGATATTGCCAGAATCTTATGTACTAGATGATATTTTTCGGCATAACTCATGTCATACCAATTGCGTGAATTCATGACATATAGTCTGAAGTTTTGATGATGAAGCGCATTTTTCAGATAAAGGAGGAAAACCAAGGACATTACAAAAATCAGAGTGACAAAGTCTATAAGCTATGAGAATTTTAGATTAGCCTATTTTAAGTTCCTATTCCCTAATATAATGGAGGTAATGGTACAATCTTGTGGGGGTGGATGGGTTGAGGTATTGAAATTATTATGAATACAGAATTATTCTTGGCGATGAGTTTGACTGTTTCAGCGATGTGGCTTCCGTATGATACTCGGATTTCGTCTCCCTATCCTGAATATTATGCTTCGGTTAGATTTGTTTCGAAAAACACGACGGTCACTTTCCGTGACCGGGATTTTGCGGACATGCTTTGTGCCTATGCTGGCTACCCCGTCAATGCATATTATCAGGCATACAACTACACCCCTCTTTCCTTTGAATATGAGGCCACGGAAGAACGCCCAATCATCAATTCCATCCAACCATTGAAAAACGATTATGATTCCGTAATCTTTGCATTGAGACAATTGGAAAGCAAAGTCAGAAGTTTAAGTATATTTGACAAAAATAATGTCAACAATATCACATTGGGTTATCTGCGTTCAATGAATATCAATTATTCAGATGAACCGGACGAGTCTAGTGAAGCGTCCGGAATCGCATGGCGACTTCTGACAGGACTTCAAGAACCAATCGGTCATTTGTGGAACTATATCGAGAACAGATATGCCTATCATGAATCGGTAAGAAACTTCTTTGCACGCTATGTCGATTCCGAACATTACAATTCCAGAGATCACTGGTCGATTCCTTCTTCGGTATCCTCTTGGGGGGATTTGGACGATCCTATTCATTCTTCGGATAAAGGTACAATTGACCTGATCCATATGTTTGCTACCATCGACGGCTCTTTGGAATATACAAATTATGATTCTACGAATACAGCAGGTGTGTTCTTAGGCAACAATAATGTCAATAAAGATCTTTTGGGGTGGGGAGGCAATCTTCAAACAATCGCTGACCTTGATGTCACGAAGCCTGAGTATGATACTTTTGCGAAAGTTCTATCGAGTAGCCGATATTTTTCCTTGAGCGATCTTCTGGCCGATATGGACGGATTCTGTATTGCCAAACTATGTGATCAGGGCAATCTGCTCTCGGCTGCCATGACCTCGTATTATGAGAATATCAAGGATTCTCCGTCTGAAAGATACCATCAGTTTGCCTTGGCCATGACGAATGAGACAACATATCCATGGGACTGTTCCTTGTCAGAGAAAGTCAGAAGGGAAGCCCATGCCCTTCTTGGATACAAATGGATTTCCGGCGATACCTATCAGGACGTGTACAAATCCGATGAATTGGTTTATCGGCTGATTCCAAGTGGAACGGATTCCCAAAAAAGAAAAAAGTTGGCGGAAATGTTTTCGTCCTACATCATCGAAAAAGGAGAATTATGATCATGAAAAAAGCACTGATTATTCTTACTCTTCTTCCCTTGCTGGCCTCCTGTGGTTTCAACTATCAAAAGAGCTATAACGAAGCAATCAGGTCAACCTATCCTGCTTATTATTATGAAGCATCGATGGAGGGCTTTTCCAATCTGCACGAAAAGAAAGAAAATTATATGAGAGTTAGTCAGGGTGGGTATTATGAAAACTACAAGTTTTGTTCGGAGAACTATGATCCGGATTTCTTTCCGGAAATCTATGAGATCCTGAAGACCAGTGGCGGAATCAAAAAACCAAAGTATGACTCAAGCACCGAGAAAACGTTCAGTTATGAAATCGTGGTATTTTACAAAAGCAAAAAAGGGTATTATTCCGGTTTTACCACTTATTTCGACGTCGATGCCTATGAAGAATTGGGATTCTATGTCGTCAATATGGAATACGGAGACGATGACGACTGGTTTCCATTGAGAAAACAGGGGTTCTATGCTTTCACCAAGGAACAGTCAAAGGCACTGAAGGACTATATCTCAAGTGTTGCAAACGAAGATGAAAACACAGACGAATGACACCTGACATTCACAAAGAATAGAATAAGCAAAAGTGTGAGTGCTATTTCACCTGATTTCAAAAACGGTTGTTGTTGTGGCAATGTCATTAACTTAAGGCATCTACAGTGAAACAACCATTCAGCGACAAACCAAAAACGGATTGCCGCTTTTTCTATCCTACATAAAAACCTGGCCTTTTTTTCACTTTTATCACTACATTCGTCTGTTTTTTATAAGTATCGGATTGGGCTGTCCCAAGCACTGTTTTCTTTCCGGATTTCCGCCCGGACCGTATCGTAACCAAATTCCTGGATATTCCTTCCACCAGTTGTGTTAGAATCTTGTCAAAATCTTCGGCTTCCTTTGTCAGTGTGTCAATAATGTGATTTTTCCTGGAAAAATTCTATAGCATATCAGCCATAGGAGGTTTATCCACCATCCTAATTCCAGAAGCTGCAATGAGGAGCCAAAAGGATTCATTCCTGTTTCTTCTCTCTCTTGTCCAGGTAGATTCGGGTAGCCGATGCTAGAAACATAACGATAGCAAAAAGCAATGTCAGTGCCATACCCAGCAAAGAGAATCTTAAGGTATAGAAAAGACAGATGCATATCACAAGAACATAGAGCGATATCAATAGCTCGATGAAATCCAGAACTCTGTTTTTTTGAAAAATGGAAACGGAATCAAGAACAAAACATACCAGCAAAGGAATCAATATGAGGAAGATGGTTGAAATCGAATAAACCGTCAAAAACGGACTGACCAAGATCTCCGTAGCATCAGAAGAAGGATATGAAATCTGTTTAAGGATGAGAATAGGACAGAAAAACAGAACAATGATACCGATAATCTGAATCGCGATGGTAATATTGGTTACTGTCCTTCAACGACTCATGTTGTGTGTTTCCATAGCAAATCTCTATTTTGTTTTCTTGTTTGCATCAAAACAAGTTTTGCAATCCAATTCAGCTGTAGCAGAAAAAGCTTCCGAATATTCCAGTGATACAAGCAAGGTGAAGGAGCATAATGTGACATAAAAGCAAAAAAATGCAATCAATATCTTTTCCGCTATTCCCCTATGGTTTTAGAGTCTTCCGTCCTTCTTCTTGTCTTCTCTTCCTGATAGGATCTACGAATGAAAACAAACGGAATTGCAACAAGCATCAGATAGGCCAAAACTTTAAGAAACCACTGATAGAAACCGGTCGACCCAATAGATAGCATGCCAAAGAAAGTACTTCCTGAGGCCCCATGGATTCTGCATAGTTCGCTTCCCGCCATCAGGCCAAGGAAAGCAAGGAAAACACAAAGGACGTTTTGCAAGGTTGCACTCTTGAACTTCCTGGTTTTGAGATAGAAAGCTAACTGAAGAATCGAACTTAGAACGATAAATCCGTACCAGAAGAAATCAAAGCTTTGTTCAACATCGACAATCATATCATCTCCGATGGGAAGGAAGGGAAGAAGATAGATTCCAGTACCCAATTTGGAAATAAAACTTACGGATGCTTCAAATACACTGAGCAGTACAATAACTGAATAGAAGATAATGGCAGCAATGGATACTTTCTTATGACTTGCCATTTTATCGACGAAGTCTTTGTTGTTTCTATTTGAGAGAATATAGAAAATATCATCCGTAAAAAGTTCTGTAATGCTAGTCACTATCGTCAGTGTGGAAAGCACGATAACGGCAAGCGAAGTGGTATTGTTGAACGGCCATCCGACATTGAACGAAAAGCAGTACCCAAGGACAGGCATAAAAGCCTTGAGCGCTGTTACAACCATGTAGACGATATCCTTGGCTATGCTTTTGTCATTGAAGAGGAGAAAAAGGACGTGGAGAATGCTGAAAAAAGCAAAGAAGCCGATCATGATCCATTCAAGCGTAAGAAAGAATCCGGAAGCATAGGTAGAAAGCAAAATGGCAGACAGGGCAAAAGAAATCAGAGAAATCAGGTTCAGTGACAGTGGAATCCATTTCAGTTTTTTCATAGATTCATTTCCTTCTTTAAATTATAATTTCGAGTGGTAAATGTTACAAACAAGTTTGTTTTTATCCAACCCATCAGCAGCTGTTACATAACGTGTATCTATATGAAAATAGCTGATTGCTACAGAAGTTGCAAAAAAGTTTTCCGAAATGCATACTTCATAGCTGCTATTTGGATCGATAGTTGCCGTTCGTATGTCTGATTTGTTTAAATTCCAGCTTATAGCATCATTAAGGAAACACATTTTTGAATTATAAATAATAGTACATGCAAAATTGTTGCTGTTTAGAACATTTATATACCATCTCTTATTTTCAAACTTTTCTATGGATATATCTAAATATTGTGGATCAAAATCTAATATTTTGCCACCAAAGAATCGAATTTTCATCAATGTTGGCACAAAAGTTTTTTTATTATAATCAAATGAACTGTCTGCTATATATGGGTCATATAATATATCTACCCCCGCATCATAATAAGCAGCGTAGATTACCTCTGAACAATACCATTTCTCTTGATTTCCAATATGAGTGCAAGAATAATCAGTCGAATAGCCTTTTCCTAATTGCTTGGTCATAAATTCTTTTGCTTTTTTAGTAAGCCCCAATTCTCTAGCTCGGTAAACTCTGAAAATCATTACTTGGAAGTTAATAGCCCTGTTGTCATCTAAAAAACCAAATTGAACACCACTGGCAACAGATTCAATTGTTTGAATATAATTTCCATAAAAACTTGAATGTGAAATGTTGTTTATAAAAGCGGTGTGGCCTATTAATTTTCCTGCTGGTGATTCTTTCATTTCCAATAAAATATCTCCATCTTGGATCTTTGAAAAATCTACAGAAGTATATTGTGGTTCGCGCTTGAAAAAAGACTGTTTTGTGGTTGATTCATCATTAATGGAATTGTTTAAAATGTAATCTTCGTCAGGAGAAAAAAATTCTAAACTGCTTTGAATACTGATTTCACTTTTTTGTGGCCTAGTAGGAATAAAATTCACGGATTCTATTTTTTTAATGTAACAATCAATATCATCTTTTTGTTTATAATATCCATTATAGAAATCCTCGAAAGAAATTTTAGACTTGACTATGTCGTTTTTTTCATAACGTTCATTAAATATGTCTAAATAAGAGAAAACACAAGAACTATTTTCTAAATCATTGCTTTTGTTTTGATATTTAGTTTCCCTTGCTTCAATGACTGTACTTCTTCGATGAATCGGATACCAACCGAAAAGTAATAACGATGCAAAAATAAATTCTTTTCTTAGATATCTTTTGATTCCACTCAATTGGAATCCTGAATTGCCGGTTCTTTTTTTGATTATCATGTTTGTTTCCTTCCTTTTCTATGTCTTTCTTTATACTTATTATATATTATATATTGTTGTTTGTTCAACGTTGTTTGTTCAACGTTGTTTGTTCAACTTCCATCAGAAAAGCCGTGAAGTTTTTACCTTCACGGCATGGACGAAAGAAATACCCGTCTTTTTGAGATAAGTAGTAGAAATTTTTGAAAAAACGGATTCTTCC
>ERZ808240.515-NODE-515-length-50717-cov-18.405728_pt1 | contig 50717 bp, 39 predicted proteins | sample MGYA00521084_ERZ808240 | MGnify/ENA primary metagenome ERZ808240 (study PRJEB31516, sample SAMN03275571) | gut metagenome | biome: mammalia-associated habitat; material: feces | host: Papio cynocephalus | place: Kenya | collected 2012-08-06 ...
ACCCAGGGCAGCGTTCTTCCGGCTCCTGTAGCGACAGGCGACCCTGACCTTGATGTCACGGACGCGATTCTCGCCGGTCTCAACGACGAGTACGTCCAGAGCAAGGGCAAGGGCGGGAAAACAGCCCCGGCCGCTGAGGAGTCCAAAACAGAATAGGTTTTGAGAATCGCTCTCCTATCCTGCTTTTACCCTTTCAGAGGAGGGATTTCCCAGTTCAACGCAAGTCTCTACTTGGAACTGGGCAAAAGCCACACTGTCAAGGCTTTCAATTTCAAGAGGCAGTATCCGGAGTTCCTTTTTCCGGGAAAGACACAATACGTCACAAAGGATGATGACGCCGTACCCATCGAGAGCGAGGCTCTGTTGGATACGGCTAATCCTTTTACCTACGGGCGGACATACAGGGCGATCAGGGACTGGAAACCGGACCTTGTGATAATCAGTTACTGGATGTCTTACTTCGGGCCTTCTCTCGGCTACATAGCCAGAAGGCTGAGAAATCGCTGCAATGTGATTTCCGTGCTTCACAATGTGATTCCGCATGAACCGAAGTTCTTTGACGCTCCGCTGACAAAGTACTTTCTCTCCGGATGCACTGGAAACGTCACCCTCTGCGACGAAGTTGCGGAAGACCTGCACAGGCTGTCACCGGAAGCCGTGAACGTCACACTGTTCCACCCAATCTACGGGCACTTCGGGAAGAGGCTTCCAAGAGCGGAGGCTGAAAGCGTCCTGGGAATTGAGCATGGCAAGAAGAACCTGTTGTTCTTCGGCCTGATCAGGGAGTACAAAGGATTGGACATCCTTTTGGAGGCGTTCGGCAAACTGGATGACAGTTACCAGCTGATCGTTGCAGGCGAGCCTTACGGCTCATTCGACAAGTATCAGGCTATCATCGACGCTTCTCCGGCCAAAGAAAGAATCAAGCTTTTCACACACTACATCAAAGACTCCGAAGTGAAAGACTATTTCTCCGCCGCTGACCTAGCAGTGCTGCCTTACAGGTCAGCGACACAAAGCGGCATCAGCGCCATCGCCTACCATTTTGAGGTGCCGATGGTCGTGACTGATGTGGGTGGGCTGCGGCAGTCGATCGGAGACTGCGGCACGGGACTTGTCGCCCCGGAACCGACCCCTGATGCCATAACGAGGGAAATAACTGAATATTTCTCAAGCCCGGACATCAAGACACTCTGCGTTAATTCAATCAGGGCCGAAAAAGAGCGGCTGTCATGGAAGACTTTCAGCAAGAGACTCCTGGAGTTCTCCGACAATTTGTACAAGAAGAGATGAACAGATATTTGACTGCTTTCGTGGCCTCAGTCTGTCTGGCGGCCGCATTCCAGTCCGGAGCTGCGGCTCAGGGCTACGAGACGCCGCAGGTGGTGGTGTCCGCTGAAAAAGTACGCTATGGCGGTAAGATCTTTTACTCACATGTAGTGCAGGAGCGCCAGACGCTGTATTCGATAAGCAAGGCCTACAATGTGTCACTTCAGGAAATCTACGATGCGAATCCGACACTTCGCCTTGACACTGAAGGCCTTAAGAAAGATCAGATAATCTTGATTCCCGTAAAGGACGTGAAAGCCGAAAATGGGCACGAGAAGGCATCAGAGCCCAAGACCGCAAAATCAAAGGCGAAAAGTTCCGAGAGGCAAGACGACGGAGAGGACTATTTCATCCACAGGGTCAAATGGTTCGAGGATCTGACGTCCATAGCCAGGAAGTACATGGTCTCCAAAGAGTCTATCATGAACATCAACGGAATGACTTCGGAGAAAGTCAGGCGCAAGGATGAGATCAAGATTCCTACGCGTCCTGAAAAGTGGGAGAAAGGCACCGGTCACAAGGAGGATCCCACAGATTCGGAGGGTCACGACAATCCGGCGGGAACGGCCACTCCGTCAGGCTCGGTGGTCAATGGTGTTCCTGCCGGTTCAGAGAACGCGGGGCTGTTCGACAGGTTATTCAATAAGAGAGAAAAGACCAGCATGGCACTTCTGCTGCCATTCAACAACGCCAAGAAGACAGACATCCAGATGATGGATTTCTACAGCGGCGCTCTTCTCGCGGCTAAGGATCTCGGAGAGCAAGGAGATGAGCTGGACATAAATGTCTATGATGTGGCGGGCGGAGCGATGCCGGTCACCGAGGAGAGATTCTCCGAAAGTGACTTCGTGATCGGTCCTGTGTCAAACAATGACATCGTCAGGACAGTCAACGCGTCCAAGGGGAAGTCATGGATAGTGTCACCTCTTGATCCAAAGGCGGAGGCGTTGGCGGACACTATCCCCTGCATAATCCAGGCACCGGCGCCAACAAAGGCCCAGATCAAGGACATGGTAAGATGGGCCATGTCTGACATGAGGGCGGAGGACAAGGCTATTCTGATAACCCAGAAAGGAGCAAGCGTAAGCGGTTACTACGCAGATGTTCTTAACGAGGTGAGGAATTCAGGGCTGAACCACACTGAACTCTCGTTCAACATTCTTGAGGGACGGCAGGTAATGGGCAGGATATCCGGGAACATGACAGACAACGGCACCAACAGGGTTATCATAGCGTCCGACAGCAAAGCCTTCCTCATTGAAGTCGTGAGGCTGCTTTATCTGGTGTCAAGCCAGAAGAAAGACATCGTGCTGTACAGCACTTCTAAACTGAGGACATTCGAGGAGATTGACGTGGAGCAACTCCACAGTCTCAACCTGCACGCCAGCGTGTCATATTTCGTGAATTATGACTCAAAAGATGTCCAGGACTTCCTTATGAAATATAGAGCCATATTCAACACGGAGCCCAGCAGGACCGCATTCCAAGGCTACGACCTCTTGAGGTTCTTCACGACACTGAATTCCGAATACGGAAAAGGTTGGGAGCGCGACAACAATCTGAAAGGAACCGGACTCCAGTCCGATTTCAGGCTTGTAAAGACCAAGCGGGGTGGCTACGTGAACAACGCTGTCCGCAGGGTTGTCTACAACACTGACTATTCAGTCACTCTGGTCAGATAGAAAGCAAGGCCTTGGCGTTTTCGACAGCGGCTTTGGTGACGCTGCTGCCGCTCAGCATGCGAGCGATTTCCAGGACTCTGTCCTGACCTGTCAGACGGCGGATCGATGTCGTGGCTTTACCTGACTCATCATACTCTTTTTCAACGATATAATGCGCGTTCCCTTTGGCAGCGACCTGAGGCAGGTGCGTGATGGCGAAGACTTGCATATCCTGTCCCATCGAGCATATCATCTGTCCCATCTTGTCTGCTACACTGCCTGATACCCCTGTGTCAATCTCATCGAATATAAGAGTCGGCATGTTCACAAACTTAGCCATCATGGCTTTCAGGCAAAGCATCAGACGGGACATCTCGCCTCCCGAAGCGCATTTGGCCACATCGGTCATATTTGTGCCTGAAGCAGAGAACATAAACCTGACAGAATCAGACCCCACAGCCGAAACAGAAGCCTGAGAAAGTTCTACATTGAATATGGCTCGTTCCATCTCAAGCGAGCGAACTGATTCTGTAATCGACCTTGAGAAAGGTTCTAAAGATTTGACCCTGGACTCATGTAGGCGCAGACATATTCCACCAAGCCTGTTTCTCTCCGCCGCCATTATGCCCTCAAGATCGACCTTGCGCGCCTCAAGGGCGGTAGAATCAAAAAGGGAATCGGAAAGTTCCTCCTTCTTGGAGATCAGTTCCGCCAAAGATGAGGCAGAATAGCTTTTCATCAAATCATAAAGAAGAGAAAGCCGGTCGTCCACCGCATCAAGGCGCTCTTGTGAAAGTTCTATCCGCGAGTTAACATCGGAGACTTCCTCAAGAATGTCATCCAATTCAGTACGGGCCGAATCAATCCTTTGCGCCAACGCGGCGGCCGCAGGGACAAACCTGGCGACCTTCTCCAACATTTTCTGGGCCTCCTTCAAGGCCGAGGACAAAGGAATCGCCTCTGAATTGGGGTTGGACGGATTGAACAGTTCCTCTACGCCGGAAAGATTCTCCTTGATTTCCTCGGCATTGGAGAGCTGTTTCTGTTCCGTCTCCAAGGCTTCCAGTTCACCATCTTGAAGACGGGCGTCCTCAAGCCTTTGCCAACGTGCCCTGACATATTCCTTTTCCTCGCTCATCCTAGACAGCCTGGAGGAGATCTCGGAATATTCCTTCTCGAAAGCCTTCAATTTTCTGTAAGAGTCACCACACTCCTCCAGAAGCTCGGTATTTCCGGCGAAATGATCCAACATGGACAGTTGAAACGACCTGTCGGAAAGCAGAAGAGTCTGATGTTGTGAATGGATGTCCACCAAACGAGACGAAATGCTCTGAAGGACAAGGATGTTCACAGGAGAATCGTTTATGAAAGAGCGCGAACGGCCGGAACGGTTCACAACCCTCCGTATGATGAGTTCGCCACCATCCTCAGTCTCGATGTCATTTTCGTCCAAAGAATCCTTCAGCGCCTGATCCGTCTCTGGAATCCGGAAAACAGCCTCCACCACGCAACTGTCCGCGCCGTTTCCGATCACAGACGCATCTGCCTTCGAGCCCAGCAACAACGACAAAGCCCCCAACAAGATTGACTTGCCCGCTCCAGTCTGGCCAGATATAATAATCAGACCCTCCGGAAACTCAACGTCCAGAGAGTCTATCAAAACATAATTTCTTATTTGAAGGGACTCAAGCATGGCCCCGGAATTTACTCTGCGTCAGAAGTGTTCTCTCTGACTGGAACGACAGGAGCCTCCTCATCATTGCCGGAACCGGCCATCCTATAGTAGAGTTCACCGTCCTCAAACTCTGAAATCGCGATGAGATCCGGTTTAGGAAGTTTCTCGTAGTATTTCGAAATCTCGATCTGCTCCCTGTTCTCGAACACCTCGTCCATGGTGTCACGGTCAGTGCGGAAATCCTCAAGTTTCTTTGCGAGTTCCTTCTTCTCGGCAAGGGCGATCTGGTTTGCCCTCTTGTAAAGAAGCACTACAGTCTCATAGATGTTGCCGGTCGGCTCGGCGAGATACTTGATGTCCCTTGTGATAGTGTTGGTAGGGACTTTCTTTTTAATATCCATATTCAAAAAAAACTTTTCCAAATATTTTACGAGCCCTGGAGCTCGGATTGTTTCAATATTTTTTTCCTGTCTCTCTCAAAATCCTTTTCTTTCGCATTCAGATCCTCATCAGTGCCGGAATAGCGCCCCAAGGCTTTTTGAGAGCGGCGATACAGCACATCCAGCTCCTTTCTGTAAGGAGATTCCGGCAACTCTCCAATGAAGTTGTAGTAGTCATCAACAAAGGTCAGAAAACGCTCTTTCTGCTTGCTTTCCACACTAAGGGAAGCATACTTGTAGGAAGATTTGGCGATATAGTAAAGGATTTCCTCTCGGTAAATGTTTTCCGCGTCATCCTTGAGCACATTCCTGAAAGCGACCCTGGCGGCCTTGTAATCTTCCATCTTATAGTAAAGCCTGGCATTCTCGTAAGCCTTCCTGTCCAAGCGGTCATTCAGTTCCTTAAGCATCTTGCCACAAATAGCCGAGTGCGAGTTGCCAGGGTTCTCAATCATATACTGTTTTATGACACTGATGGCATTGTGGGTCGGAATCTGATCAAGTTCGTAACGAAGAGTGGATCGGTAAAGACAGTCGATCCTGAGGAAAGACGCTTCCTCGGCGAACGGACTGCGGGGAAAGTTCGTTATAAACTTCGTGAAGTTTGTCTCAGCCGTATAATAATCTCTGAAACGATAGTTGCTCAAGCCCCAATAGTACTGCACAGTGTCATCCCTGTCAGTTCCGCTGGTCAATACGGACAGCGACTCGAACAACTGGGCAGCCTTGCTGTATTTGCCATGATTGAAATAGTCAAACGCCGCGGCATACTTGGCATCGACATCATTACCGTTCAGAAGCGCCTCATATTCAGACCGGCACGACTGGAACAACACGGTTGCGACAAGTGCCGCTGACATTAATCTTAAAATTGTCTTCATCATAAACATTCTTCAATCATCAGTGTGACAAAAGGTATCTTTCTACTTCAAGCGCGGCACGGCAACCTGACGCCGCCGCAGTAACTGCCTGCCTGAACTGTGGATCCTGGACATCACCGGCGGCGAAAACGCCTTCCACATTGGTCTGGGATGTCTTGCCACGAGTCACGATATAACCATTTTCGTCCGTCTCGACATATTTCTTGAATATGTCAGAGTTGGGATGATGCCCGATGGCGAGGAAAAAGCCGTCGACCTTGACATCAAAAACCTTACCATCTTTGTCCTGGACGCGGACTCCGGTCACACCAGAATCATCCCCAAGCACTTCCTTTGTGTTGCAGTTCCAAAGGACCTCGATGTTCGGGGTGTTCCTCACCTTCTCCTGCATTGCTGCGGAAGCCCTGAACACATCCCGGCGGACAATCATGTAAACCTTGTGGCAAAGATTGGCAAGATATGTGGCCTCCTCGCACGCGGTGTCTCCTCCACCGACCACAGCCACGTCTTTCTTTCTGTAGAAAAAGCCGTCGCAGGTAGCGCACGCGCTCACCCCCATGCCGCGAAATTTCCGCTCGGACGGAAGGCCAAGATACTTTGCCGTGGCTCCCGTCGCTATGACAATGGCCTCGGCCTCCAACTCAGTCTCACTGTCAACAGTGATGCGAAAAGGGCGCGCGGAGAGGTCTGCGTCGGTCACGACTCCTCTTCTTATGTCAGTGCCCATACGTTTGGCCTGAGCCCTCATCCCTTCCATAAGTTGATTGGCGTCAATTCCTTCCGGGAACCCCGGGAAATTCTCTACGACAGTCGTAGTCGTCAACTGTCCTCCGGGCTCCATGCCTTCGTAAAGGACCGGTTCCAACGCCGCTCTGGAGGCATATATCGCGGCAGTATAGCCAGCAGGGCCTCCGCCTATGATCAAGCATCTTGTCTTTTCCATATTTCCGAATTCAATCTAATCTACAAATATAACCATAATTCGTGATTAGCCAAGCAAAAAGAAAACGTTAAATCCATCGTTAAATCTGTCGGATTGCCAAGGTGAAACGATGTTGTTTATTAGACTTTTTATAAATTTGCAATTGAATAGCAAGACATAATATATGGAAAAGAACAAAAAAGCTCCGACGGTTGAGGAATTTAGGGAATTATTGAAAAAAAACGGGCTTAAAGTCACACCGCAGAGGGTCGCCGTACATGAGGCCATGCTTAAACTTGGACACGCCTGCGCCGACATGGTCACAGCGGAGATCCTGAACGTGAAGAAGGCGAAGGTCACAGTCGCCTCGGTCTACAATATTCTGACACAGCTTTCTCTATTGGGAATATACCACCACAGGCTGAGCGAGAACAACAAGATGTACTTTGATGTCAACACATTCAAGCATTTCCATCTCTATGACACCATGAACCACACATTCTCGGATGTGATTGACGAGGACCTGTACGACCAGATCGAGACGAAACTTCTCGCCCGCAGGTTCAAGGGCTACAAGATCGATGGAATTGACGTGCAGATTTTGGCGCACCCCTCGGTCAAAGGGAAGAAATGATTCCGAAGCATATTACCGTTCTTCATCAGAAACATAATGAAACATTTAATCACTCCACTACTCGTTCTTTTGTCCGCAGGCATGATTCACGCACAGAGCAGCCAGGAATATTTCGTAAAGCATCTGGTGTTTCCGGAAGACTGCACTTCCCTGGACAAGGTAAGTCTTGCCGCAAGGCTGGTTCCTACCCAAGAGCAATTCGACTGGCAGAACCTTGAGCTTACGGCATTCCTCCATTTCGGGATGAACACTTTCACAGGGCGCGAGTGGGGTGACGGCAAGGAAGACCCACGTATATTCAATCCCACTGATCTTGATGCTGATCAATGGATTAGAACCTTGAGTCAGGCCGGATTCAAAATGGCAATTCTAACGGCTAAGCACCATGATGGCTTTTGCCTATGGCCAACCAAGACCACAACTCATTCTGTAGCTTCGGCTTCATGGAAGAAAGGGAAAGGCGATGTCGTGCGTGAAGTTCGCGATGCGTGCACAAAATATGGGATGAAATTCGGCGTTTACCTTTCTCCGTGGGACCGCAATGCACCTTGCTACGGAGACTCCCCTGCCTACAACAAGTTCTTCATCACCCAACTCACAGAACTGCTTTCTGAATATGGTGATGTAGATGAAGTTTGGTTCGATGGGGCGAATGGTGAAGGGCCGAACGGGCGCGTGCAAGTCTATGATTGGGACTCCATCCTAAAAGTCATTCGCACACTTCAGCCGCATGCAGTGACTGCAATCATGGGTGATGACGTGCGCTGGGTTGGAAACGAAAGCGGCAAAGGGCGCGAAACCGAATGGAGTGCCACGGTGCTGACACCGTCATCGTACTCAAGGGCTGACAAGAATAACGGACAGTTAAATATCAATAACTTGTCCGAAGACCTCGGTGGAAGAGACATGATCGAAAAAGCCTCCGAAATGTTCTGGTACCCGTCAGAAGTTGATGTATCCATCAGGTCTGGGTGGTTCTACACTGCCGCACAGGACAGCAAAGTCAAAAGTCTCAAGGAACTGGTTGACATCTATTTCCAGTCAGTAGGGCGGAACTCTGTGCTGCTGCTCAATGTTCCGCCGGATCAAAGAGGACACATCCATGAGGCCGATTCGGCAAGACTTCAGGAAATGCATGAATATCTGAGCCGCACGTTCAGCGATGACAGGGTAAAACGCGGAGGTGTCCCATGGGTTTCAAAGCAAGGTGCGGAACGCGTGTTCAAACTGAAGAAAGGTTCACGTGTGAATGTCGTGATGCTCCAAGAGGACATCCGGCGTGGACAGAGAGTGGAGTCATTCGTCGTGGAAGGTTTGGGGACAGGTGGATGGAAAGTTCTTTGCGAAGGGACGACCATCGGACACAAACGCCTTATTCGTTTTGAGGAATCTGAACTGAAGGCCATCAGGCTGCGTGTCACCGAGTCCAGAGCCGAGGCGCACATGTGCAGAGTCGGGGCCTTTCATGCTCCGGCCATCCCTGACGACACAGGCGAAGCCTGCTGGAACGACATCCCAAGAGAGAACTGGACAATAGAGAATGGTCAGCCGTTGGCCCTGAATCTCGGAAAGGAAGTGACGTTGGCGGCCTTCACCTACGCCCCGCTAAAAAGCAGAGACGGAGAGGAGATGGCTTTCCGATTCAATTTTGCTGTAAGTGAGGACGGAGAAAAGTGGCGCACGGTCATAAAAGACGGTGAGTTCAGCAACATCATGCACAACCCGGCTCCCATGAGGATAACTTTGGAATCCCCCGCTGCTTGTCGCTTCATACGAATCGACGCAACGACTCTGCAGGGGAAACCTGCGGAGATCTTACCTGAAGAAATAGGTGTCTCGTTATCCGGCCGTTAATTCAACAAATGCGGATGCCTACCTTGTAGAAGTGACCAGAACATTGTTTCATGAAAAAGGAATATCTGATACTCACTATTATAACTTCTTTATTCCTGGCGGCTTCAGCATCAGCTTCGCAGACTTCCGGCATCGTGGACTACAACGGAGAATGGCACGTCGAAATGAGCGGTATTGTGGCCAACAAAAGAGCTATTCCATTCTGGAGTCACACAAACAAAGGGGGCGTATATCCGGAAACCTGCGGAGGTCTTGTCAGAGGAGGAGTCTGCGGCACACGCATACTCACAAAGGATTTCAGGTTTGACTGGGGTGTGGGCCTTGCCGGATACGCCGCCGCGAAGGGGAACCATGATGTTCATAACAGTGACGGAAGCAGCCTGAGAGGGATGGTCCAAGAGATGTATGTTGGGGCGCGATGGAAGAAACTTAGCCTGGACCTGGGCATACGTGAAAGGGCAAAAGAGTTCGGCGGCCTTTCAGTGACCGGAGGGAACATGATAGTGACAGGGAACGCCATGGAATTTCCGGGCTACAGAATACATTCCGACTGGGTCGTCTTCCCAAAGGGGAAACTAGCGTTCAGATTCGACTTCGGGGACTATGGACTGTGGGATAAAAGGTACGTCAGACACACACTGCTTCACAATCAGGCGTTGTACTTCAAAGTCAACATCAGTCCCATGGTCTCATTCACAGGAGGGTTGGATCTCTGGTCACAATGGGGCGGCACATCACCGATCTACGGGAAACAGCCTCAAAGCCTCAAGGACTATCTCAGAATCACAGTGGCGGCAAGCGGAGGCGACGACGCCACCGCCAGTGATCAGATCAACGCTCTCGGCAACCACCTCGGGCGCGAACTTCTCAGACTGGACATCGATCAGGACAGATGGCATCTCACATTCCAGCATGACAGGCCATTTGAAGACGGCTCAGGGGTTGGCTTCCAGAACTTTCCCGACGGGGTCAACACATTGCACTTCTCATTCAAGGGCAAGGAAAGATGGGTCAGCGACTTGCTTTTGGAGTTCATCTACACAAAATGCCAGTCAGGCTCCCGCCATGACAGACCTGCGACCGAAGAAGAACTCAAGAGGAATCCTGACAAGAAGGTTTACATTGTCGGAGGGTGCGACAATTATTTCAACAACGGGGAATACCAATCAGGCTGGACTTACAACGGGCGCACGATCGGGATGCCTCTTTTCATTCCAAGGACGAAAGATCAAGACGGGATCACAAAAGGAGTGATCAACAACAGGATTGTCGCATGGAATGCCGGTACCGGCGGACGATTGTTCAGGAATACCCCCTATTCAATCAAAATCACCTACAGCAAAAATTTCGGAATATATCATCAGACAGACATGTTTTTCGAATCCGCCCGCAGACAAGTTTCAGGAGCTTTCGAGGTAACGATGCCACGACGGATAGCCGACACATCTGTCAGCATCGGCATTTACGCCGACAAAGGGTCTATCTATCCCGACACTGTCGGGATGACTCTAAGGCTCAATTGGTGCGGGAAATTCAGCCAGTGAGTTTATCAAAGCCACCAAGACATAAAAAGCGGCCACTTTGAAAAAACTCAGTGACCGCAATTTTCGAGGGGTGCGATGTGGGGCTCGAACCCACGACACCCAGAACCACAATCTGGTGCTCTACCAACTGAACTAATCGCACCGTGTTAGAGATTGCAAAGATACGAATAAATTTCACAGATGCAAGCGTTCCGCAATAATATTTTCACAAAAGATTGACATTATGCTTGAAATCCACCATGTAATGCATATCTTTGCGTATGCGGAAATTTCTGACACTCGGCCTGTTTCTTGCCTTGATTTGCACCGCGGCGGCCCAATCCCGCCGCGATGGCTTCATCCATAGTCACAGAAAGCACCCTGAATCCTTATGGCAGCAAAACTGGCGGCTTGCCGGCAGGACTCCGGAGATTACTGAGGGCCTTGTCATCCCGCGGCCACTATACCATACTCCCGACACGGTCAGCGTAGTGTTCATGGGAGACATGATGATGCATCGGGATCAAATCTCGAATGCAAAGGTCGGAGAAGACAACTTCGAATTATCGGAGTATTTCCCAAGGATTGAGCATTTGATTAAGAGAGCGGACATAGCTGTAGCGAATATGGAGTTCACTCTGGCGGGAAAACCTTACACCGGCTATCCATGTTTCTCCGCGCCGGACAGTTATGCCGAAGCGGTTGCGGAAAGCGGCGTGGACATATTTCTGACCGCCAACAACCATATACTTGACAAAGGCAGGAAAGGGATCGACAGAACCCTGGGAATATATTCAAAGATGGAGTCGGAGGGGCGCGTGAGGCACACCGGAGCGGCGCTTTCCGCACAAGACGACTCTCTGAGGTTTCCTCTCAAGGTTGTGTCAAAAGGGATGCGGCTCGCGTTCATCAACTTCACCTACGGCACAAACTTCGGCATCTCGGAGGAGTTTCCGAAAGTCCACAGAATCGACACAGCGGAGATAGCCGGAGCCATCCGCTCGGCGAAACTTTCCGGAGCCGACTTCATCATCGCCCTGCCTCATTGGGGCAATGAATATGTCCTCTCCCACTCGAAGCAGCAGGGACGGTTGGCCCGCTGGCTCGCCGAGAATGGCTGCGACGCAATCATCGGCACGCACCCTCATGTACCCCAGGACATTGAGACTCTGACAGTCACTGGCACCGACGGAAAATGCTCACGAAAAGTTCCGGTGGTTTATTCATTGGGGAACCTCATATCGAACATGAGCGCGCCGAACACCCAGGTCGGAATGATGGTGACATTGAGATTCACCAAAGACAAATTCGGGGACAAGAATATGCTGGAGCCTCTTCTGACAATGACCTGGTGCTCAAGGCCTGGTCACTTGACGCGGAGCTACACCACTATCCCGATCAAGGAATATGTCGGTAAACGCGGCCTGTGGCTGAATCCATGGGATTATGACAAGATGATCACCTCCTACAAGAGGGTAAAGAAAGAAACCGGAATTGTTGATTGATAATGAAGAAAACCATAACACTTGACGCAATCGACCCCATAGAGATTTTCGGGGCCGGAAACAAGATTCTCGAAGAGTTCTGCTCTTATTTTCATGGACTTAAGGTTGTCGCAAGAGGCAACGAGATCCACTTGGAAGGCAAGGAGAACGACATACAAGAGTTCAGCCAGAAATTCGCCGAGCTGATCGAACGGAGGATGCACAAGATGAGTCTGACGGCTTTCGATGTGGAGGACATCTTCGATGGAGAGAACTCACCCAACAACTTCAGGCTCAACGGAGAGGCCATCATTGTCCACAGCACGGAGGGGAAGCCGATAAAGGCCCGCAACAAGACCCAGCAGGAGATGGTCAAGGCCTATTTCGAGAACGACCTTGTCTTCGCGGTCGGTCCTGCCGGAACCGGCAAGACTTACGTGGCGATAGCCCTGGCGGTCAGGGCGCTGAAAAACCGCGAAATCAAACGCATCATCCTGACACGTCCTGCCGTCGAGGCCGGTGAGCGGTTAGGTTTTTTGCCCGGAGACCTGAAAGACAAGCTGGATCCGTACCTCCAGCCACTGTATGATGCTCTCGGGGACATGATCCCGCCAAAGAAACTGCAGGAATTCATCGAGGAGGGCACCATCCAGATCGCCCCTCTGGCCTACATGCGCGGCCGAACCTTGGACCGTGCCTGCGTCATCCTGGACGAAGCCCAGAACACCAATCTCGGCCAGTTGAAGATGTTCCTCACAAGAATGGGCATGAACGCCAAATTCATCGTGACAGGTGACGCTACCCAGGTCGACCTTCCGCGTCGTGAGGATTCCGGTCTGCTGCGCGGCATCAGCCTCCTCAAGAACATCAAGGGAGTCAGCACAATCTTCTTCACCAACGAGGACATCGTCCGCCACCCGTTAGTGAGCAAGATCGTCAAGGCCTTCGACCGTAAGGAGGCCGAGGATGTCGCGACGGAGCCCGTGGCAGGCAATTAACTGACCATCAAACAACAAGACAATCGCCTCCGGTTGGATACAACTGAAGACGATTGTCTTATTAATTATTTGTCAAGCATATACCCGCCACTAACATTCGTAGCGGCATATATGCCGGTTAGTTGTTCAGGAGAGCGTTGTACTTCTCGTAGCCGGCCTGGTACTTAGGGTCCTGGTCACGGAAACGATAGTAGATCTGCTTGAGGTACTCGGCGATGGTTGACTTGATGGCAGGATCCTCGCAGACAACATAGGCCTGCTCAAACGGCTCTATGCATTTCTTGAGGGTCACCTCGAATTCCTGCACAAGAGCCATGTACTTGGTGTCATCAAGTTCACTCTGCGCCTTTTCCTGAAGTTCAAGAGCCTTGTCATAATACATCTGTCCCTTGCCGATATAAGCGAATACGTACTTAGGATCCTTGGCAGCAGACTCATCATAAGCCTTCGCTGCCTTGTCAAGGTCACCAAGCTGCTTGTAGGCCTGACCCTCGACATAATAGAGGGAAGCGTTGTCAGGAGACGTTGTCTTCGCCTGCTGGAGAAGCTCGAACAACCTGTCTGTTCCCTCGCCGCTGGTCATGTAGTAGTTGATGAGGCCAAATACGATGCTCTCACTTGTAGGGAACTTCTGGAATCCTTGCTCAAGGTAGTCCTTGGCGGCAGTCTTTCCGGCCTTGGTGGTGTCAACGTGCGAGATGCAGTCAGCGATCTTGGCGAAAACCTCACCGTTCTCGGCATAATAGCCGTAGCCGAGACAATTCTCGAACAAGGTCTTGGCCTTGCTGAAATCCTGTGCGCTCCATGCTGTGAACGCGGCATTGTAAAGGGAGTTGGTGTCTATCTTCTCGTAAGGCTTCTGGGCAGCGGCCTCGACAGCGGCCTCAAAAAAAGATTCGGCCTTCCTGATGTCACCAAGAGTATAGGCATTGTAAGCCTCCTGATTGAACTTCTCAGCGATGGTCTTGATACCCTCGCTGATGTCCTTGTCCTTAGAATGCTTCACATCAACCTCATATGCTTTCTTATAAGCCTCAAGAGCCTTTGTAAGGGCATCCTCAACAACAGGCTTAGTCACCTCGATGATTGAAAGCTGACCCTGGGCGTTAAAATAAAGGTTCTTGTTCTCGTAAACCTGCTTGGTGTACTGAGTGCCACCGAGAGAGACAGTCTCGACAGAAGTCGGTTTCTCTGATCCCATGGAAAGCTGGAGGGCGTTCAAGTCCGCGCCAAGCCAAACGTTTCCGGCTGGAGCACTGTAGGCGTCAACATAAGTCTGCGCAAGTTTCATCCAAGTAGCCACCTTGGTAGCCTTCTTCTCGTTCTGGGAAGCGGCGAGGGCGCTCTCGACCGCCTTGGCGGCAGAGTTCACGTTAGACTGGGCATTCGCTACCTGGAAGGAAGCGAGCAATGCCAAAACAATCAATGTCTTTTTCATGATTATTGGTATTTAGTTGTTTCTAAATAATCTATTCCTGAGGCTCTTCGGTGTTTTCCTCGGCAGCCTTGTCTTGTTCGTCATCGTTATCGTTACTCTTCTCAACAGTAGAGATGGCAGCAATCGAGTCACCGTTCTTTATGTTGATCAGTTTCACGCCCTGGGTCGCCCTGCCGGCCACTCTTATGTCGGAGACTGCCATCCTTATCGTCAGACCGGACTTCTCGATGATCATCAGGTCATCGTTCTCGGTCACGTTCTTGATGGCGATCAGCTTGCCGGTCTTCTCGGTGATGCTGATGGTCTTGACACCCTTGCCGCCTCGGTTGGTGATACGGTACTCATCGAAATCCGTTCTCTTTCCGAATCCGTTCTCACTCACTACAAGCACGGTGTGAGCGGCCGCATCCTCCGCCTTCGGATCGTAATTGATGGCACCGATGACCTCATCGTCGTCTTCAATATTGATGCCACGCACTCCGGTGGAGTTTCTACCCATCGGACGGGCATCGGTCTCATCGAAGCGGCAGCAGCGTCCCTCGCGAGCGGCGATCAGAATCTCCTCGTTGCCGTTGGTCAGCAAAGCCTCGACAAGCTCGTCACCCTCACGCAGATTGACCGCGTTCACTCCGGCTGTCCTTGGATGCGAATATGCCTCCAGTGATGTCTTCTTGATGATTCCCCTCTTGGTGATGAGCACGATATTGTTGCCGTTCACATATTCAGGATCCTTGAGGGTCTTGACGTTGATGTAGGCCAGGATCTTGTCGTTAGGAATGTTGAGCACGTTCTGGATGGCGCGTCCCTTGGATGCCCTTGAGCCTTCCGGAATCTCGTAGACCTTGAGCCAGAAGCAGCGTCCGGTCTGGGTAAAGAGGAGCATCGTGGAGTGCATGTTCGCGATGTAGATGTGGTCGATGAAGTCCTCGTCCCTCGTCGCGCTTCCCTTCATTCCCACCCCGCCGCGCGCCTGGGTGCGATATTCAGTCAGAGGAGTCCTCTTGATGTAGCCCAGATGTGAGATCGTGATGACCATGTCCTCATCGGCGTAGAAGTCCTCCGGGTTGAACTCACTCGCGGAAGGACGGATCTCTGTCCTTCTCGGATCGGCATATTTGTTCTTGAGTTCGATCGTCTCTGCCTTGATGACCTTCATCTGCTCCTCCACGCTGCCGAGGATCTCGTTGCAGCGGGCGATGAACTTCTCAAGTTCGTCATATTCAGCCTGAAGCTTTTCTCTCTCCAAACCTGTCAGCTGACGGAGTCTCATTTCGACAATAGCTGTCGCCTGGGCATCTGTGAACTCGAAGCGGGAGATCAACTCGGCCTTTGCCTCGTCCACATTGGCGGAGTGCCTGATGATGTGGATAATCTCATCGATGACGTCAATGGCCTTCAGCAGACCTTCAAGGATGTGGGCCCTCTTCTGAGCCTTTTCCAACTCAAACTTGGTTCTGCGGATGATGACATCGTGGCGGAACTCCACAAAGTTGGCGATCATGTCCTTGAGGGACAATGTCCTTGGACGTCCCTTGACAAGGGCGACATTGTTGAACGCGAAGCTGGACTGAAGCTGGGTGTACTTGAACAGGGTGTTGAGCACGACGTTGGAGTTGCAGCCCTGTTTTACCCTGATCACAACGCGGACACCCTCACGGGATGTCTCGTCATTGATGTAGGTGATACCCTCAATCTTCTTGTCCTCAACCATCTGGCCGATCTTCTCGATCATCTCCTTCTTGTTGACCATGTAAGGGATCTCGGTCACAACGATGGTCTCACGGCCGTTGTCGGCCACCTCGATCTCGGTCTTGGCACGGACAACCACCTTGCCGCGACCGGTCTCGTACGCCTCCTTGATTCCGCCCACGCCCATGATGATGCCGCCGGTCGGGAAGTCCGGTCCCTTGATGTGCTGCATCAGGCCGTCGGTGTCGATGTCCGGATTGTCGATGTAGGCGCAGATAGCGTCACAGCATTCGCCCAGATTGTGCGGAGCCATGTTAGTGGCCATACCGACGGCGATACCAGACGATCCGTTAAGAAGAAGAAGCGGAGCCTTTGTAGGCAGCACCGTAGGCTCTTCCTCCGTGTCGTCGAAGTTAAGCGTCATATCCACAGTGTTCTTGTCGATGTCGGCAAGAACATCATCTGTCATCTTCTGAAGCTTCGCCTCGGTGTACCTCATGGCGGCGACAGGATCACCGTCCATTGATCCGAAGTTACCCTGTCCGAAAATCATAGGGTAACGCTGGTTCCAAGGTTGAGCCAATCTGGCAAGGGCATCATAGACACTGGAGTCTCCGTGCGGATGGTACTTACCAAGCACCTCTCCGACAATCTTGGCGCACTTACGTGTCGGTCCTGAATATGACAGGCCTAGACCGTCCATTCCGAACAACACCCTCCTCTGCACAGGCTTCAGGCCATCCCTGACATCTGGCAGCGCACGGGAAACAATGACGGACATCGAGTAGTCGATGTACGCGGTTCGCATCTCGTGATCAATCTCAACCGGTTCGATGATGCCGGTCAGGCCTTCTTCTTTCTTTTCCTCAATATCCATATTCCGATGTTGAATACATTATAGTTAAAACACGCAAAATTAGTAAAAAAAACCGAGAGAGACAACAGTGCGGCAAGCCACAGTTTTACGTGAAAAATATTTTCGCACTCGTACCGCGTTTTGGCACAAGCACGATCTATCTTTGCATCAGAAACAAAAACTCAATGTCATGAGAAACACTGAATATAATCTCGAAAAGCTCGCTTCAATGATCTCATCAGAATCATCGTTCACCGCCCTAATGGAGATAATGGGAGACATGGGTCTTGAGTTCGAGGGTGCGGTCAAGGGCGCATAATCACCTAACCTCCAATGCGGTTTTTTCTTCCTTCAGGGACACGAGGGTGTTCTCCTTGTCAGCGGTCAGACCGACACGGAGAGTCCTGAGCCCGGACGAACCTTTTTTTCTCCGGCCTTGCAGAATCCTGTCGGAAATGATGAACTCCGACACCGGGTCCTCGACATATTTCATCACCGCCCTTTTCAGAGGCCTTGCACCGAAAGCCGGATCGAAGCCTGCATCAGCGATGAAGCGCTTGGCCGATGGCGTGACAATCAATTTGTAGCCAGCCTCATCGGCTCTGCCCCGAAGATCCTTCAACTCAATGTCGATGATCCTTTCAATGTCCTCTTTGGTCAAAGCGCTGAAGAATATTCTTTCGTCCACCCTGTTGATGAACTCCGGCGGAAAGGACTTCCTTATGGCTTTCTCCAAAACACTCTGACGGTTCTTCGGAACATTCTTTCCGGATGTGGAGAATCCAACCCCGCTGCCATATTCATCAAGCTCGCGGCTGCCGACATTGGAGGTCATGATGACGATGGTGTTCCGGAAGCTAACCATTCGCCCGTTGCTATCCGTAAGGCGGCCTTCGTCAAGCACCTGAAGCAGGATGTTGAATATGTCAGGATGGGCTTTCTCTATCTCGTCCAGCAGCACGACACAGTACGGTTTCCTGCGCACCCGCTCGCTGAGTTGCCCACCCTCTTCGTAGCCGACATAGCCGGGAGGAGCCCCGACAAGGCGGGACACGGTGAATTTTTCCATATATTCACTCATGTCGATGCGAACCATATTCTCCTGGGAATCAAAAAGATATTCAGCAAGACATTTCGCAAGTTGGGTCTTGCCCACTCCCGTAGGGCCGAAAAAGAGGAATGTGCCGATCGGTCGGTTTGGATCCTTGAGCCCCGCCCTGTTTCTCTGGATGGCGCGCACGACTTTCTCTATGGCCTCGTCCTGACCTATGATCCGGCTTTGCAGCCGGCCCTTCATCTTCATTATCCGGTTGCCCTCGGACTCAGCCACCTTGTTGACCGGGATTCCGGTCATCTTGGAGACCACGGTGGCAATGTCATCTGCATCAATGACATTGCCGCTCTTCCGGTTCGTGGCAAGATTGAGACGGATCATCGACCCAGCCTCGTCCATGGCATCTATCGCCTTGTCCGGCAACGACTTGTCGGTGATGTAGCGATCGGTCAGACGGACGCATGCCTCTATGGCGTTGTCACTATAGGTCACATTGTGGAAACCCTCGTAATTCGACTTCAGATTCTCCAGAATCGTAATGGACTGCTGAATGTCTGTAGGCTCCACGACAATTTTCTGGAACCTTCTGTCAAGGGCTCCGTCCTTCTCCACGATCTTGGCGAACTCGTCCATGGTCGTTGCGCCGATGCACTGGAGCTCGCCTCTGGCCAAGGCCGGTTTAAGGATGTTGGCGGCATCCAGACTTCCTTGCGCACCGCCAGCACCGACAATCGTGTGAAATTCGTCTATGAACAGGATGATGTCCGGATTTGTGCCCGCCTCCTTTATGATGGATTTCAGGCGTTTCTCGAAATCGCCACGGTACTTCGTACCTGCGACAACCGAGGCTATGTCCAAGGAAATCAGACGCTTCTTGGCAAGGGCCGGAGAGATGCTACCTCCAGCGATCCGCAAGGCTATTCCCTCCACGATCGCTGACTTCCCCACCCCGGGTTCACCGATGAGCATCGGATTGTTTTTCTTGCGTCTTCCTAAAATCTCAATCACCCGAGCTATCTCGGTCTCCCTTCCGACAACGGGATCCAGTTTTCCTTCCGCGGCGGCCTTCGTGAGGTCAAAGCCGAAATCCTCAATGACGCTCTTCTCCTGTTTAGGTTCCTGAGCGGAGTCCTGTTGTTCATCCTCACCTTTAGCCTCTTCCTCCATCCCGGCGTCCTTATTCAGCATTCCTTCGTCACGCATATACGACAGCAGGCGACCGTAATCAACCCCGTGCTGCCTGAGATAAGCCTGACCGTAATTCTCAGTAGTGCGGCAAAGAGCCAAAAGAAGATGCAGTGAGTTCGCCTCGTCAACACCTTGTTTGGAAGCTTCCAGCACCGTGATGCTCAGCACATTCTGGGCATAACGGGTAAACGAGATCTTGTCCGACTCCGAGTACGGGATCGGTTCGTTTGTGAATATGTGGCTGTCGATGAACCGCTTGAAGTTGTCCGCATCTATCCCCTGACCAGTGATGATCCTGAAAGCGGCATTGTCGCCATGACGCAGAAGCCCCAGAAACAGATGGTCCGGCCCTATGCCGTAACTACCCGTCCGCATCGCCTCGTCCCTTGCGTAGCGGATTATGTCGTTCAGTTCATCGGATATTCTTATTTCCATGTTCGTTTTCCAAAGTATAATTTACAATATTAAATATTTTTCTCTGGTTCTGCAAGTCGGAATTGACTGCCTGTCGAAGCGACATTACTATTACGGAAATTTTGTTACATTTGTAAGTACAAGATAAAGAAAACAAATGAACGAGGAAAGAAGCACGGACAGACTTGCCCGTTACATAATCTGGAGTGCGGCGGCGGCCGTGACGGTTGCGTTCTGCTGGTATTTCAGCAGCGTGCTGGTCTACATAATTCTGGCGGCGGTGGTCTCTCTTTTGGGGAGGCCAATCATGAAAGGCCTGAGGCACATCAGGATAAAAGGGAGAAGCGCGCCAGACTGGCTGTTGGCCATTGTCTCGCTGCTGCTGATCTTGGTCATATTCCTTGGCATTGTCACCCAGATCATTCCTGTTTTCAGCAGCATCATCACGAACATCAGCGGCAATCTCCAATCCACATCATTCAAGGCCTCGGAAATCACAGTCTGGTTCGACAAGATAAACGTCTGGCTAATTGACAGGCTACCAGCTCTCGGACGGGACTTCAAGGTCCAGGACGCAGTGCTTGGATGGATCAAGGACGCTTTCGACATCTCGTCCGTGACCTCTGTGGTTGGATCTGTGGCGTCAGCGTTAGGATCATTCGGCATAGGTTTGTTCTCAGTGATGTTCATCGGGTTCTTCTTTGTAAAGGACGAGACCCTTTTCCGCAGGATTGTCGGCTCTATAGTGCCTGACAAAGTCGAAAAGACAGCCATCAGCGCCATCGGTGACATCGAGCATCTTCTCAGCCGATATTTCGTCGGGCTGATGACAGAAGTCATAGGTGTCGCCATGCTCAACTTTCTGGGACTCTGGCTGATAGCAAGAATAGGGTTCTACCCGGCAGTCGGAATAGCCTTCATGACAGGTCTTCTGAACGTCATCCCTTACGTCGGGCCTTGGATAGGCGGAGCCATCGGAACTGTCCTCGGTGTCGTGCTGAAGTACAGCAGCGCGGCCGCCGTCGGTGTCTATCCGGATTTCATGGTGGTCATTCTCACATTGTTAGCGGTCTTCATCTGCACCCAACTGGTGGACAATTTCCTGTTCCAGCCTCTGATCTACTCGACCAGCATAAAATCCAGCCCGTTGGAGATCTTCATAGTGCTGCTGATGGCAGGCCATCTCGGCGGAATAATAGGGATGCTAGTGGCGATCCCGGCCTACACTGTAATCAGGGTCATCGCAGCCCGGTTCTTCTCTGATTTCAAACCAATCCGCAGACTCATAGCGGCCACGGATGACGAACAAAAATCTTAATGAATATGAACACGTTATTCAAAAAACTGGCGGCATTGTCCGTCATCATCGCTGGATTCCTGACAAGCGTGAGCGCACAGGAGACATATTCACCGACAGGCACCTACCAATTTGCCGTCAAGGACGGGAACTCCCTATTCCTTGATGAATATGTCGCCACGCCGGGGAGCGAGACTTCTCTGAACGGCAATGCGAAGCCGTCCATTGTTTTTGTCTTCGGAGGAGGATTCAAAGGAGGAGAACGAAGCCACAAGGAATATCTGCCTTGGTTCAAAATGCTTAACGACGAGGGCTACACAGTCCTCACGATTGATTATCGTCTCGGAATGAAAGGAGTGAAGACAAAGGGAGGCATCGGCTCCGTGAAGCAGTTCTACCATTCGGTCAGAATAGCCAGTGAGGATTTGTTCAGCGCCACCAAGTACATCATCGACAACGCCAAGACGCTGAATGTCAATCCTGGCAACCTGGTGATATGCGGATCGTCAGCCGGTGCGATGACCGTGCTTGAATCCGAATGGATGCTCTGCAACGGAAAGGCCACGGAGACTCTTCCGGAAGGTTTCCGCTACGCCGGAGTGATGTCGTTCTCTGGAGCGATCCTGTCTCGTGAGGGAATGCCGAAATATTCACAGACTCCAGCTCCGACGGCATTCTTCCACGGCACTGCCGACAAGGTGGTGAACTACGGCAACATACGAGTCTTCAACTGGGTTTTCGCCGGCACGGACAAACTCGTCAAGATCTTCAAGAAAAACGGCTACGTTTACAATGCTTACAGATACACCGGCCACAAGCACGAGATCGCCGATTCGATGGTAGAGACATTCGCCGACCAGATCAGATTTTTGGAGACCAACATAACGAGAAAGGTCGCCAGAACTGTGGATTCCACAATAGACGACCCTGAGGCTCCGGCTCCAAGCGGCTCCGCGAACCGCAAGGAGATGTACGGAAGTAATTAATTCTGATAGAAGTAGTTTTGATTTGTTTGTCTGAAAATTTGAGAGTTAAAAACTTCAGGTTCAACCGCTCCTTCCAAGGAGGATAGCGGTGCTATCTGACTGAAGGAGCGGGAAGAAAATGAAGATTTTTCACCTCAAAGAACATTTCAAACAAATCAAAACTACTTCATAATATATTTACGATAGACTTCCGCGATTCTGCGGTATCCCTCTTCATTCGGATGGAGTCCATCCCTGAAGAGAGATTCGTCTAATGTGCCGTCAGCCTTGGTAAGAACCGGCTTCACATCCACGATGTCGTAGTTCGTGAGGCCGCTCTCCTTCAGGAGCCTGTCAGCGGCGGCATTCACCTTATCCACCCGATCGATGGCCTTTCTGCGAGGGTAGATGTGCACAACGTGGATGCGGGCCAGAGGCTGCTTCACACGAATATATTCAATAAGCCCGACCATTCCTTCGGCGATGGCTTCCTCCGTGCGGCTGTAGATGTCGTTGGTGCCGGCCATCACGAAGATGTGCTTGGCATTGAATCCGTCCAGCTCCTCGTGCATCATCCTCCACATCATGTTCCCGAGGCGGTCCCAGCCATAGCCGCAGTTGACGACATTGCGGTCAGCGAATATGTCGTTCCAGGAATCCACTCCGGCATGCCATGTCTTATGGCTCGGCTCTCCTGACCAGTAATGGGTTATGGAGTTGCCTATCATCACGATCTCCGGATTGGGAGCTATGCACCTCTCTCTATACAGAACTCTGGAATGCCTCTCGGCCCAGTCGTAGAAACCGTAATCCCTGCGCTGTCTCAGCGGCTTTATGATATCAGGAAGATCGGTTGTAGTGCCGAGGGCGTTGTAAATCGCCTCCAAAGTGGCCACGGTGTCTGCCTTAGCGCCATCCACAGCGAAGAAATAGTCCTGTTTTCTGCTTTCTTTCCTGGAGACAACCTTCACAGGGAAATCGGCCTTTCTCTGAAGGATGTTCCTGACCGCTTTTGCCGGCCTGTCAACAGTCTCGACAGGAACATTGTAAACGGCGATAGCCTTCTCGACCGGCACAGGCTCGAAATGGAAATACGTTCCGCCGGCGGCTCCGATCTCCATCCATTTCACCTCATTGTAAAGTGGCAGATAGAGTCTGAACCAATTGCCATTCTTGGCCGACTTACCGTAATCCACACGGAAAGAGAACGTCAACGTGTCTCCGATCGTCTTCCCCAGATCCGATGTCCCGTTAAGCAGATGGAATCCTCCATCGTTGTCGATGTCGTAAAGGTCAACTCCAACCGAGGCCATTTCTGTCGCCCCCTTAGGAACATTCCTGCCGTCAAGCACATAACGCACCGTAATTTCCGGAGAATTTGTTCCGAAATCAATGTTGCTTCTGTCAAATGTCCAGCAAGTTCCGAAAGGCCCTTTAGGCTTTTCTGTCAGCGGGTTATGCCACTCTTTCAAAACTGCTGCCTCCGCCACAGCCGAAAGCGTCAGCACCAAAACGGCCGCCGACACCGCTCGTCTTACAATTCCTGAATATCTCATATTCCTTTATCTTTGATTATTGTCTTATCGCAACAGACTTCAAAGTTAAGCCTTACTCGTCAGAAATCCAAATAGTAGTCGTGCGGCCCCCAACAAGAGCAAACTCGGCCTTAAACGCCGCCCTTAAGTGTAGCGTAATATCCTACGGCAGCAATAAAGGCTTAAATCGCCGCCCTTAAGTGTCGTGCGGCACCCTTCGGGAGCAAAATCGGTCAAAAGTGCCGCCCAAGGGTGTCTCTTGCACCATTGGGCGACGAAAAGCCTTAATTATGCCACTGAACCGCTCTATTCTACTTTTTCGGGACTCCGGTGTAGGTGACGGGATAGTCACCGAAATTGAGACTGAGGGACAGGCTGTTTGCGGTCAAGGCTCCGGAGAGGGCTGTCACTGTGTACTTAGGGAACGGGACAGTACCTCCGGAGAGAGGGACGATTCCGTCTCCGGAAAACTTGACTGAACCGCCTTTCTCGGAATAACCGACATCCGGAACCGTAACATCAAGAGAGACGGGCATCTGCGGCACGAACTTCACTTTGTGGAACAGGATCTTCATGGTGTGGGCATCCTTGTCCAGAAGGCAATCCACGGCCACGTCCTCCGAGACATTGTCCGTCCCTCCGGCAGTGACGGTCATGGTTCCTGAATATTCATATTCATTGGCGACAAGAGGTTCCTCGTTCGAGCCATTCTCTTTGGCGCAGGACTGGGACAGCAGCAGCGCCGCTGCCATAAGAAGCATTGTTACTCTATTCATAAATCACTATTAATTAAATATTTATAGACACACCTATCGTAAATCTGCGAGGTTTCCCCATCTGATAAAACGAGTTGCCGACAGACTTGAAGTAAAACACTGAATATTCCGTTCCGGAAAGGTTCAGCCCCCTGAGCCAAAGTTCCACCTTCGGGGCCGAAAGGCGGATGTCTGCCCCAATCAATGAATATGGCGGCTGCCAAACGTCCCCTGACTCGTTCCAATTCGTTCTGCCATAATGGTTCAGATCGGCATTCAACGACACGGAACGAAGGAAATGGCCGCCGACCGCAAACTTGTACCCAGCCCTTAAATAAAGGGTTCCGTCAGGTGAATATGGTATCCGGTTGCCGGACCAGTCGTAGCGGCCGTCGTCATATTCAATGAAACGGGCATCCATCAGAGTTCCGGAGAGTGTCAATGAGAAGCCTTTCCAACTCCAGAACGTCTCGATCTCCGCTCCGAAACTCCGGGATTTCCCGGCATTCGTCATCATACGGCCCGTGCCTTCCTCATAAGGGAACACTGTCATCTGCTGATTCCGGCAGTCAATGCGGTAAGCGGTGACGGAGGATTCAAGAATATGTCCGGATGACCTCATCCTGAATTTTCCTCCAAACTCATAGTCAATGCAGATCTCAGGCTTGTAGGTCAGCCCATCTGTTGACAAATCACCGTGACCGTCAAGATGCACGCCGAGCGACTCCATCATCCCAAGCATCATTTTCCGCTGGAGGACATCAGAGAAGATCTGAGTGTTGAAACCACCGCCACGATAGCCCTTCGACACGGTGGCGGAGAACTTGAGCCCGGTCCCTTTGGCCTTCATGCGCCTATTTGCAGCATCATAAATCACAGAGATTTTAGGCTGTAACTGTAGGCAATCCACAGACTCGTTTCCTTCAAGGAAAGTGTTGAAAGGAATATAGTCAGGCATCGCCGGAGCAAGGATGAAATGGATGTCGGAATTGGATTCATAGCACATCCTACCACCATCATAATCAAGCCTTAGCCCTGCCGTCAGTCTCCACCTGCCAAGGCTGAAAACGGATTCGTGATATGCGGCCAGATTGCCGGTCATAATGTCAAAATCACTTGAAATCCGGAATCTGTCCTCAAGGATGTCCAATCTCCCAAAATCCGCCGGAATTCCGGAATTCGCATTGTCAAGAATCATGGATTTAATCCCGCCTTCCAGAAAATCAACGGGGGCGCTCATCCTGTTGAACTTAGCCATAAGGAATACCCCCGTCTGGCTGTCCCACCAATCCGGACGGACCGAGGGTCTCAGTATTATTTCCTGCGTCGCCGCGAATTGCTTCTGCGTCTGATTGAGGGTAAATATGGACTTGGGAGTAAAGTCTTGGTCCATATTCATTGAGTCGAAAAGCATCTGGACGCTTGTCACTGAGCTTAGTTTCCAGCCGAGAAGATCGGCTTTCAGGCGTAGCCCATCCATCACGGACAGCCTTTGGTAGCCGCTCTTATCATTATAGTCAATCGGCAGAAGCCGTCTCTCGTCCGGAAGCCACAGCCGGTAAGGGTAGCCGGTCTGATCCGTGTAAGATAGGGTCAGAATGTTGTCAAAAGTTGCCCTCCCGGCCTTTCCGGCATAGACCGCGCGGAGTGATGTCGCATCCGAAAGGCCGCAACGGGAGTTGTCATATTCATTGACATAGAATCCGTCGCTGTGGGAATATGCCGCCACAAGACCGAGTTTTCCCTTGTAGATTGAGGCTTTTGCGGACACAGTGGCTGCGCTGCCATATTCAATGCTGGCTTTTGCTCCTTGATAGACAGAGGGAGACAATGTCTCGACAGAGAGCACGCCAAGCATGGAGTTGCGTCCGTAGAGCGTGCCTTGGGGGCCACGCTGAAATTCGAGGCTGCGGATGTCCGCAAACGAGAAATCGTAGCAGTTTTTGTCCAAAACGGGCACATCATCGACATAGAGTCCGATGACGGGATTGTCCATCCGGGAGCCAAGTCCTCTGACGTAAATGGTTGAAGTCATTGCGGTTCCGTAATCGGGGATATTCAGTCCCGGCACAACCGCAGACAGGTTCTTTGGGGATGCGATGCCACGTTCCTCGATTCCTCTCATCAGAAAAGAAGAGACTCCGTGGAGATCCGAGATGATGTCCTCGCGCTTGACAGAGGAGGTCACGACCGAGCCAGAGATTGTGTCTTTGACCTCTGTCACCGGAGTGGTGGCTATCAGGAAGGTTGTCAATAAGGGTGCAAGCATATCGTATAAATCGGGGCGCAAATGTACAAAAAAGTGCAAGTAATTATGTACATTTGCATCCATTTTTGACAAAAGGGCATGGTAAAGACACATGAAAGCAAAGCCAAAGGGTTCTTTTTTGGAATTCTGGCAGCCGTGAGTTACGGAGTCAACCCGCTTGGGGCGAAGTACCTCTATGAGGAAGGCTTGAACGTGGAGTCAGTGCTGTTCTACCGCTATGGGCTGGCGGTGCTGATCATAGGAGTGATTATGGCCGGGAGGCTCATCGCCGGAAGGAAGCCCGCCCCGATAGGCCCGTGTGCAGGGGCGGCACAGGCCCCAGAAGTTGCCGGAATGCCAGGGTGCGAGACATTCAGAATAAGCAAAGATGAACTCTCGACACTGATCGCCCTTGGACTGATGTTCGTGGTCTCTTCGCTGACGTTGTACTGTAGTTTCCTGTATATGGACAGCGGAGTCGCCTGTTCCCTTCTGTTTGTCTATCCTGTCATGACAGCCGTCCTGATGGCCATGCTTTACGGGGAAAAAATCACAAAGACCACATCTGCCGCCATTGTACTTTCATTAATAGGCGTGACGCTCCTTTACAAAGGGGACGGCGAGACCGTGCTCAGCACCTTAGGCGTGCTTCTGGTGATGGTCTCGGCTCTCAGCTACGCCCTGTACATCATTGTGGCCAACCGGGCTTCAGCTCCCGAATCAGAACTTGGAACCAGTCACAGCAGGTTGTCCAAATATATTCCCTTGCCACACAGAGTGACGATCCACAGGCTTGACATGTCTGCGATGAAACTGAGTTTCTATGTGCTGATTGTCTGTGCATTGTCAATAGTTCTGTTCTCGTTCACTTCACCTGAGCGTCACATCATGCCGCTTGTCACAGGGCGGGAATGGGGATTCTCGCTGATGCTGGCCATCGTCCCGACTGTGTTCTCTCTCATCTCGATGGGCATCGCCGTCCGCATCATAGGTTCCACCCCAACGGCCATCATGGGAGCTCTTGAGCCGCTGACGGCAGTCGTGATAGGTCTTACGGTCTTCCACGAAGCCTTTACGGTCAATTTGGCAGTCGGCATCCTGCTGATTCTCACCGCTGTGGTCACAATTATCCTCGGCAAGGGGAAAGCCACGTCATAGTGAGAAGTTGGCACACGCTTTGATTCTGTCCTTTTCGGTAAAAAAAATAGACTGCTATGAAAAGGATACTTACAACATTATGTCTGCTGACGCTGGTGGCGTCGGCAGGTTTCGCCCAGACCCAGACGGAAAAGCGCATCTACACCACATCCGAAAGGATAGCGATGGAGAATGCCAGGATCAAAGCGGACTCTACCCTCAACGCAAAGGCTAAAGCCGACGCGAAGACTCTGAAGGCAATACAGAAGGAGTTGGAAGCCAGAATTGATTCCGCCGCCTACGCGAATGCCGTAAAGGCATTGGACTCATTGGAGTTTGTCCTTGAGGTTGATCAACTTGTGTTCAAGTACGGGGACATGGCTTTCGTACAGAGCAACACCAACTTCATCTCGCTGTCTGACGACAAGGCGGTAGTACAGGTTGCGCCTTACAATGGCGGTGGGCCTAACGGAGTGGGTGGAATCACCCTCGATGGCCGCGCGTCCAACATCACGATGAAGACAGACAAGAGAGGCACAATCATCTACTCTATGAACGTCCAGGGTGCGGCTATCTCCGCGGTTGTCACCATTACCATGCCGAAAGGCACAAACGAGGCTACAGCTGTCATCGAGCCTACATTCAGCTCAAACCGAATCACCCTATGCGGCAAGGTGATCCCTAAGAAGGACTCAAAGGTGTTCAAAGGATCGTCCATCTAACCGGATTTGCAATTGCCGAAAAGTGTCCTTAACTTTGCGCCCCTTGCGAAAAAGCAAAGGTGTGTAATGGATTAAGGATCATGAACAAGATAAAGGAGATATTAAGGATAGGCCTGCCCATAATGCTTGGGCAGGCCTGTGTGATTATATTAGCGTTCGCGGACAACATCATGATCGGGTGGCACAGCGTGGATGAACTCGCCGCCTCGTCGTTCGTGAACAACATCATGAACCTGTTCATCCTTACCGAATTAGGATTCGCGACCGGAATGACCCCCATGATCGGGGCACACAACGGAACCGGTGACATCAAAGGAATCGGCACGACCGTAAAGAACGGAACAATCGTCAATGGAATCATCGGCGTGATCGGTGCCATCCTGCTTACAGTCATCTACTTTTGTATCGGGCACTTCGGGCAGGCACCCGAACTGATGCCATACATCAAACCGTACTTCATCATAGTTGGGATCTCAACAGTCTTCGCACTAGGATTCAATGTACTGAAGCAGTTCACTGACGGGATATGCAGGCCGATGATTTCCATGACACTGCTCATGCTCGGTAACCTCCTTAACATATTCGGGAACTGGGTTCTGATTTACGGCAAGCTTGGATTCCCGGAGATGGGGCTGACTGGAGCCGGAATCAGCACGCTCATCTCCAGAGCACTGATTCTCATAGTGTTCGTTGTTTTCATATTCAAGTCAAAGAGAATGACTGAATATGCCAGCGCGATCAAGGAGGCGTTCCTTTCCCGCCACGAGATGAAAGGAGTCTTCCAGATGGGATATCCGGTCGGCATCCAGATGGCTCTGGAATCCTCAACTTTCACCTTCGCCGCCATAATGGCCGGATGGCTCGGGGTCATCCAACTCGCCGCGCATCAGGTTGTCATAACCATTTCGCAACTGTTTTTCCTGATGATGCAGGGGCTCTCGTTCGCCGTCTCGATCCTCGTCAGCAACGCCTTCGGCAGAAAGGATTTAGAATCTGTACGGGAATATGCCGGCAAAGGTTATCTCATGATTCTCAGCATCTCCGCGACTCTGTCAGTGCTGCTCTACTGCTTCCGCTACCAAGCCGCCGGAATATTCACAGACTCCCCCGAGGTTTCCGCAATGGCGGTGTCTCTGTTCTTCCTGCTCTTCGCCTACCAGTTCGGCGATGGTCTGCAACTTTGTTTCGCCAATGTGCTTCGAGGAATCCAGGATGTCAAGCCGATCATGTACGCGGCTTTCGTCAGCTACTACATCATAGCCATCCCGTCCGCATATCTGCTTGGCTTCAAGGCCGGGCTTGGCATTCACGGGATATGGCTCGGCTTCCCTATCGGTCTGACCCTCGCAGGAATATTCTTCTACGCCCGCTACCGCAGTGATCTTAAAAAATTCAGCAAACAGGAGGATTAGAGTCCATGTCCACAAAGAATTCGGGACACATTGAGATCGATATGCTTCATGAACCTTTGCTTATGAAGATTCTTTTGTTTGCGCTGCCGTTGGCGGCCAGCAGTGTGCTGCAGCAGCTGTTCAATTCGGTGGATGTGGCAGTGGTAGGCAGGTTCGCAAGCAGTGAGGCATTGGCGGCAGAGGGAAGCAACGCTCCTGTAATCAATCTGTTGATCAATCTGTTCGTAGGAATCTCGATGGGAGCAAACACTATCATCTCCAACCACATCGGGCAGAATGACAGAGAAAAGATACGCAGCGCTGTGAACACGTCAGCCGTGGTTGCCTTGTTCAGCGGCATCCTTCTGATGGTGCTGGGAGTGTCAGTCGCAGGCCCGATCCACCGCATGATGGGCACATGGGAATATTATCCTGCGCAGCCCTCAACTTGATATTCACCGGATGGTCAGACTTCTTTCTTGGACTGTTCACCGACTCTGATGTCGTGAAAGAGTTTGGCTCCATCAGAATGAAGACGGTTCTGTTGCTTCAAGGCTTGGTCTGCCTCTACGAGATTCCTGGAGCTGCCCTGCGTGGCATGGGCCATTCGATGCTTCCGACCCTTCTGACTGTTTTCGGAACCTGCATCCTGCGTATTGTCTGGGTCTACACAGTCTGCCCGGCCTGGCAAGGATTCCATGCACTGATGTTCGCGTACCCTGTCTCTTGGACCATCACAGGGATCATGGTCATGACCGCCTGGCTCGTCACTTTCCGCAAAGTCTGCAAGAAATCACTAACAACCTGAGAGTCAACAGACGAAGCAGGCATAACTTCTAAAACAAGAGCTCGAGGTCAACGACATCGAGCCAGCGGTCGAATTTGCGGCCGACCTCAGAGAATCTTGAGACTTGGCGGAAGCCAAGGCTTTTATGGAACTGGAGGCTGGGGAGGTTGTCGGCGGTGACGCAGGCGATTAGGGCATGGTAGCCTTTGCGGCGGCAATCCTCAATCAGTCTGACCATCAAAAGTTTGCCGATTCCTTGATGACAAACTGCCTGATCCAGATAGACGGTGGTCTCAAGGGTCTTTGAATATGCCTCCCGCTCTTTCCAGAGATGGGCGTAGCAATACCCGATGACCACACCGCCATATTCATAGACAAAGAAAGGGAAGGAGGCGGAGATGGAATTGATGCGGTCACGCATCTCCTTGACGGAAACAGGTTCGGTCTCGAAGGAAATAGTGGTCGCTGAAACGTAATTGTTGTAAATGGATGCGATGCGCTCGGCATCAGCCAAAGCGACAGGCCTTATTATTCCGTCCATTCTGAATTTTTCCGAAAGATAACTAAAAAGCGGGAATATGACCGAGCATGTTCCCGCAAAACTTTCGCAAAACTTTCAATCGGTGAACCAGCACACGCTACAGGCTCTTGACCCACTCGTCAACAGTCTTCTGGCTGGCTCCGTTCAGGAGTTTTCCGGTCTTGAAATTGACTTCCGGATATTGCTTTCCGAACACCTTGAGGGAGTTCTGGATTCCGCTGCCGCCGGATGTCATGAAGAGAATGACTGTTTTGCCTTTCAGGCCGTAAGCCTCGATGAAGGTGTTGATGATCCTCGGGGCGCCGTTCCACCAGTTCGGGAAGCCAAGGTAAACCACATCGTATGCGTCCAGATGTTCCTTTGTCTTGATGAAAGCCGGACGTGAGGACGGATCGGCGTTCTCACGGCAGCAGCGCGAAGTCTCGACGGTCCAATCCAGATCCTCGGCGGAATATTCAGACTCCGGGGTGATTTTGTAGAGTTCTCCGGAGGTAGCGGCGGCAATCTTCTTCGCCAGTGACTCAGTCGTTCCGGTGGCGGAGAAATAAGCCACAAGTGTCTTGTTTTCAGTCATATTCTTTTTCTCCTTCTTTTGTCCGCAGGCTGTGACGGTGATTAGCCCCAAGGCCACAACCGCGATGATAAAAACAATTCTTTTCATAACGTTACCGGTGTTTTGTCATTTTCCACACGCATCATATTGCTCGTCCGTGACCGGCTCAAGCCATTCGTTGCTGCCGGCGGTACTCGCTCGGAGTCATCCCGGAGTGCTTCTTGAAAAACCTCACGAAATGCTGAGGGTAGAGAAAGCCGAGTGAAGCCGCTACTTCTTTAACCGAGAGTTCCGGCGAGGCGAGCTGACGCTTGGCGTAGCCGAACAGACGCACGGCGATATATTCCTGAGCGGTCTTGCCGGTCTCGGCCTTGACCATGTCGCCGAAGTAGTTCGGAGAGAGGAAAACCTTGTCGGCAAAGTACTTGACTGTCGGTAGTCCCTCTGTCTCTGTCTTGCCTGAGGCGATATATTCATCGACAAGATTCTCGAATCGGGCGATGACCCCGAGGTTCAGATTCTGCCTTGTGACAAACTGCCTCTCGTAGAAGCGGAGGCAATAGTCAAGAATCAGTTCGATGTTCGTTGTCACGAGGCTTTTGGTGTGCCTGTCAATCGGATTCAGAAGTTCCTTTCCGACGATTGCCATGCAGTCCGTGATGATTTTGCGCTCGTCCTCGGAGAGATGCAGGGCCTCGTTTGAGGCGTAGGAGAAAAAGGTGTAGTCCTTCATCTTGCGCTCCAGGGAGGTTCCGTGCAGGAAGTCCGGATGGAAAAGGATGCCCTTTGCCTTTTTCGGAACACCAACCACGGACTCGAAGCCGACAACCTGATCCGGAGCGATGCTCACAATCGTCTGTCCGTCAAAGTCGTACTTGGTCTTACCATAGTTTATGACACAACCCTTTGTCTCTTTCAGAAACAGTGAATAGAATCCGTTTGTGTGCCGTCCCGGGATGAGTTTGCTGTTGCTCTCGTCAAATTCCACGTACGCCACCAGCGGATGCATGGTCTTGAAGCCGTACATGTTGTTGTACTGCTCGATGGTCTCTATTCTGTAAATCTCGTCCATAATATTCCTGACTTTTCGGAGCGCAATTTATGCAAAACTTGGACAACTTCCACCATCGGGCACTAACGAAATGTAATCTTGGTACTTCTTTCTGTAAGAAGGGTAGTCAGGTTCTTTCTCGATTCATTCTCTGCCACTACAGCGTAGCCGTGCGGGCGGCGACAGCGGCGGCGGACTGGGCGAAGTCTTCGCCGGAAGAGGCGTAGAGGACTCCACGGGAGGAGTTGATCAGGAGACCGCCCTTTGAGTTGGCTCCGTTGGCGATCACTTCCTCGGCGCTTCCACCCTGTGCCCCGACACCAGGGACAAGGAAGAAATTATCCGGGCAGAACTGTCTGATGTCCTTCAGTTTGTCAGCTTTGGTGGCTCCCACCACGAACATCATGTTATCCGAAGTGGAGATTTCCATCATCTTTTCCATAACAACCTGATAGAGAGGCTTTCCTCCCTTCTCGGCAGTCTGAAAATCGACAGAAGACGGGTTGGAGGACAGAGCCACCACAATGGCGTAGCGGCCGGGATATTCAAGGAAAGGGGTAACAGTCTCACTGCCCATGTAAGGCGACAGCGTGACAGCATCGAAGTCAAAGGTCTCGAAGAGGCTCTTGGCGTACATCTTGGCAGTGTTGCCGATGTCTCCCCTCTTGGCGTCCGCGATGATGAACTGCTCCGGATGGTTTGAGCGAATATGCTCGACTGTCTTGTCGAGGATTGCCATGCCATCCACTCCGAGGCATTCATAGAAGGCGAGATTCGGTTTGAAAGCGATGCAATGAGGTGCGGTGGCATCAATGATGCGCTTGTTGAACTCCAGCACGGCATCTCCAATCGTCCTCCCTGCCTTCACGCACTCGGGAATCTTTGCAAAGTCTGTGTCAAGGCCGACACAGAGCATCGAACCTTTTTTCTTTATTTGGGAATATAATTCTGTTGTTGTCATGTTCGTTATTCGTAATATTCATAAAACTTAGCAATGGATTCCATCCCCGCAAAGAACTGCCGAAGCAGATAACTCTCGTTCGGAGAATGAATTGTGTCCCTTTCAAGGCCGAATCCCATCAGAAGCGGATCCACACCAAGTATCTTCTGCATGTCCGCCAGCACCGCTATGCTTCCGCCACCGCGACTCGGAACCGGCTTGACGCCATAGACCTCCTCCATAGCCTTCGAAGCGGCCTGGAACGCCGGTGACGAGATAGGAATAAGGAACCCTTCCCCACCCTCGCACGGCTTGACTTCTATGCGGCAATATTTCGGAGCGATCTTCTCCAGATGTTTTTTGAATATCCTCGTGATCTTGGCGCTCTCCTGATTCGGAACAAGACGCATCGAGATTTTGGCGTGCGCAACGGACGGAAGAACGGTCTTCGCGCCTTCTCCAATGTAACCGCCCCAGATTCCGCACACATCCAGACAAGGTCTGATACCGATCCGCTCAAGCGGGGTGTAGCCTTTCTCGCCACGCAAAGCCTTGACTCCCACAGACTCTTCAAACTCCTTAAGATTGAACGGAGCCCTGGCCAGTTGGGCACGGTCTTTCTTTGAAAGTTCCACGACATCGTCATAAAATCCAGGAATCGTGACACGACCGTCCTTGTCAATCAGTCCGGAAATCAGATCGCAAAGCGTCTGGATAGGATTGGCGACCGTTCCACCGTAATGACCAGAGTGCAGATCCTTGTCAGGCCCTGTCAGAGTCACCTCAAGATAGGCCAATCCTCTCATTCCACAGTTGATGGACGGAACCTTGTCGGAAATCATTGTCGTGTCAGAGACAAGTATCACATCGGCTCCAAGCCATTTCTTATGCTCCTTCACCCAAGCCGGGAGGGACGGGCTGCCAATCTCCTCCTCGCCCTCGAAGATGAACTTCACGTTGTGGCGTAACTTTCCGTTGCGAAGGAGATATTCAAAGGCTTTGATGTGCATAAAGAGTTGGCCTTTGTCATCATTGGCGCCTCGGGCATAGATGGCCTCCTGCCCGGTCGGATCCTGCTTGATCACAGGCTCAAACGGATCCGTGTGCCATTTTTCTAGCGGTTCCGGCGGCTGAACATCGTAGTGTCCATAGATCATCACGGTCTTCCACTCCGGGTTCACGATCTTCTTGCCGAAAACCACCGGATTGCCCTTGCTAGGATAGACCCCAGCCTCATCGGCACCGGCCTCCAGAAGTAACTCCTTCAGCCTCTCGGCGCAACGTTCCATATCCTTCTTGTGGTCCTGCTTCGCGCTGATCGATGGAATCCGCAGCAGGGAGAACAGTTCCTCAAAGAACCGATCCTTGTTTTCTTGAATATATTCCTTCATTCCTTTGCGTTTTTGCATTTCACAAAAATAGCCAAAAGCAACCGTAATTTCAAGGTGCTGATTTATTTTTAGAAGTTGTTTTGATTTGTTTGTTTGAAGGTTTGAAAGTGAAAAACTTCAGTTTTGACCGCTTCTTCCAAGGAGGATAGCGGTGCTATCTGACTGAAGAAGCGGGAAGAAAATGAAGATTTTTTCACCTCAAAGAACATTTCAAACAAATCAAAACAGCTTCTTAAATTATATCGGCAATGAGAACCAAGTTATTTTTTTCAGGAATTACTTACTATTTTTGCACTGAAAACAGCGAGAAAATGATTTTAATGACACTGCTGGCCCTTGCCGGCCTGGCCTACACTTTATGGCGCATCTGGATTATTCTTCCATTGGATACTGTATGGAAAATCCTGATAATCGGGGGATGCCTTGCGGCGTTCCTTTCACTATTCCTGAATTTCATGCCGTTCCTTGGCAAAGTACCTCTCTGGATGTCATCCGCAATCTATGAGATCGGAACGTCATCCATATTCATTCTGCTTTATCTTGTGATGATTTTTGTCCTACTCGATCTGGGCAGACTGGTCCATCTCGTACCGGAAACCTGGCTTGCCAGCAATGGATGGACGTCGCTCTGCATCCTAACCGCCATCGTGGGGATATTCCTGTACGGGAACATTCATTACAAGCATAAGGTGCGCCAGCCGATTGAACTGACAACGGAAAAGCATCTTGACAAAGATTTGAAAATAGTAATGATCAGCGACTTGCATCTCGGCTACCATAACCGTAGGGCTGATTTCGCCAAGTGGGTGGATGCCATCAACGCCGAGAAGCCTGACCTCATCCTCATCGGAGGCGACATCGTGGACATCAATGTCCAGCCGCTGATAAGGGAGAATGTGGCAGAGGAGTTCGACCGCCTTGATGCCCCTGTCTACGCCTGCCTCGGGAACCATGAATATTATTCCGGAATCCACAAGGCATTGCCTTTCTACAGGGATGCCGGGATCAATCTGCTGAGAGACAGTGTGGTCACAATCGGGAGACTTCGCATCATAGGTCGCGACGACCGGTCAAATTCCAGGCGCAAGGATCTTGACGACTTGATGAACGGAACCGCTGACAGCCTGTACACCATTCTCCTCGACCACCAGCCTTACCATCTGGAAGACGCTGAAAACCACGGCATTGATTTCCAGTTCAGCGGCCACACTCACAGAGGACAGATCTGGCCGGCATCATGGATCACGGATCGTCTCTTCGAGGATTCATGGGGTGAGCACCGGCGCGGAGCCACCCGCTACTACGTAAGCTCAGGAATCGGCATCTGGGGCGGCAAGTTCCGCATCGGCACCAGATCCGAATATGTCGTCGCCACACTTAGAAGCGTGGCAGCCAAGTAATTATCAATAAATATATTAACTTACCCCTCCACTGCCTTGAATCGATAGTAGAGGGGTAAACTATTCAATTACCTGTCAGCAAGTTGGCCGCCACAAGGCCTACAGCGAATTCTCCAGCTTTGACTTAGCGTAGTCAAGGGTGACAGTGAAGGTCTTCTTGCGGGAAGACGGAGCGTCGTACATCGCGTCATCGAAAATCTGTTCGCAGATCGAGCGGAGGCCACGTGCCCCGAGTTTGTTCTTGATGGCAGTGTCAACTATGAGTTCCTTGACACCATCCTCGATCTTGAGAGTCATCCCGTCTATCTCGAACAGTTTGGCGTACTGTTTGAGAATGGCGTTCTTAGGCTCGGTCAGAATCCGAAGCAAAGCCTCCTTGTCAAGAGCGTCAAGATAGGTGATGACCGGCAGACGGCCGATGATCTCTGGAATGAGACCGTAAGCCCTCAAATCCTGGGCGTCAACGTACTTCAGGAGATTCTGCTTGTCAACAACCTGTTTCTGAGCGGCTCCGAATCCGATAACCTGAGTGTTTAGTCTCTGGGCGATGCGCCGTTCGATTCCCTCGAAAGCCCCACCGCAGATGAACAGTATGTTCTGGGTGTTCACATGAATGAACTCCTGCTCCGGATGCTTGCGGCCACCTTTCGGCGGGACATTGATGACATTGCCTTCAAGAAGTTTCAGCATAGCCTGCTGGACCCCTTCACCGGAAACGTCACGTGTAATGGACGGATTGTCGCTTTTGCGGGCAATCTTGTCGATCTCGTCTATGAACACGATTCCCCTCTCAGCCTTGGCCACATCGAAATCGGCCTCTTGAAGAAGCCTCGTGAGGATACTTTCGACATCCTCCCCGACATAGCCGGCCTCTGTCAGGACAGTAGCGTCCACAATGGTGAACGGGACATCAAGCAATTTAGCGATCGTCTTGGCCAGCAAAGTCTTTCCGGTTCCGGTCGGTCCCACCAACAGTATATTCGATTTCTCCAGTTCCACCCCGTCGTCAGGGCGGTCCACAAGGTTGTGGTTTATCCTCTTGTAGTGGTTGTAGACCGCCACGGCAAGCATTTTCTTGGCACGGTCCTGCCCGATGACATATTCATCAAGAAACTCCTTGATTTCCACCGGCTTCTTCAAGGCCTCGAGTCTTCCCAAAGGTTTTCCGTCCTTTGAAACAGCGCCCAAGGAGTCCTTTAGGTAGTCGTGCGCCAGCTCCACGCAGTCGCTGCAGATGAAGCCGTCCAAGCCCTGAAGCAGGAACGGAACCTCACGCTCCGACCGGCCGCAGAACATACAATGTTTCGTTGTACCTGTGTTTTTCTTCTGAGGCATTACTTGGATTTCTTTGTAAGAATCTCGTCCACCATTCCGTACTCAAGAGCCTCCTTGGCTGTCATCCAGAAGTCACGGTCCGCATCGGCGAACACCTTGTCGTAAGGCTGGCCGGAATGCTCTGAAATGATGTCGTAGAGTTCCTTGCGGGTCTTTTCTATCTCCTTCGCAGCGATCATTATGTCAGCGGCCTGACCTTGAGCGCCTCCGAGCGGCTGATGAATCAGCACCCGGGAATGCGGCAGACATGAACGCTTTCCCTTCTCTCCGGCGCAAAGCAGAACCGAACCCATCGAAGCGGCCATGCCTGTACAAATGGTAGCCACATCCGGCTCAACGAGCTGCATCGTGTCATAAATCGCCAGACCGGATGTCACCTGGCCACCCGGAGTGTTGATGTAGAGCGAGATGTCAGCGGAAGAGTCGGTGGACGCAAGGAAGAGCAGCTGGGCCTGGATGATGTTGGCGACATCATCATCAATCGGAACGCCAAGGAATATGATCCTGTCCATCATCAGACGGCTGAACACGTCCATCGAGGCGACATTCAGTTTTCTTTCCTCGATGATGGTCGGATTGATGTAGGCGTCCGTGGCTCTCTGATAGCGGTCAAGGGTCATGGAACTGAGTCCAAGACCCTTGGTCGCGTATTTCTGGAATTCCTTGTTCATAACTACTTAAGCTCGCGGAATTTCTCCTCGGAGATCTTCTTATTCTGAAGGGTGACCTTCTCTTTGACGGCGGCGATCACCTTCTCGTTCTCGACATTCTCCTCGATGTTCCGCATCTGCCTCTCGTCCTTGAGCATCCGGGCGGCCGCATCGGTAAGGAGTTCCTCCGGAACATTGCCCATTCCGTACATGGCATACTGGTAGGCGGCGTAAGCCTTGGCGGCCTCAAGCATGTCCTTGTCCTCAACCTTGAGTTCGAACTTCTTCATCAGAGAACCTCTGACAAGTTGCCAGCGGAAGTCTCCGAGGAATCCGTCAAACTCCTTCTCGATATCCTCCTTGGAGAACTTCTCCTTGTTGTTCTCGTAGAGCCATCTCTTGAGGAACGCTTCCGGAACGTTCACATTGGCCTTGTCAACAAGGTACTTGCGAAGATCCTGGGAAAGCCTGTAGTCAGCCTCCTGCTTGTAGTTGGCCTCAAGCCTCTCCGCAATCTTGGCGTCGAACTCTTCAGTCGTCTTCACGGCATCCTTGCCGAAGACCTTGTCGTAAGTCTCCTGGCATTCTGTGGCAGGAACAAAGGTCTTGACATTGACAACAGTCACATTCCAGACTGGATCAAGGGCGGCAAGCTCCTCCTTCTTCATCTTAAGCATAGAAGACCGGTCTGTCTCATTCGTGAAGGCCTCGTTGACATTGACGTCAAACTGATCATCGACCTTCGCACCGAGGAAATTCTTCTTCGCGTCTCCTTCAACCTTGCTGACAGCGACATAAACACCCTCAACTGCCTTCTCACCCTGCTTGAAGTCAACCACAACGTAGTCATCCTCACCGGCGGCCTCACCCTCTTCAAGCTGGCCATACTGCCTGAGGATGCTCTCCTTCATGGCAGCCTTTGCCTTGTCGGTCACCTCAATCTTGTAATATGGCAGTTTGTCTTCCTTTGTGACATCGATGTTGATCTCCGGAGACAAGCCAAGGTCGAACTTGAACTCGAAATCGTTGCCGTCCTTCCACTCCTGCTCTTTCTGAGACTCACTGGCGATAGGCTCGCCGAGAATGTGGAGGTTGTTATCCTTGATGAACTTGTCGAGCTGCTCGGAAATGACTCCGTTGATGGCCTCATAAAGGGCCTGCTCTCCGTAAATCTTCTTTACCAAGGCCGCAGGGACCATTCCTTTGCGGAATCCTTTGAAGTCAGCGTTTCTCCTGTAAGCGGAAAGTCTTTTCTTCTCCTGCCCGGCATAGTCCTCCGCCTTCAGGGCGATTGTCAGTTCGATGTTAAGGTCATCGATTTGATTCTTAATTACTTCCATAATTCTATAAATATTATTTAATTAATTATTCTTTCTTTGAGGGTAAACAACCCTTTCGTGGTAAACCTGCGAAAGGTAAGCCTTCAAGGTTTCCTTCACTGTGTTGAGATCCTTTATCGAGATGTCAGCCTCATCAAACTGCCCCATCTTCATCTTAGACGCTACTATATTCTCGACAAATGTTGAGAACGTCGCCGCAGAATTGTCTTTCAAGGTCCTGGAAGCCGCTTCCAATGTGTCGCAAATCATCAGGATGATCTGTTCCTTTGTCTGAGGTTTGCGGCCAGGGTAGAAGAAATCCGAAACATCGTTCGGATCTCCTCCCTCGTTCAGATACTTGTTGTAGAAATACGATGTGTTGGATGTGCCGTGGTGCGTCAGGATAAAGTCCTGGATCACATCAGGCAAATTGTTCTCCGCCGCCAGTTCAAGGCCGTCTGAGACATGCTTGATTATCGCTCTCGCGCTCTCCTTGGGAGAAAGATGCTCGTGATAGTGAATACCGCCCGGAGACATGCTCTCGTTCTCGATGAAACAGAGAGGATTCTTCATCTTGCCGATGTCATGGTAAAGGGCGCCTGCCCTCACCAACAGCACATTTGCATCAATGGCACGGGCGGCCGCATCACACATGTTCATGACTTGCAGCGAGTGCTGGAATGTGCCTGGAGCCTTATGCTCCAACTCTCGCAGAAGTTTGTTGTTCGTGTCGCAGAGTTCCCTGAGCCTTGAGCTGGAGACCAGATTGAACATCCTCTCGAAAAGATAGATGAGAGGATACCCGGCCACTATGAGCATCGAACCGATGAACATATAGAGCACGGCGATGTAAGGGTCATCGCTCACCATGTCGATGAGCCTGAAACCGAAGTATGTCACCAACAGGCTGACGAACACGATCCCGGACATGATGAACTGCTGCCATCCTTGATTGAAGAAACGGAAGGTGAACACAGCCACGATGCTCGCAAGAAGGAACATCACAAAAAGCACGATTCCATTCTCCGCGAAGATCAGCAACGGCAGGAAGGACACGCAGCAGATCGGGAAAATCACCTTGTTCTTGAAGAAAGCCTCAAGGTAAAGAGCCGTCAGCGTGAACGGCACCATATATAGGCAGCGCGGTGCGAATTTGTTTATCACCAATGCCAAAACAGAGGCAATGATAAAAATGAATATCAGATACCAGAACTTGCGATGCTCCAGGAACAGTTTCCTGTTCAGGAAATAGATCATCAGGAAGAACAGCAGCACCAGCACGAACGCGATGAAGGCGTTGCCGAGCCAGAAAAGGATTCTTGGCCCGCCATACCCCATGCTGTTTTCATATTCAACCTTGTACGAGTCAAGCATCTGGGCTATCTCCGCTGTCACTATCTCGCCTTCAGAGACGATAAGTTGCCCGGCGCTGACAAAACCTTGCGTCGTGGAGACCTGATTGGAGGACTCAGAACGGACAAGTTCAGTTGTCTTGGGATCATATTCAAGATTAGGGATGATGAAATCGTAGATTCCGGCTGCCCGAAGAACTGAATCAGCATTGATCCTTGGGTACTTTGCCGCGACTTCCGAAAGCAGACGGCTCTTGGCCTCTGACTCCTTGAAGACCTCGCTTACAGGCTTTTTCGTTGCCCTCTTATCTTTTTGAATATACAAGACCGCCCCAGAAGGGTCGGAACGCCCGTCAAGTTTCACTCCCTCATCCGGCACCACGCCATTGGAGTAGATGCCGTCCATCGAAGACACGACCACAGGCCTGAGGTAGGAATATGTTCCCATGTCGATTCCCTCGGCGGCCTTCCGGCAATTGTCCACGATGTCCTGCTTATACCTATAGTAAGGGATGACAACAGGCTTGCTCCTGCTCTTTTCCTCGCGGATCTGCTCGTCAGTCTTCAGGATGGGAAAATCGAACTGCGCCAATAGCGTCTCATGAGACCACGGCGACCCCTTCCTGTAGTCATAACTGAATTTTGCGGTCCTCGGGAAAATCAGTGTGAGAACGAGAAACAGCATGACCAGAGGAACGAGCACCCTGTAGTTTATGGACACGTGAGGCAGTTTCATTTTTTGTTGTTATTTGAACGGGCTTCCAGCCTCTTTAGCGATAAAGCTGTAAGTGAGTTTGTCAGTAAGCCTTGGAAATAACCTGTGAGCGAGCACAGTGACCTTGCCAAGGCCGGTGAGTATCATCTGCGACTTTCTCTTTTCCAGTCCTTTGGCCAGGTACTCGGCGCACTTCTCGGCACTCATCAACTTGTTTTCCGTCAAAGGAGTTTCGCCTTGTGGGCTGCCATCGGCTGTCAGTGCCGCCTTACGGACATTTGAGTCCGTGTAGCCTGGCGCGAAGACAAGCACATTCAGTCCGTCCTTTAGGTGCTCGATGCGAATGGTGTCAAGGAAGCCTCGGATGGCGTACTTGGACGCTGAATATCCGGTTCTCGCCGGAAGGGCGGAGAATCCGGCGATAGAGATCACTCCGACAACCTGTCCTTTGCTCTGTAGCAGATAAGGAAGCGCGAACTTCGTGCACTGCACGGTTCCCCAAAAGTTCACATCCATCAAAGAATGGATAACATTGAGATCCAAGTCTTTGAACATGGCTCTCATGGAGATTCCGGCATTGTTGACCAGGATGTCTATCCTCCCGAATTTACGGACGGTGCAGTTTATAAGATTCCGGCAGTCATCCTCCTTCGTCACGTCAGTCTTGACGCACAAAACCTTGTCCGGATCCTGGCTCACGGAAGGCGCAAGTTCCTGGAGTTTGTCCAGCGATCTGGCCGCCATCACGACGTCCGCACCGAACGAGCCAAAGAGACGGGCAGAAGCCAACCCTATTCCAGAGCTGGCTCCCGTAATGATAATGACCTTGTCCTTAAAATATTCAGGATGCATACAAGCCACTAATCTGCAATTAATTACATAATGGTCTTCGCCGCGATGTCATCTCCGTCGTAAGCTCCGGCATCAAGTTTCTGCTTGATTTCCTTGAAAGCATTGAGGGTGTACGCGATGTCTTCATCGGTGTGGGCGGCGGTGCATACGATTCTGAATATGACCATTCCCTTAGGGATGACAGGATAGATGACCATCGAGCAGAAGATGCGGTAATTCTCACGAAGATCCATCGCGATCTTTGTCGCCTGTGCCACGCCGCCGCCATCGATGTGGATAGGAATCACGCAGGCCTGGGCCTCGCCGATGTCGAACCCGAGTTCCTTGAACCCCTTCTGAAGTGTGTGGGTCACATGCCAGCACTTCTTGCGGAGCTCGTCGCCTTCCGGAGACATGATGATCTCAAGACGCTTGATGTTGCCGTACACGAAAGCCATCGGCTGGGACTTGGCATACATCTGCGAGCGCATGTTCAGACGCAGGTAGTTGATGATCTTCCTTGGACCGGCGATGAAGCCGCCGATCGAAGCCATTGACTTGGCGAACGCTCCGATATAAAGGTCGATGCCGTCCATGCAATGCAGTTCCTCTGAGGTTCCACGTCCGTGCTCGCCAAGGAGGCCAAAACCATGGGCGTCATCAATGAATATGCGGAAACTGTATTTCTTCTTAAGCTCAACGATCTTGTCGAGAATGCCCATCGCACCGGTCATGCCGAAGACACCCTCGGTGATGAGAAGCACACCTCCGCCGCTCTCCTCGGCCTCCTTGCAGGCCCTTGCAAGCACCTTCTCACAGTCAACGATATTGTTGTGACGGTACTTGTACTTGCTTCCGATGTGGAGACGGATTCCGTCGAGCAGGCACGCATGAGCCTCAGCGTCATAAACGATCACGTCGTGGCGTGCGGTAAGGCAGTCGATGGCCGAAACGATTCCCTGATAGCCGAAGTTGAAGAGGAAAGCGTCCTCTTTCTTCTCGAAATCAGCGAACATCTTCTCAAGTTTCTCGTGAAGGGCAGTGTGGCCGGAAAGCATACGGCTTCCCATCGGATAGGCCAATCCCCATTTAGCCGCACCTTCAGCGTCCGCCTTGCGCACCTCCGGGTGGTTGGCGAGACCGAGGTAGTTATTGAGACTCCAGTTCAGAACCTCTTTACCGTTGAAGGTCATGTGAGGGCCAAGCTCACCCTCAAGTTTCGGGTACATATAGTAACCGAATCCCTGGTTGAAGTATTGTCCGATAGGACCGCCTGAGTCCCTTTCGATTCTGTCAAAAATGTCAAGCATCTTGTATTGTTTTTTAATTATTTGCTTATGCGTCAATGTTGGCGTAATGCGCGTTCTCCTCGATGAATTGTCTTCTTGGAGGGACATCGTCACCCATAAGCATCGAGAATGTCCTCTCGGCCTCTGCGGCGTTGTCGATGGTGATCTTGCGCAGACGTCTCTTGCCCGGATCCATGGTAGTGTCCCAAAGCTGCTCGTCACTCATCTCACCAAGACCTTTGTACCGCTGCACAGTCACGCCCTTGTCTGAGCCTTTCCCAAGACGTGCCGTAGCCTCGAACCGCTGTTCGTCAGTCCAGCAGTAAACCTCTTCCTTGCCCTTCTTCACAAGATAAAGCGGAGGTGTGGCGAGATAGACATAGCCGTTCTTTATGAGGTCAAACATATAGCGGAAGAAGAATGTCAGGATCAGACACGCGATGTGGCTTCCGTCGACATCGGCATCGGTCATGATGATGACCTTGTGGTAGCGAAGCTTGCTGAGGTCCATCTTCTTCTCTCCGTTCTCGTCCTCCTGAGCCACCGTAACGCCGAGTGCTGTGTAGATGTTGCGGATCTCCTCGCTGTCGAAAGCGCGGTCACCTGCGGCCTTCTCGACATTCAGGATCTTACCTCTCAACGGAAGGATGGCCTGGATTCTTCTGTCACGTCCCTGCTTTGCGGTACCGCCGGCGGAATCTCCCTCGACAAGGAAGAGTTCGCATCTCTCCGGATTCCTCTCGGAGCAGTCAGCCAACTTTCCAGGCATTCCGGCTCCGGTCATGGCTGTCTTTCTCTGCACCATCTCACGGGCCTTGCGGGCGGCGCTTCTGGCGGTGGCGGCCAACACAATCTTCTCGATGATCAGCTTGCCCTCCTTAGGATGCTCCTCAAGATACTGGTCCATGGCGGCTGAAGTTGCCTGCGACACGGCTGAGGTAGCCTCAGGGTTTCCAAGTTTGGTCTTGGTCTGTCCCTCGAACTGAGGCTCTGCTATCTTAACCGAGACCACAGCGGTCAATCCTTCACGGAAATCCTCCGGAGCCAGATCGCCCTTGAACTTGGCGAGAAGGTTGTTCTTCTCGGCATAGTTCTTCAGCGAACGTGAAAGCCCCATCTTGAAGCCCTGAAGGTGGGTACCACCCTCAATGGTGTTGATGTTGTTGACGTATGAATATATCTTCTCGGAGAATCCGTTGTTGTACGAGAGGGCGATGTCGATCGGAATCACCTTGTCGCTCTGCACGCAGATCGGCTCGGGAATGAGCTGCATGGCGCCCGCGTCAAGATATTCAATGAACTCCTTGAGGCCTTCCTTTGAGTAGAAGACATCGTTGCGGTAAAGCTGCTTTCCGGTCGGCTTTGAGTTGCCGTTCTCATCGGTGACATATTCATCGACCAGTTCCCTCTCGTCAGTGATGGTGATTTTGATGCCTTTGTTCAAATATGCCAACTCACGCATCCTTGCGGCGAGCGTGTCATACTTGTAGACATTGGTCTGAGTGAATATGGTAGGATCCGGGTGGAAGGTGATGATGGTTCCTGTGTCGTTGCAGTCCCCCACGATCTCCACCGGTCCAAGCGGCTTGCCCTTTGAATATTTCTGCACGAAAACATGTCCCTCACGGTGAACCTCAGCGATCAGGCTGTCGGAAAGGGCGTTCACACAGGAAACGCCGACTCCATGGAGACCTCCGGACACCTTGTAGCTGTCCTTGTTGAACTTACCGCCGGCGTGAAGGACCGTCATCACGACCTCCAAGGCCGAGCGATGCTCTTTCGGATGCATTCCGGTAGGGATTCCTCGTCCGTTGTCAGTCACCCTTATGGAATTGTCAGGAAGGATGGTCACGCTGATCTCGGTACAATAACCGGCCATGGCCTCATCGATACCGTTGTCAACCACCTCATAGACCAGATGATGGAGTCCCCTCTCGCCGATGTCGCCTATGTACATCGAAGGTCTTTTTCTGACAGCCTCCAGTCCTTCCAGCACCTGAATACTGCTTGCGGAATACTGCTCTTCCGCTTTCTTCATCTCTTCGTTCTCAATCATATTCTGTTGTCTGTTTTTATCAAGTGTATATGGTCAGCCCATAAAACAGACAAATTTAATAAAAATTGAGAGGGTGGCCAAAAGTTTTTTGAACACCCGATACGAAACTAAAGATTCAGCGTGACTCCGGCAGTGACCCAAAGCCCTTTCTGCGCATAGAACGGATTCCTTTGTACTGTCTGGCAAAGCAGGTTGCCTGATTCAAGCCAGAGTTCCATCTTCCTGTTGAACTTATAGCCGCAGTTCACACCTAGATCCACATAACCCGGCACGCGCACCTTGGCCAATTTCTCGGAAGCGGCGGAAGCGCACTTACCTTCACGCCACGACGAAGCCTCAACGGCCACCCCGGCATAAAGGCGGGAACTGATGTCATACGTCGCTCTCAACACACCGCAGTACTTAGGAAGCGTGAAACCAAGATTCTTGGCATCGTTGTCCGGGAAAGACACGTCTCTGTAGCGGAGATCGGCGTCAACATTCACACGATTCGACTTCCAGCCCAGCAAGACATTTGCGTAGATGAGATTCATGTCCGAATATTCCAAAGATGGGATGAGGGTCCCGTCAGCGTTGAAAAAGCCGGACTCCATCAACGCGTTGCCCAAAAGGCCGACTCCCCCGTTCACGTCAAACTGAAACGAGGACGCGGCGCTGCCTCTGACTCCGATTCGGGCGTTCACCTTCTCCACTGTGTTGTCCGTCAAAGGGGTCATCAACTCGTACTTAGGCAGAAACGAAGGATTCAGATGATGATTTTCTGAAATCTGCGATGAATATGTGTTCAGACGGTTTCCGCCGGTGGCGTCGGCATAGAGAACCACACTGTTACTGGCCGCGAAGCTTACATGTGCTTCAGGATAGGCAATCTGTCCTTTCCCTCCACCCATCTTGCCGAAGGAGAGTGTGTCAGCGTCATTTCTGAACACAAGTTCAAGTTTGACTCCCAGATTCAGGTCCCAGCGCCCTGATTTCAGCCTGTAGCTTGGAATCAGGGCGAAACGCCCGATGTTTCCGTCATAGAACTTGCTATAGGAGGCGGTCTCAGCCTCAAATCCGACCAAGACTACCGTACCTCCGCTCCTCACAGGACCGGCTAGACCATTCAAAGCGAGCCACGACTCATTCTGCTTATCCGGCATCAGGCCAACTGGAGCAGGGAATGACTTGTAGTCCAATCCATCATTCGCGATTCGGCCTCTCAATCCTATGTCATAAAGGAAATACGACTCGGAATCATTGTTCGAACGCACTCTGGCGTTGAAATCAAAGGCATTATAGGAGCGGGACATGGCGGTGTCTTTCGCGGCGAGACCGTAGTAACCGACACCGAAAGACAAAATGGTCTTGTCCCAGTTGTAACGGGCGTCAAAGCCGGCCGAAGTCAAAGCGTCATAGCCACCGAATTTTCCTCCCGACTTTTTCAAGCGGTAAAGTCCGTCGCTCCCTTCAGGCCTGAGCCCGTGATAATTGCCGAAATAAGACCTATGGCTTGCATACAAGCTCATCTGGAACGGGCCTTTCAGTTCCGGACTGTACGCGAAATCCAACTGAGGGTGAAGAGTGTAGCCAGCGCCGGCCTTGAGATAAAGTTTCCTGCCTCTCCAGGCATCCTTGGCGGGCCTCATATTCAACATATAAGGCTTGAAACTGTAGGCACCCTGATACGGCTTCTCAAAAACCTCGTAATCAAAATCCAGATCGAAGCGAAGAAGCGAGTCCGGCACATTCATCTCCATCAAAGGCTTGTGAACCTCAGAGGCGTTGCCCTGATAAGTGTTGGTGACCTCAACGGTCGGATTGAAATTCTGTCCGAATGAGGCCGCGGCTGTCATCAGCATCGCCGCGGAAACCAGATATATCCTTCTCATATTCATTTCCACTACATCATGGTTTTAAGTTTCTCAAGACGCATCCTGACATTGTCCAGCACATCATCTGACGTACCCTGGGCAGGCTTGTAGCCGTTCTGGACACTCTCAAACGTGGCCTTTGCCTGAGCGAGGTTATCCTGCTCGGCGAACGAATCTCCAAGAGTGATGAACGCTTTCGCGAGCCAGTAACTCTGGTCACCGGCCTTCTGGGCGAACGCATAGACTTTCTTCTCGACGATGTCATACTTACCCTGATCGCAGGCATCCTGAATGATCATATATGTTGCCTCGGCTCCCTCGGCGGTGGACGGAACCGAACTCAGGCTTGCGAATATCTCGAACGCGGCCTCACGCTCGTTCATCGAGAGAAGCGACTTTGCCTTGAAATAGTCCGCCTCACGGATCTCTGCGGCAGCGCTCTTTCCGTCAGACTTCACCTTGTCAGCGCAGGACTGTGCCGAAGCCCAGTCTCCGGCCTTGTATGCCGAACGCATCATGCCGACTCTGGCCGTATGCCTGTTGTTCTCGATCTTTGCATCTTCAAGCAGGGACGAATAGCCTCCGAACGCATCCTTGTAGCGTTGAAGGTCGTAGGACAGCCTTGAGAAGTTCAGAATGGCCGTCTCTACGAACGCCGATCCTTCACCTTTCTCTATCGACTTCCGGTACCAGTCACAAGCCTGCTCTTTCTTGCCCGTGTTTCTGTAACATTCAGCAATATAAAATTCAGCCTCCGGAACTTTCAGCCCCGACGGATAGCGCTCAAGATAAGTCTGGAACGAGGTCAAAGCCTTACCGTAGTTCTCCGTAAGGAAAACCTGCTCGGCGGCGTTGAAGTACATCGTCTCCTTCTCGCTGTCAGACTTGTCCTTGATCACCCCGGCCTTATCGGCGAAATCAATATATTCATCCGCGCGTCCCTGCGACTGGTAGATCGACTCTATGGCCAGAAGGGCGTCCTGGGCATATTCAGTGCCTGGCATCTCGGTGATAACCTGCTTGTAGTAGCCAAGGGACTGGTCGTACTCGGACATATTCCTTGAAATCATTCCAAGTTCGATCAGGGAGCGGGCGACAATGGTCTTGTCTTTAGTGGAAGAGCGGAGTTTCGTGAATGCGGAAACCGCGTCATCGTTCCTGCCGGCGGCAACGTAGGCTCTTCCGAGCTCGAACATTGCGTCAGAGTAATACTCCACTGACGGACTGGCGTTCAGAGCCTTGGTAAGAGCGCCGATTTTGGCGTTCATATCCCCCATAAGCCCGTAGGCGATTCCGGCACGGTAGTTCGGGTAAAGGTTGCTCTTGTACGGGAAACGTTTAAGAGCGTTCTCATATTCAGTGACCGCGGCCTTGTAGTCCTTGCGGATGAAATCGCAGTCCGCGCGGCGGACGGCAGCGTCCTCACCCTCCGTCAGATCACGGCCTTGGAGATATTCATCAAACCACTTGGCGGCGCTGGCATAGTCGCCAAGACGGAAGTAACAGTAAGCCAGATCATAAGGAATAAGCCGCCCTTCCGTCTTTCCTTCAAGGGCTGAGTTGTTGTACAAATCCTTGAACGTCTCCAGAGCCTTGTCGAACTGGTCGCTGCGGTAGTAGGACTCGCCGAGCCAATACCTTGAAAGTTGGGAGAACGGGGACCGCCTGTCCGAATAGAACGACGAAGCCCTCAAGAAAGGAACCGCATCCCTCCAGGAGCCTGTCTCCACGAGCTGTTCGGCACGCAGGTAGTTGGCCTTCATATAGTTGGCCTTCTGGTCATTATCCAGCATGTCTATGTTGGAATATGCCTCCACGGCCCCGGCGTAATCGTGGCTGTAGAGTGACGCCAACGCCATATAACTGTAGATTCTCTCCCCCTTCTTCTTGTCTGAATATTTGGAAAGATATTCATTGAACACAGAAGGATTGTGGTTCAAGTCAAACGACAGCTTCGCATAGTTGAAATGCGCATCCTCCTGTATGTCAGGGTTGAACGACCGCACCGAAGCGTCCTTGAAAGCATCCAGAGCAGCCACTTTGTTGCCAGTTTTTATGTAGCTATAGGCCAGATTGTAGTTCGCTATCTGTCCGATGGAATCGGTCCTGTTCCTCATCAGAGAGTAGTTTTCGATGGCCCCCTTGTAGTCTCCCGTGGCATAAAGAAGCGATCCGGCGTAGAAATAGTCGTTGCGGTCCATGTCGTTCTCCCCACTGCGGGCGACATCGTAATATTCCTTGGCCTTCTCTGTGTCGCCCTTGGCAAGATATGATTCCGAGATGATCCTCGCAAGATGCCGTTGGCGCTCCTTAGGGGCGTTTTCATAGACCTTCACTCCATTCTTCAGCACATAGGAATAGTCCTTCCGCATGAAACGGCATTCCACCATGTAGGAATTGGACATCTCGGTGAAACGAGGATCCCTCGCCGCCTTCTCGAACCAATCGAAAGCCTCGTCGAAATTTTTCTCGGAATAGTTGATGTAGCCCAATGAATATCTCGACGGCGCGGTGTAATCCGACTGAACCCTCTTCTCCGACTTCTCAAACAAAGACTTGGCCTT
>ERZ808240.516-NODE-516-length-50652-cov-7.085993_pt1 | contig 50652 bp, 45 predicted proteins | sample MGYA00521084_ERZ808240 | MGnify/ENA primary metagenome ERZ808240 (study PRJEB31516, sample SAMN03275571) | gut metagenome | biome: mammalia-associated habitat; material: feces | host: Papio cynocephalus | place: Kenya | collected 2012-08-06 ...
AGCGAACCGAAGTGGCCCATGGCGATCTCGTCACCATCCGTGACCTTCTCGGTGAAGCGCTGGCCCACGGCGGGCAGCATAGCGCTCACGAGGCCGAGGAACATGCCACCGGTGATGACCAGCGGTACATCCTGGAAACCGGAAGCCTGGAGAACGGCGGACAGCAAGCATGCCATGAACATGCTGTGGTGGCCGGTCAGGAAGATGTACTTGAACTTGGTGAAGCGGGCGACGATGATGTTCACCACGTAGCCCAGGATCAGGATCATCATGGTCTGGACGCCCAGGACGCTCTGGGCCATGGAGACGACGACCTCGTTGTTGGGCACGACGCCGGTAATGTGGAAACCGGTCTCAATGAACGTGCCGAGCGGAGCCAGGTTGTCCTGGACGACCGAGGCACCGGCGGACAGCATGATATAGCCGAGGATCGGCTTCAGGGTGCCGGTCATAACCTTGTGCGCCGGACGGTGCAGGGCGACGAGTCCGACGAAGGCGAACAGGCCCATGATCCATGCTGGTTTGGTCAGGATCGATTGGATAAACTCAAGTATGGGAAGGATGGCTTGCATCTGCGCTTCCTTTCTCTCTAACAGGGGCGTGTTTCCCTCTTCCACAGGGAATACGCCCTTTTTCGTGCCAGCTTAGGCGTTCGCGGCGGCCGCCTTGATCGCCTCGAGGGCATCCTCGCGGATCTTCTTCTTGTTCACATAGCTGCGAACGATGACCACGTTGCCGTGAAGCTCGGGAGCGAGCTCCTTAACCGTGATGAACAGATCGGGGTTCGCGGACGAAGCGCCATTTAGGTCCATGGACTCGACGTCGGCCTTGATTCCCTCCTCTTCACACAGCTCCTCGATCTTGCCAGCGAGCATCAGGCTGGAGCCGATGCCGTTGCCGCATACGGTGATGATATGCATGGCAGTTTTCCCTTCTCCTACACGTGACGGTTTCCCGCCTTATCCAAACCGGCGACTTCCTCGCCGTGCCAGAATGGCCTAAAAGAACGACCTCATGGTCTCCAATACCTGCTCGGGCGTATCGCATGCGCTGAGCTTGGCCACACAATCCTCGTCCTCGAACATCTCCGAGAGCTCGGCAAGGCAGCCCAGATGCGCTTTAGGATCCGGTGCGCAGATGCCCACGAGCACGCGCACAGGGTCGAAGTCCTCATGACCGAACGCCACAGCCGGGTCGAGGGTGACCACGCAGATGCCCGCCTCGTTCACGTTGTCATCGGCTTGGGCATGGGGCATGGCGATGCCCTCCTCGAGCACCATGTACGGGCCGAACTTGTGGACCGAGGCGATCATGGCCTCGACGTAGCTCTGCTCGCACTTGCCCGCATCCACCAGCAACTTGCCGGCCGCACGGATCGCGGACTCCCAGTCGTCGGCCTTGACATGGCAGGCGACGAGATCGGTGGAAAGAAGATCGGTCAGCATCGCAGTCCCCTACTCCTCGGGCAGGATGTGGAACCCGAGCGACTTGATGTCGCGGGCGAAGCCGCGCACGGTGTCGAGCGAGTACTCGTAGAGGTCCTTGCCCACGTTCTTGCGCTTGGCGAGGATGGCGTTGGGCACGGTGATGATCTGGCAGCCCACCGACTCAGCCTGGAAGATGTTGAGCAGCTCGCGGGTGGAGGCCCACAGGACCTCGCAGGCGGGCTTGGCCTTGGCCTTCTCGACAGACTCGGCCATGAGCGGCAGCGGGTCCACGCCGGTGTCGGCGATGCGGCCGGCGAAGACGGAGATGATCGAGGGGGTCTCGGGGTCCACGGCGGCGACGAACTCGTCGACCTGCTCGGGCGTGAAGATCGTGGTGACGTTCACCTTGATGCCGTCGGCCGACAGGCGCGCGACGAGCGCGGCGGTGGACTCGCCCTCGGTGTTCACCGCCGGGATCTTGACGTAGACGTTATCGGCCCAGGTCGCGATCTCGCGGGCCTCGGCCTCCATGCCGGCCTCGTCGTCGGCGAAGACCTCGAAGGAGACGGACACGTCGGTGATCTCGGAGAGGACCTTCCGGGCGAAGTCGCGGTAGTCGGTCACGCCGCCCTTCTTCATGAGGGAGGGGTTGGTCGTGAAGCCCTGGACGTTCCCGTTGTCGTGCATGTCGAGCATGCCCTCGAGGTCGGCGCCGTCGGCGAACACCTTGATTGCCATCTGGGGTCCTTTCTCGCGTTCGTCATCGTTATCAACAAAAGCTTTCGCATTCGTTTCGAAAGCCCTTCTGATTTACGTTTATAAATGCTTTCGAAAGATTTCGAAATATCAGGCACTATATTTTCCGGCGAACGGTCGATACTTGATGCTGAGCGTCTTGCATCTAAACCTGATCAAGAGGGCTGTTAAACCTGCATTTACTTGTACGTATATTCGTATGTTCTGTTCTTTTGATAGGGCTACGCTGCATTTTTACGGTTTCATATTGTTTTTACTTTCGGAATGATACTCTATGTTTCGAAACCGAAAGGTCAATGTTCACCTTTCGCGCAAAGGAGACCCCATGGCAGCATCAGAAGAGCTTTCCCCCGCCGACCGGCAGCGGTTCATCATGAACTGGTTGGCGGAAAAACCGAACATCTCGGTTTCCGACATCGTCAGCCGGTTTTCGGTTTCGGAAGTCACCGCACGTCACGATCTCATCAGCCTCGAATCGGAAGGCAAGCTGCGCCGCGTGCGCGGCGGTGCTGTCTCGCTTTCGCGTACCAACGCCATCACGTATCCCGAAGAGCGCATCAACGTGCAAGTCGAGGCGAAGGAAAGCATCGCAACCATCGCCGCTTCACTCGTCAATGACGGCGATGTCATCATCGCGGACATCGGCACCACGAGCTTTTACTTCGTTAAGGCGCTCATCGATAAGCGCGATATCACCATCATCACCGGCGACCTTGCCATAGCCAACTATGTCAGTTTCAACCTTCCCAACGCCGAGGTCATCTTACTCGGCGGGTCGCTCCGTAAGGGGCATCTCTATCTTGCCGGCCCGCTTGCGCTCGAGTGCATGTCCAAACTGCATGCCGACAAGGCGTTCGTGAGCGCCGACGGCTTCCATCCCGAGCATGGATTCACAGTCGAGCACGATTTCTCCGCCGTGATCAAAAAAGCGTACCTCACCAATTCCCAACAGCACTTCATCATGGTCGATCAGGGAAAATTCAATAAGACGAGCTTCTATCAATATGCGCAGCTCGACGACTTCAACGCCGTCATCGCCGACAGCGATCCCCACGGCATCATGGCCGAGGCGATCCGCAACAGTCACCAGCATCCCGACCTTTTGCTCGGGAGCGCATAGGTCCGTCCGGCCGCGCCGGCATCCGACTCGCGCATCAAACGAAAAAGGCGACGTCCCCGCTGTGAGACGTCGCCTTTTGTCGTGTAGGAGCCATGTTATCGGAGCTCCACCCGCAAGGGGTCTATGTTTACGCCGCTTTGGGCGAACATCGGTTGCCAAGGCGCAGGTCGCCACAGGACGCGCCCGCGCGCCCCACGCCCCGGCCACCGAAGAGGAAAGGGGCCTACTCCTCGGGCAGGATGTGGAACCCGAGCGACTTGATGTCGCGGGCGAAGCCGCGCACGGTGTCGAGCGAGTACTCGTAGAGGTCCTTGCCCACGTTCTTGCGCTTGGCGAGGATGGCGTTGGGCACGGTGATGATCTGGCAGCCCACCGACTCAGCCTGGAAGATGTTGAGCAGCTCGCGGGTGGAGGCCCACAGGACCTCGCAGGCGGGCTTGGCCTTGGCCTTCTCGACAGACTCGGCCATGAGCGGCAGCGGGTCCACGCCGGTGTCGGCGATGCGGCCGGCGAAGACGGAGATGATCGAGGGGGTCTCGGGGTCCACGGCGGCGACGAACTCGTCGACCTGCTCGGGCGTGAAGATCGTGGTGACGTTCACCTTGATGCCGTCGGCCGACAGGCGCGCGACGAGCGCGGCGGTGGACTCGCCCTCGGTGTTCACCGCCGGGATCTTGACGTAGACGTTATCGGCCCAGGTCGCGATCTCGCGGGCCTCGGCCTCCATGCCGGCCTCGTCGTCGGCGAAGACCTCGAAGGAGACGGACACGTCGGTGATCTCGGAGAGGACCTTCCGGGCGAAGTCGCGGTAGTCGGTCACGCCGCCCTTCTTCATGAGGGAGGGGTTGGTCGTGAAGCCCTGGACGTTCCCGTTGTCGTGCATGTCGAGCATGCCCTCGAGGTCGGCGCCGTCGGCGAACACCTTGATTGCCATCTGGGGTCCTTTCTCTTCAATCCGCGTTCTTAAACACGTTCTAATAACCGTATATTCGTATATTCTAACGATTCAAACGCAAAAGTGAAGGACGTTTCACATATTCACACCGGTGTTTTTGCGAACGGTCGCTGAGGGCCGCGAACGGTCAGACAACGCGTTGGAGCTGGTTATTTGGCCGCGCTCAACAACTATTCGACACAAAAAAAGCGGCCGGGGACATACCCCGGCCGAAACGCAGCGATTCTACCCGGCATCCCTTACGCGTCGAGCACGATCTCCAGATGATACAGATCGGACCTGAAGTAGGTCTCCACATACTCGCGCGGCGTGTCCTGCTGATCGAACGAGACGCGCTCGATGAGCAGCAACGGCTCCCCCACCTCGATGCTCAGGCGTTCGGCCTGCTCGGGCGTTGCCTTGGTCGCATAGATATCCTGCGACGCGCGCTTCCAGCTGATGCCGCAGCGGTTGTACAGGTACGCGCGCAGCGACTCCTTGGAAAAGTCGCGCTCCCCGATATGCGGAACATAGCCGTCCTCGTAGTAGATCGTCTCGAGATAGAACGGGTGATCGCCGGAATAGCGGACGCGACGGAGCCGGAACGCGGGAGACCCCGCCTTTAGGCCCAAAGCAGCCGCAGCGTCGGCGGGAATGGGGACCACACCGGCATCGATCAAGCGCTTCTGCGGCACCACGTTATCCGCAACGTTCTTCTTCATGTAGCTCGTGACGCGCTGTAGTGAGTTGGACGGAACGTTCGAGATGACCTCGGAACCCTTACCGCGACGCTTGGTGATCAGGCCGTTATTGGACAGCATCTCCATGGCTTTGCGCGCCGTCGCGCGGGACACGCCGTACCGCCGCATGAGCTCGCTTTCGGACGGGATCAGGTCCCCGATGCCGTACACGCCACCGATGATGTCCTGAAACAGGATGTCGTACAGCTGCGAATACAGCTGCTCTTTCCCGCTGAAGTCCAACGTTGCCTGCGACGCCATATCGATCTCCTCCTTACCAGCCTCAACGTCCTGCCAATTGCTATTGAGGGGTAAATATTAGAATATTTGCTCCAACTATAAGCACATTCACACGTGTGCCCCGGCCCAAACTGCTATTTTTCTCAACTATGTCGATAAAAACACGCCACGCAATTATGTAAACGTACGGTTATTCCGACATAGCTGCACAGCAAACGAGGAGGGGCTCCCACCTCGCCATTGTTCACACATGGCAAAGAGGAAACGCCCCCCCCCGATTATTTTTCGATCACGCTCGGGCCGAAGACCTTCGCGGGGCTCGCGCTCGCGCCGATGCGGTCGGCACCGGCAGCGGCCATGCGGGCCAGATCCTCACGGGTGCGCACCCCGCCGGACGCCTTGACCTTCACGCGGCCGTCGAGCACGCGAGCGAACAGCGCGACGTCCTCGACCTGGGCACCGGCGGTGCCGAAGCCCGTCGATGTCTTGATGAAGTCGGCCCCGGCCGCCTCGACGGCACGGCAGATGGGCTCCTTGGTCTCCTGGGCCAGGTAGCACGTCTCGACGATAACCTTGAGCGTCGCCGCGGGCACGGCCTCGCGCACGGCACGGATATCGGCTTCGATGGCGTCGTAGTCACGAGCCTTGACCATACCCTGGTCGATCACCATGTCGACCTCAGAGGCGCCGTTGGCAACGGCGTCTGCGGCCTCAGCGGCCTTAGCGGCGCTCGTCATGTAGCCTAGCGGGAACGCGATGACCGTCGTCAGCGTCAGCTCGGGATACGCCTCGTGGGCGCGCTTGATGTAGCTCGGCGGAATGCAGGCGGACGCGCAGCCGTACTCGAGGGCCTCGGCGCAGACAGCGCTGATCTGGTCCCACGTGGACGTGGGCTTAAGCAGCGTGTAGTCGATCCGCGAGCACAGGTCGCGATCGGTCAGCTCGGCACCGGCACGGTCGGCCAGGGCCCTGACGGACTCGGGGTCGTCCAGGTAGGCATCGATGCGATCCAGCAGCGCCGGGTAATCGATGGCGTCGACGTTCGTCGCATCGACCTCGATGGTATGCCCAAGCTCGAACGTACCATAGCCACGGGTCTCGACGCGCTCGATGAGCGTATCGAGATCGACCAGATCGTCACCGGTCGAGCGGTCCTCGAGCACGTCGCCCTTATGGTAATGGGTGACGATATGGGCCAGGTGGCGCGTCGGCTTGAGATCGCGAGCACGATAGCGCTTGGCGATCACCTTGAAATCGCCCACCAGGCGGATGGTCAGCACACGGTAGCCGTACTTTTCGGACAGCTCGGCGAGCGTGCCCTTCTGCTTCTTGGAGAAGGGGTATCCGGCCATGATCTGCACGCCGGTCTTCATGGTCTCCTCGATGCGACGGAACCACTCCTGAAGAGCGCGGGCGTCGACGGCGGCCTTCTCCTCGGCGTTGTCGAAGCCGTAGGTATCCCAGAACTCCTCTTTGACATCGTCGAGCTCGACCTTGGCAAAGCTGTCGCCGGTATGACGGGCCTTGATGCGCTCGGCTAGGTCGGTCTTGCCCGTGGCGGGATACCCAGCGAGCAGAATCAGCGTCTTTTCCATTCCGGAACCTTCCTTACTTACCGCGGAGCTGGTCCTTGGAGATGGCGAGCATCTCGTTGACCTTGGCCAGATAGAACTTGATGGCCTCGTCGTCCTTGGCCTCGGCAGCAGCAGCGCGTTTCTTGTTATAGAGCTTGACGAGCGTTGCCGACGCCTTGCCCATCACGCGGTTGGCCTCGAGGCTCTGCTCGAACGCGGCGATAGCCTCGTCGACCTCGTCGATATCGGCGTACAGCTTGCCGATCTCGTTCAGGACGTTCGCGGCGGCAGCGCCCTCCTTGCCCTCGAGCTCGGCCTTCTTGGCCTCGATCTGGGCAAGCGTGGCCTCACGATCGACGACCGGAGCCTCCTCCTTGGGTTTTGCGGCCTCTTTCTTCTTACCGAATCCAAACAGACCCATGAGGTCCTCCATTTCATAGATAAAGGGCCGCCCCCGTGGAGCCCGGGGTACCGGACATGGGAGCGACCCTAACGAAGCAGGTGAGAGTTCGTGTATGCGCTAGGTGAATTAAGCGATACCGAAGACGCCGAGGATCGACTTGATGGCCATGAAGAAGAAGCCAGTGACGACGGTGTCGACGTCGGTGCACGTCATGTTGACGAAGCCGATCTGAGCGAGCATCGGGGACAGGAGTGCAGGCAGGATCATGATGAAGATGCCGTGGAAGATGCCGCCGATGATAGCGCCACGACGGCCGTCGATGGCGTTACCGAAGATACCAGCGGTGCCACCGGCGAAGAAGTTGGACATGACGCCGGGGATGACGAGGGTACCCATGGCACCGGTGATCAGCATGCCGATGAGGGAGCCGATGGTGGTGAACACGAAGCCGAAGATGACGGCGTTCGGCGCATAGGTGAACAGGACGGGGCAGTCCAGAGCAGGACGCGCATCCGGGACGAGCTTCATCGAGATGCCCTGGAAAGCAGGGACGAGCTCGGCAAGAAGCATACGGACGCCGGCAAGCAGGACGTACAGGCCGACGACGAACTGCATAGCCTGCAGGAAAGCGTAGACCATGTAGTTGGTGTCGCCGCAGTACTCAGCAGCAGCGGCAGGACCGGCGAAGCCGGCAACGACCAGGAAGAAGACGATCATGACCAGGCCGACGGAGACATAGGTGTCCTGGAGGAAGGAGAGAGACTGAGGCATCTCGATATCCTCGGTAGACTTGGACTCCTTGCCGCCGAAGAGCTTCTTGGTGATGGTGGCGACCAGAGCGGTGAACATGTAGCCGAAGGTGCAGAAGTGACCAAGGGCGATGTCGTCGGACTCGGTGATCTTACGGACAACCGGCTGAGCAAAGGCAGGCATGAGGGTGGCGAAGGCGCCGCCGACGATGGAAGCAACGATGATCAGAGGCACACCGGTGAGACCGCAGAAGTAAGCGAAGACGATGCAGAGGGTGGACTCCCAGAGCAGGGCCTGGCCGGTCAGGAAGACATACTTGAACTTCGTGAAACGAGCAAGGATGATGTTCACGATGAAGATGCCGGCGAGGCAGATGGCGATCTCGGAACCAAGGCCGAGGTCGGTCATAGCCTGACCGTTGATGCCCTCGATGGAAGCGACGACGGCCTTCATGCCGTTGAAGCCGAAGGCGGAGTTGAACATAGCGCCAAAGAACGTCAGAGCGCTCTGCATGACGCTGGAACCGGCGGACAGAACGAGGAAGCCGAGCATGGTCTTGAAGGTGCCCATGAGGACATCGGAGGCCGGCTTCTTCTGAAGCACAAGACCGAGGCAGGCAACGAGGCCGATGATGACGGCAGCCTGCGTCAGAATGTTGTGAATAATAAATTCAAGAACTGCCATGAATTTATACCCCTTTTTCTAATACAAATGAATGCAAACGTGTTGCAGAAGGGAGACCCTCCTTAGAGGACGCCCATCTCCTTGAGGACCGGAGTGAGCTTCTCCTCAATCTCCTTCTTGTCCACCAGACGCTTGAGGAACACGCACGGAAGACCCGTGTTGTAGCTCTCGAGCTGGGTCTGGAAGTTCTGAGCAGCGACGATCATGTCGAAGCTCTTAGCAGCACCGGCAGCGCTGGAAACGCTGTCGTGGTCCATCTTGCACTCGACGCCGAGCTTCTTGAGAACCTGCTCGATCGCCATCTGGCAAGCGAAGCTGCTACCAAGGCCGTTGCCGCAGCAGCAAAGAATCTTTACCATTTCCCTCTCCCTTTCTCACCTTTGGAGCACCTGCTCCGCCTATCGTTTATGCGACGCGCCATCGGGGCGCGCCCTCGGGCGGGAGGCTTTACGCCTCCACGTCCGTAAACGCCTTGTAGATCTGATCCGTGTCGTCCATGGCGACGATCTGCTGGATCTTCTCCTCATCCATGAAGATGCCGGCGAGCACCTGCATGGCCTCAACATGAGAGCTCGAGTCCTGGGCGGCAAGGGCCACCAGCAGACGGACGTCGAAGCTGTCCTCGGAAAACTTGATCGGCTGCTTGAGAACGGTCACAGCCATCTGGCCCTTGATGCAGCCGTCCTCGGGACGACCGTGGACCAGGGCCACGTCCTCGGTCAGGACGTAGTAGGGGCCCATCTCATTGGTGGCGCGGATGATCTCGTCCTCGTAACGAGGCTCGACATAGCCGCCCTCCCTCAGAGGGGCGATAGCGAGACGGATGGCATCTTCCCAGCAGTCCACGTGGTCTGCGGTGCGGACGTTCTCCGGCTTGAGCATCTCGGTGATCTTCATCGATTCCGCTCCTAATTAAGCGGTGATGTTCTTGAAGAGGTTGATGCGGTGCTCGACGACCTCTTCGACAGCCTGCTGGGCGGGCATGACCATGTTGCGGTTGGAAGCGTTCTCCTTGAGCTCGTCGTAGCACTTCTTGGAGGTCTTGTTCCAGTTGACCAGCAGGTCGGTGCCCACGTTGAACTTGCGGATGCCCAGGTCGATGACGCGACGGACGTCCTCGTCCTTAACGCCGGTACCGCCGTGGATGACCAGGGGGAAACCGTTGACAGCGTCGCGGATCTTCTCGAGCTGCTCGAAGGAGATGTTGGTCTTGGACTTGTACTGACCATGGTTGGTGCCGATGGCGACGGCCAGAGCGTCGATGCCGGTCTTCTCGATGAACTCGACAGCCTGCTCGGGCTCGGTGTAGTGGACCTCGTCCTGAGCGACGGCAACGCCGTCCTCAGTGCCGCCGACGGTGCCGAGCTCGGCCTCGACGGAAGCGCCGTGAGCAGCAGCCATCTCGACGATGCGCTTGGTGCCCAGGATGTTCTCCTTGAAGGGCAGTGCGGAGCCGTCGAACATGACGGAGCTGTAACCGGCCTCGAGAGCCTTGCGGATCTCATCGAAGTTCTTAGCGTGATCAAGGTGGAGGACGACGTTGACGCCATACTCCTCGGCCATGGACTTGCAGACGGCAACGAGGTTGCGGTGGCCGACGTAGCTGGCGGTACCCTCAGACGTCTGGATGATCACCGGGGTGTGCAGGCGGGCTGCAACGCGGATGATCGACGGGCACATCTCGAGGTTATGGGTGTTGAAAGCGCCCACAGCCATGTTGAGCTGGTTGGCCTCGGCCAGGACTTCTCGCAGGGTTACGTACATGTGTCTCCTCCTTGTACATACTGTTACTAAGGCGTCGCTGGAGGCGGAGGGAACAGGGGTGACCTCTGCCTCACTTGGACGGTTGTTAGAATAACATAATGTACGGACGTTTAAATGGTTATGTCGAAATCGTGTCCGTTGAGCCGTTTGCCGTCGATTAGCTACCGTTCGCCGGCGGAGAAGCCCTGAAAAAGAAAAAGCCCGGAGGAATTTATTCCTTCGAGCTTGCAGCCAAATAGCTGTTAGGTTATGGAGACGGCCTAGATCAAGCCGAAGTGCTCCATGGCGGTGACCACGCCGTCGTCGTCGACGGAATCCGTCACGTACGCCGCGGCGTCCTTGACCCGGCCCATGGCGTTGCCCATGGCGACCGGGTACGACACGGCCTCGAGCATGGCCAGATCGTTCTCGGAATCGCCGAACGCATAGGTGTCCGTACGGTCGCGCCCCAGATACTCGAGCACGCGCGCGATACCGGTCCCCTTGTTCACGCCCTTGAGCGTGGACTCCCCGGTACCGATACCCAGATCGCAGGTATCGAAGTGCTCCGACATGAACGGCTCGAGCCGGGCGATCTTGTCGAACTCACTCGCCTCGTAGCAGAACTTGTTGCAGCTGAAGGTCGGGTAGCGCTCCGTCAGCTCCGAGGGCGAGTGCACCGTCGGAGTGTCCGGAAAGCCCTCGTAGGTAGCACCGGAGGGGCTGAAGGCGACGCATCGGTCACCGCTCTCGAACAGGACCTCGGCACCCACCGACGCGAGTGCATCGGCCGTCTGGCGCAGTAGATCGGCATCTATATCGACATGGAAGACCTCTTCGTCGCCCATGTAGACCGAAGCACCCGCCGAGCACACGAGACCCGCCGGCTCGAGGTCAAGCAGCGCCTGCGAGACCATGGAGCGTCCGCGACCCGTGCAGATGAACGCCTTATGACCGTTTTGGCGAAGACGATGGAACGCATCGTACACCGCCGGTGTGGGCTTGGCATGCGCGACGACCTCGTCGACGCTTTGCCCTCCCCCATGGGAGATCAGCGTTCCGTCGACATCGAAAAACAGAAGTGCAGAAGTCTCGTGCATTGGTTCACATCCTCATCCGGCACGCAGCGTGCGCGTGTCACACCATCTTATAATAGGGCGATTCAATACAGAGAGGTCTCCCATGGAATTCTATGCAAGCTGCCCCGAGGGGTTCGAAACCGCCCTCGCCGACGAGCTGCGCTCGTTCGGCCTCGAGCATATCCGCCGTCTGAAGGGCCGCGTCACCTTCGAGGGCGCCATCGACGCCGCTTACCGCGCCTGCCTCTGGTCGCGCCTGGCAAGCCGCGTCTACGTGGTACTCGGGCGCTTCGAGGCGCAAAATGCCGATGAACTGTACCGCGCGGCATACGATATCGCCTGGGAGGACATCGTGAGGCCCGGCGCTTCCATCGCCGTGACGGCCCGCGGTGTCACCGACGAGCTGCGCAACACGCAGTTCTCGGCCCTGCGCGTGAAGGATGCCCTGTGCGACCGCCTGGCCGACACCACCGGCAAGCGCGCCGACGTGGATGCGGCCGATCCCGACGTGCACCTGGTGCTCTCGCTCAAGCAGCGCCGCGCGAGCCTCAACCTCGACCTTTCGGGCGAGCCGTTGTTCAAACGCCTGCCCGCGCAGGCGACGCGTCCCACCAAGGGGCCCTCCGTCCATGTTCTCAGACCCGACTACGCCGCGCTCGTGCTGGCACAGGTCGGCTGGAGCGAACGCGTCGCCGCTGAGCTTACGCCCGATGACTACGAGCGCGAGGCGTTGCCGGTGCTCGTCGACGCATCATGCGCCGGTGGTGGTCTGCTGATCGAGGCCGTCAACGAACTGCTCGACATCGCACCTGGCAGGGCCCGCACGCGCTGGGGCTTCGAGGGCTGGGCCGCGTATGACGCCGACCGCTGGGAGCAGCTACTCGCCGAGGCCGATACCCGTGCCGCCGAGGCCCGCGACCGCCAGGCGCGCATCGTCGCCGTAGACACGGACGGCGCCACGCGCACCTTCGCCGAGCGCATGGTCAAGTTCGCCGGATACAAGCGTTTCGTCGACTTCTGCGCCGCCAAGCCGGCCGCGATCCTCGACCACGTCGGCGCCGCTTCGAGCGCGGCGATGGTCGCCGACACCACCGAGGTCCCGCTCGCCCGCATCCACGACGCCCTGACGCTCATCGCCGACCTGCGCGGCTCCGCGGAGCTCGAGCGCGCCCCGCTCGCCGCGCTCACCCGCGACGACCTCATGGGCCGCGCCATCCACGCTCAGGCGATGCGCACGCTCGAGGTCAAGCCGAATAACGAAGAGGCGACGGTCGTCGCCTTTCCCTCCCCCGCCGAGGCGGCCGCCATGCCCAAACCCGTAGCGGAAGAGCCGGCGCCGGGTCGGCGGCGCGGCAAACACGCCGCCGACGGCGACGCCGCCGTGGCGCGCCCCGTCGCCACCGTCGACCTGGGCGACGGAAAGCCGGTCTCCCTGTTGATCCCCGAATCGGTGCAATTCGCCAACCGTCTGAAGAAGAACGCCCGCCAGCGGCGCAAATGGGCCAAGCGCGAGGGCATCAGCTGCTACCGTGTCTACGATGCCGACCTGCCCGACTACTCCGCGGCCATCGACCTGTATGTGGGAGAACCTCAGACCCCGGGCCGCTGGCTCGTCATCGCGGAATACGCCGCCCCCAAGACCGTCGACGCCGCCACGGCGCAGGCCCGCATGCTCGACATCCTCGCCATCGCACCGCGCGTGCTCGGCGTGGCGCCTGAGAACGTCCACGCCAAGGCACGCATGCGCTCGCGCGGCGGTTCGCAATACGGCAAGACCGCGGGCAAGGACGCGCCGCAGGGCAACGGTCGGGGTGGCGATCGCGCCAACATCGCCCGCCGCAAGCTCCCGCTCATCGACGAGGGCGGCCTCACCTTCGCCGTCAACTTCGACGACTACCTGGACACGGGCATTTTCCTCGACCACCGCGTGACGCGCGGACTCGTCCGCGAGCATGCCAAGCACGCCCGGCGCTTCCTCAACCTGTTCGCCTACACCGGCACCGCCACCTGTTATGCCGCGGACGGCGGCGTCGAGGAGACCGTGACGGTCGACCTTTCCAACACCTATCTCGACTGGGCCGAGCGCAACATGCGCCAGAACGGTTTCACCGGGCCCGAGCACCACTTCGTGCGCGCCGACGTGCTCCAGTGGATCCGCGACCAGCGTCAGACCATCCATCGCTGGGACCTGATCTTCGTCGACCCGCCCACGTTCTCCAACTCCTCCAAGATGGGCAACCGCACCTGGGACGTCCAGCGCGACCATGTCGAGCTGCTCATCGGCGTCTCGCGCCTGCTCTCGCTCGAAGGGCACGCGATCTTCTCCTGCAACCTGCGCGGCTTCCGTCCCGCCACGCGTGAGCTCGCCCGCGCCGGCGTCGTGCTGGAGGATATCACGGCCGAGACGATCCCCGAGGACTTCGCGCGCAACCGCAAGATCCACCATTGCTATATCGTCCGCCGCATGCCCATCGAGGACGCCATGGCCGAGGCCGGCTTCACCCGCGCCGAGATCGACGAGCGCGCGCTGGAGCTGAAGGCTCCCAAGGACAAGAAGGCGACGGCCCCGACAGCAAAGCCGGAAGCAACGGACGCGCCCGCAAAGCCAAAAAAGAAGAAGTTCTACGCCTCGACGCCCAAGCGCCGCGGCTAGCGGAACAGCAGGGCGCGCAATCGTATGTGCGCCCTGCGTAAACGGTGCAAAGACGGCATAAAAAGCACCCTGACCGGTGACTCCCCTGATTTTCGCGCCATCCCCCGAACCTATAATGTCCTTCTGATTCTTTAGGAAGGACATAGGATGGCATCCATATCTAAGAAAGAGGCTCAGGGGCACGAGTCCAACATGATCCCCGTGAGCATCGCCGCCATGCTCGTAACGCTCGGCGTCGTCTACGGCGATATCGGCACGAGCCCCATGTACGTGACCAAGGCCCTCGTCGCCGGTAACGGCGGCCTGGCCAGCGTGACCGAGGAGTTCATCACCGGCGCGCTCTCGCTCGTCATCTGGACGGTCACGCTGCTGACCACCGTCAAGTACGTGCTTATCTCGCTACGCGCCGACAACCACGGCGAAGGCGGCATCTTCGCCCTGTACAGCCTGGTCCGCCGCCACGGCGCATGGCTGATCGTCCCCGCCATGCTCGGCGGCGCCGCGCTGCTCGCCGACGGCATCCTCACCCCCGCCGTCACCGTCACCACCGCCGTCGAAGGCCTGCGCACCATCCCGATCATGCACACCCTGCTCGGCGACGACCAGGGTAAGGTCGTCGTCATCACCCTCGCGATCATCATCATCCTGTTCTTGGCGCAGCGTATCGGCACCGCCAAGATCGGCCGTGCGTTCGGCCCCATCATGACCCTGTGGTTCCTGTTCCTGGGCGGCACGGGCCTGTTCTTCGTCGCGCAGAACCCCGTCGTCCTGCTCGCGTTCAACCCGCTGCGCGGCGTGATGTTCCTGCTCTCGCCCAACAACCATGCGGGCATCATGATCCTGGGCAGCTGCTTCCTCGCCACCACCGGCGCCGAGGCCCTCTACTCCGACATGGGCCACGTGGGCCGCGGCAACATCTACTGCACCTGGCCGTTCGTGAAGATCTGCCTGCTGCTCTCCTACCTGGGACAGGGCGCTTGGCTCCTCAACAACGCGCACAACCAGGCGCTCATGGGCATCACCGATCTCAACCCGTTCTTCCAGATGCTCGACAGCAACCTGCGCCCGTTCGCCGTCATCCTCTCGACGCTCGCCGCCATCATCGCCTCGCAGGCCCTGATCACCGGTGCTTTCTCGCTGGTGTCCGAGGCGAGTCGCCTCGACCTCATGCCGCACATGCAGATCTTCTATCCCGCCGAGACCAAGGGCCAGCTCTATATCCCCATGGTCAACAACGTCATGCTCGTGGGCTGCGTCTTCGTCGTCCTGCTGTTCCAGTCCTCCTCCCACATGGAGGCGGCATACGGCCTGGCCATCACCATCACCATGATGTGCACCACGATGCTGCTGTTCTTCTACCTGCATGACGAGCGCGGCCTGCGTGTGTTCCCGTGGATCTTCGCCGCCTTCTTCCTGGCGCTCGAGGGCTTCTTCTTCGCCTCCTCGCTCACCAAGTTCTTCCATGGCGGCTACTTCACCATCCTCATGGCCGCCGCCATCATGGGCATCATGCTCAGCTGGTACAACGGCACCGCCGTCGAGCGCCGCCAAGCCACGCTGCTGCCGCTGCGCAGCTACCTGCCGCAGCTGGGCCGCCTGCGCGACGACGACCGCTACGAGCGCGTGAGCGACAACGTCGTCTACCTCACCAAGGAGACCAACACCGACTACATCGACCGCGATATCGTCTACTCCATCCTCGACAAGCACCCCAAGCGCGCCCGCGCCTGGTGGTTCGTGAACGTCGAGACCATGGACGAACCGCACACGTTCGCCTACTCCGTCGAGACGTTCGGCACCGACTACGTGTTCCGCGTGCACCTGTTCTTGGGCTATAAGGTCAACCAGCGCGTCAACGCCTACCTGCGTCAGGTCGTCCAGGACCTGTCCGCCTCCGGCGAGCTGCCCCCGCAGACCCACGACTACTCCGTGTACAAGAAGCCCAGCGCCATCGGTTCGTTCAAGTTCATCATGCTCCGCAAGATGTTGGCCCCCGAGTCCGACGTCGAGAGCGGCGAGCGCACGGCCATCACGCTCAAGTACATCATCCGCCGCGCCGCCGGCTCACCGGTGCGCTGGTACGGCTTGGAGAACTCCAACGTCGACTACGAGTACGTGCCGCTCTTCACCAAGTTCAAGAGCGTGAACAAGATGAAGCGCCTCGCCTCGGGCGAGCGTCCCTAATGCAGACGTTTACCTCGTCTTTACGGCGAAGCATCAGTCTTTAGCCTGCATTTAGCCCCCTTGTTGTTTGATGGATGCATCGGACAAGGGGGCTTTTTCATGGAGGAACTCAACAGGGTCGAGCTCGAGGCCATCGAGGACGAGCTGCTCGAGCGCGACGAGGATGCGTTTATGACCGACATCCACGACACGCGCTCCATCGATTTCGTCTACGCTATCCTCGTGATCGCATGCGTCGCCGCCATCGTCTGGGGCATCCTGATGGGGGCGTTCCACTAAACCGAGCGGAGAAGAGCCATCATGGATCGAAACCCCATCGACACGTCCGAGCAGACGGCATCGCAGCTGTTCGCCTGGTCGGAATCCCCGTCGCTTCAACGCGACCTGGGGGACATGGTCCTCGACGCCATCCTGCTCGCCCTCGCGACCGCCCTGGGCACCATCTTCGAGGCCATCGGCATGCACACCTGCGTGGTCATCATCTACGTCGTGGCCGTCCAGGTCATCGCGCTCGTCACCATCCGCCGTTTCCACTGCTTGCTCTCGTCGGTCCTAGCGGTGCTGCTGTACAACTTCTTCTTCGCCGTGCCGCGCTTTTCCATGACCGTATGGGGCAAGAGCACGCCGGCGACCATGACGTTCATGTTCCTCGCCGCGATCATCACCAGCTATGCCGCCCTGGCGCTGCGCCGCGAAGTCCACAAGTCGAACGAGGCCGTCAGACGCAGCCACATGATGCTCGAGACCGACCGGGAGCTACAACGCTGCGAGAACACCGGTTCCATCCTGCGCGTCGCCTGCACGCAGGCGGCCAAGCTCATCGATCGTCCGGTCCTGTGGTACCAGGCGCGCCCCGATGACGACGACCTTGTCGCCGACCGCGGGTTCGACACCGACGGCACCTCCTACGAACCGCAGGAGATCGCCCCCGAGATGCCGCCGATGTTGGGCGGCTCGGCCTACGTGGGCGCTCCGCTCGACCAGTCGTTCGGAGCGTCATCGCAGCACGGCATCTTCCTGACCGTTTACGGCAACAACGCAACCGTGGAGCACACCAGCGCCCCGAGCGTCTTCGGCGTCATGGCCATCTGCGCCGACGAGGACGACATCACCGATGGCGACCGCAACGCGCTGACCGCCATCGTCGGCGAGACCTCGCTGGCGGTCAGCCGCTTCCAGGCGCTCGCCGAACGCGAGCAGGCGGCGATCCTCGCCAAGAACGAGCAGCTCAGGGCCGACCTTCTGCGCTCGATCTCACATGACCTGCGTACCCCGCTGACATCCATCTCGGGCAATGCCGACGTGCTCATCTCCGACGGCGACGCGCTCAGCGCCGAACAGCGTGACAAGCTCGCCCGCGACATACGCTCCGATGCGGCCTGGCTCAACTCGACCGTGGAGAACCTGCTCTCCATCACCAAGCTCGAAAACGGCAACGTCAACCTCAGCTTCACCGCCGAGCTCCTCGACGACATCATCGAAGAGGCGCTGCGCCACGTGAGCCCCGAGCTCGCGGACCACGAGCTGTCGATCGAGACGGGTGACGACGTGGTCCTCGTCGACGCCGACGCGCGCCTGATGGTGCAGGTCATCGTGAACCTGGTGAACAACGCCGTCACCTACACCCCGGCCGGCTCGCATATCGCCATCAAGACCTGGTCTGCCGACGGCTTTGCCCACTGCGCCGTCGTCGACGACGGCCCCGGCATCGCCGAGGCGGACCGTGCCCACATCTTCGATTCGTTCTACACGGTCAACCACGGCCTCGCCGACGGCCATCGCAGCGTCGGCCTCGGCCTCTCCCTCTGCCGCTCCATCATCGCCGCCCACAACGGGACCATCCAGGCCGGAGCCACCGCCCCGCACGGTTGCACGTTCGAATTCACCCTGCCGCTCCATGCGCTCGACATGCCCGAAGAGACCCTGAAAGGGAGCCATCATGCCGAATAACATCCACACCCAGCCCACTTTGCTCGTCGTGGAGGACGACGCCGCCGTACGCAACCTCATCGCGACGACGCTCGACGCCCATGGCTACCGCCACATCGCCGTGGCGACGGGTCGTGCCGGCATCGCCGCCGCGACGACGCGCAACCCCTCGGTGGTCCTGCTCGACCTGGGGCTCCCCGATATCGACGGCGTGCAGGTGGTCCGCGCGATCCGCGAGCGTTCGCAGATGCCCATCATCGTGGTGAGCGCCCGCACCGAAGACACCGAGAAGATCCGCGCGCTCGACGCCGGGGCCGACGACTACCTCACCAAGCCGTTCTCCGTGGGCGAGCTGCTCGCGCGCATCCGCACCGCCCTCAGGCACCTGGCCTTCATCGAGACGGCCCCGGTGTCGCAATCCCCCGATTTCACCGATGGCGACCTGCATATCGACTACGACGCCGGCGTGGCCACGCTCGCGGGCAAGGAACTCCACCTCACCCCCATCGAATACAAGCTGCTCTGCCTGCTTTCGCGCAACGTGGACAAGGTGCTCACGCACCAGTTCATCCTGCGCGAGGTGTGGGGCAGCACCAACAAGAGCGACCTGGCGTCGCTACGCGTGTTCATGGGCACCCTGCGCAAGAAGATCGAGACCGACCCCGCGCACCCGCGTTACATCCAGACCCACGTGGGCGTAGGCTACCGCATGATGCGCGTCTAGCGAGAGCGGGCGTCCCGGTGCCGCCCACCGTTGTTATCGATCTTCGCCGGCACCCGACCAGTTTTCGAGCCAGCGCGCCATGGACCGGCCCATCTCGAGCATGAACGCGCTCGTGTGCTTGCGCGTGTAAATGTCACGCACGCGGGCACCGCTCTCGGTCGCATGTGGACGGAACATGGCATCCATCTCGGCGATCTGCGCGTCCATGGTCGCTTTGTCAGCCGGGCGGTACCGCTCGCTCATCACCAGGTTCTCCACCGGATGCGGCGTGACGGGGCGCTCCTTCGCCGGCGTCCCCAAGATCAGCATCGAGAGCGGGACCGTGTGCTCGGGCAGCTCGAGCAATGCGGCGATCTCCTCGGCGTTCTCGATGATGTCGCCGATATAGCAACTGCCGAGCCCCACGGCCTCGGCAGCGATGACCGCGTTCTGGGCAGCAGCCACCGTATCCTGCGCCGCGATGGCAAATTCACCGAGACCGGGGTTGCAGCGCGGTTTCTTGCCCGTCTTCTCAGCTAACGACGCTTCGAAGCAACCAGTGTAGTTGAACAGGTCGATCCACTTGGCGTAGTCCACCACGAACACCAGCGCCCACGGCGCGTGCGCGATCATGGGCTGGTTGTCGCACAGGACCGCCAGCCGGTCGAGGGTCTCCTTTTTGCGGATGTCGATGATCGAATACATCATCATGGCGCCGGCCGTGGGAGCTCGGCTCGCTGCGCGGATCACGGCCGCGCGCTGCTCATCGGTCACCGGTAGCGGCTGGCCGTCCCCGGTGCGCGCGAACGCACGCGTCGAGGATCGGCGTTCCATGAGCTGCAGCGTCTCATTGTCCTTATAGCTTTCGGCCGCGTCCATCATGTCCGTCATGGTCTTTATCCCACCTTAAGTTCCGTGTTTTTCTTACCTATATTATGCAGGCAGAAGCCCTAATCGAGACTATCTCCAACCCCAGTGGTTACTATGGATGGTTGCTGTCGCGAGACAGCGGTTTCGACTTTTCATTGAGGAGACGTGAGGAGTATCTACATGATCGCTGCCATCATCTCGCTCGTCGGTCTTGCGTGCACCGTCTATTACCTGGTCCACAAGATCAAGAGTACCAAGGGCACCGATACGCCGGTCGCCAAGAGCGCCATCGCCTGGAGCGCCATCTTTGCCCTGTTCCAGCTGTTCCTGGTCGTCTGGGGAGGCATCGGCCTCATCGCGACGGATGAGCCGCTGGCGATCGTCGCCGCCGTCATCGTCAACGTCGTCCTTTACGGCTGCGTCTGCGGCAGCCTCGAGCGCGACGCGATCGCTGCCCGTCTCATGGCCCCGCGCGCGGCAAAGGAGCGCAAGAAAGCTGAAAGCAAGCGCGCAAAGGTGGCAGCCGCCATCGGCCGCTTCTTCGCGCGCCCCTGGACCAAGACGATCGTCGTCCTGCTGTTCGCCGGCCTGTTCGCCATGCTGGGCCTCGAGGTCTCCTCGAACCATGATTTCACCTGGGTCTACCCGCTGTGCATCCTGCTCGAGTGGGCACTTATCGCCGTCGTCATGATCGGGCTTTTCTTCGTCTTCCAACGTCATGGCGCAGCCTCGGCCATCTTCGCCTTCGTGGCGTTCGGTTTCGGCGTCGCCGAGTACTTCGTCATCACCTTCAAGTCCATGCCCATCCAGCCGGGTGACCTTTCCGCACTCTCCACCGCGGCCGCGGTCGCCGGTACGGGCTACACCTACACGCTGTCCCTCTTCTGCCTGCTCAGCATGGCGTTCATGGCCGTCGCGATGTTCCTGTGCGAGCTCGCCGAGGTCATCGCGCCCAAGCGCGAGAAGGGCGACAAGCGCCGTATCCTAATCAACCTGCTCATCGGCATCATCTGCCTGGGCGGCGTGGCGGCGCACGTCACGCTCATCGACTACTACCACACGCTGCAGATCCAGGTCTACACCTGGCGCCCGCTCGAAAGCTACTACCGCCAGGGCTTCATCCCGTCGTTCGTCTCGGGCGCGCAGACCATCAACCCGCCCAAACCCAAAGACTACTCCGAGGCCAAGGGCAAAAAGCTCGTGAAGAAGTACGCCAAGGCGTATGACAGCTCCGACGACGCCAAGAGCGCCAGCCGCACGGCCGCCGTGGAGCAGTTCGACAGCGAGAAGCCCACGGTCATCGCCATCATGAACGAGACGTTCTCCGACCTCTCCATCTACCAGAACCTGCACGCCGGCTACGAGGGTCCCACGTACTTCAAGAGCCTCTCCGACTGCCTGTCCCGCGGCAAGCTCTACGTGTCCGCCTACGGCGGCGGCACCGCCAACACCGAGTTCGAGTTCCTGACCGGCAACTCCATGGCCAACCTGGGCTCCGGCGTGTACCCCTACACCATCTACGATCTGACCAAGACCCAGAACCTGGCGGCGCAGTTCAAGAACCTCGGGTACGACACCACCGCCATGCACCCCAACCACGGCACCAACTGGAACCGTGAGAACGTGTACAAGGACTTCGGGTTCGACCAGTTCCTCACCATCAACGACTTCCAGGGCGCTGACACGCTGCGCGGTATGGTCACCGACCAGGCTACCTACGACAAGATCCTCGAGCTGCTGCAGAACAACTCCAACCCGCAGTTCATCTTCGACGTGACCATGCAGAACCACTCCGGCTACGACACGGGTCTCATCCCCGCCGACAAGCAGGTCAACCTCAACATCGACGGCGAGAGCGACCCCGAGATCGACGAGTACGTATCGCTGATCCAGCAGTCCGACCAGGCCCTCGAGTACTTCCTCAATGCCCTGAAGAAGATCGATCGCAAGGTCGTCGTCGTGTTCTGGGGCGACCACCAGCCGTTCTTCCCCTCCAAGCTCAACGACAAGTGGTTCACCGACGAGGACAACACCACACATCAGGAGCGCCTGTGGCAGACCGACTACATCATCTGGGCGAACTACGATGTCGCCGGCAACATGCAGGTCAGCAACAATGACGACCTGTCGACCAACTACCTGGGTACGCAGTTGATGAACCTCATCGGCGCGCCGCTGACCGACTACGAGAAGGCGCACCTCACGCTGCGTCAGTCGCTACCCGCCATCAACAGCACCGGCTTTGCCGACAAGAGCCTGCGCTGGTATCTGTCGAGCGCCGACAACTCCAATGGCGACGCAGCCGCCAAGGCGTCCCAGACGGCACGCGACGACTACGCCATGATGCAGTACTACGAGATGTTCGGCGACGGCAAGGATATCTACACCAAGCACTACCAGGACGAGGCGAACGAGACCGACCCGAACCTGGCACCGGGCACGACGAAGATCAAATAGCGCGACGCTGTCCCGGGGCTGGCCGATGGCGAGGTTTGCTGCTCGGACAGTCCTGCTCGCACGGAGAGCACATTAAGTGCTCTCCGGCTCGTGCGGAACTCGCGACAAACCTCGCCATCGGCCAGCGAGCGCACGCGCCATTGAGATAAAAGAGGATGGTTCTGCTGGGACTCTCCTCTTTTTCGCGGCGGACCATGCCGTCCGACCTGTAGCTCCTCGAATTTGTTAGAGAAAAAAACAGGCTGCCGTCCATTCGAAACCCGTAACACCTCCTCCCTCCACGCGCGAGGTAAAGAAAAAGAGAGCTGAAGCATCGTTGTGCTTCAGCTCTCTTTTCATCGCGTTCCGCTTGCCCTTTTGCAAGCCGTCATGCGTTGGCGAGCGCCTCTGCTGCGGCGGCAGCCATGCGGTCAAGATCTTCCTTGTCGGGGTGGCTCTTCGCGGCAGCCCAGTTGTCGAGCAGCATCTTGGCGCGAGCATCCTCAGGGTTCTCGGCAAGAACAGCTTCATAGCGCTTACGGACCGCAGTTCCCATCTTGCCCTGGCACATCGTCCACCCGATCACCTCGGCATCGAGCGGCAGATTCGAGGTCACACGGTCGATGATCTGCGCATAATAGTCATCGCTTGCCCCGAACCCGCAGGTGCCGAACAGGAACACCTTCTTGCCCGACAGTTTTGAAAGCAGGCTCGCCACCGCAGGCGAACAGGTACCTTTATCGCACCAGAAGCCCACCATTACGACGTCCGCTGGCCCCAGAGCATCCACCTCGGCATCGATCACACCGGCCTCGGCGGTGTCGGGAATCGCCGCCAGGTGCACCACCGTGGCATCGGTTGCCGCGACGGCCTTCTTGATGGCACCGGCGACCATGCGCGTGTTGCCGCCCCTGCTGTTCACCAAAAACGCGACGTTCAATTCCTCTGCCTCCCGGCGCATATCCACGCATATCCAGCTTGTTCGATCGCACTTATTTTGGACCTGAATATACCGTTGTCAAGACGACGATGATGCAGGCCGTGCTCGCGGATCCCCAGTCGAAAAACGAGCGACCGAGCCAGCCGATGAGCCAGGCCCTCAAGCTCTACTGCGCGAACTGGCTGTTGTACAGCTCCGCGTAGAATCCGCCCCGTGCGAGCAGTTCGTCATGCGTACCGCGCTCGATGATATGACCGTCGCGCAGAAGCAGGATGCAATCGGCATTGCGGATGGTGCTCAGGCGGTGCGCCACCACAAAACTCGTCCGCCCTTGCATAAGCTCGTCGAACGCCTGTTGAACCTGCAGCTCCGTGCGGGTATCGATGCTCGATGTCGCCTCGTCGAGCAACAGGATCGCCGGATCGGTGAGCATGACGCGCGCGATGCACAGCAACTGCTTCTGCCCCTGGCTGAACGTGCCGCCATCCTCGCCGATCAGAGTGTCGTAACCGTGCGGCAACTGCCTGATGAACGTGTCGGCGTGGGCGCGCTGGGCGGCGCGGACCACCTCCTCATCGGTCGCATCGGGCTTGCCGTATGCGATGTTCTCGCGCACCGTCCCCTCGAACAGCCAAGTATCCTGAAGCACCATACCGAAGGAGCGGCGCAAGCTGGCACGCGTATACCCGGTCGTGGGCCTGCCGTCGATCAGGACGGCACCGGCATCGACGTCGTAGAACCGCAGCAGCAGGTTGATAAGCGTCGTCTTGCCGCACCCCGTTGGGCCGACCAGAGCGATGCGCTTGCCCGGGGCCGCCTCGATGCAGATATCCTGCAACAGCTTTCGATCGGACACATAGGAGAAGTCGACATGGTCGAACGTCACCTCGCCGCGCGGATGCGCAAGCACCTCGGCATCTGCGGCGTCGGACGTCTCCTCCTCGGCATCGAGCAGGGCGAACAGGCGCCGCGCCGAGGCATACGCCGTCTGGATCTGCGTGATGACGCTCGTGACCTCATTGAACGGCTTGGTGTACTGGTTCGCGTACGACAGGAACGTCTGGACCTCGCCCACCGTGAGACGCGCCGGAACTCCCGTGATGACGCCGATGCAGCCGATCACCGCGACCACGGCATAGATGATGTTGTTGATGAAGCGCGTCCCCGGGTTGGAAAGCGAGCTCATGAACTGCGCATGCTCACCAGCCGTATAAAGCTCGGCATTGATAGCGTCGAACCGATCGCGAGCACGATCGCCATAGGCGAACGCATCGACCAGCTTCTGCTCACCGACGAACTCCTCGATATGCGCACCGAGCTGGCCCTGGATCCGCTGCTGTGCCGCAAAGCTCTTGTTGGAGAGCTTCGCGATAGCCCCCGCGGCGAAGATGGAAAGCGGGGTCACCAGCACCACGACCACCGCCATGGGCACGGAGATGCTCAGCATGAACAGCAGCGTCCCCACGATGGTCACCACGCCAGTGAAGAGCTGGGTGAATCCTTGCAGGAGTCCATCACCCACCTGGTCGACGTCGTTGACCACACGGCTGATAAGGTCGCCGTGCGCATGACTGTCGATAAACGACAGCGGCATGCGGCTCAGCTTGTCGCTCGCATCCACACGCATGTCGCGCACTGTCTCATACGAAAGACGGTTCACGCAGTAGCCCTGCAACCATTGGAACGCCGCCGCCAGCGCGACGACGATGGCGAGCTTTGTGACGAGCGGCAACAGCGCCGCGAAGTCGACGCGTCCCGCACCGACGATCAGGTCGATACCGCGACCGATCAGGATCGGCGTATACAATTGCAGCGTGACCGAGATGGCAGCCGAGACGAACGAGAAGGCGAACGATGCCCGGTGCGGGCCGACATACGCCAGAAGCCGCTTGGTGACCGCCAGCGCCGAGTAACGGGAGCCCTCGTCACCTCGCGGGCCCTGACCGAAATCATCAAGCTTGTCACCGCCGGCGACACTCGCCGTCACCGTCGCTACCGAGCCGGAAGATGCATACGGGTTCATCTAGCACACCCCCTTTCCAAGTTCCTCGCGCCTTAGCTGGGAGAGGCAGATCTCCCTATACAGGTCGCACGAGCCGAGCAGCTCATCATGAGTGCCCAAGCCGGCGATGCGGCCGTGGCTCAAAACGCAGATCAGGTCGGCGTCGCGAACGGCCGACACGCGTTGGGAGACGATCACGGTCGTCGCGCCCCCGTGCTTGCGGATCGTATGGCGCAGCGCGGCGTCGGTCTTGAAGTCGAGTGCCGAGGCGGAATCGTCCATGACGAGGATGGACGGATCGCCCACCAGCGCACGGGCGATCGTCAGGCGCTGGCGCTGGCCGCCCGAGAAGTTCTTGCCGCCCGCCTCGACCTTGCTGTCCAGACCGTCGGGCATCTTGCGGACGAACTCCGCCGCCTGCGCCGTCTCGAGTGCCGCCCACAGGGCATCGTCGCTTGCCTTCTCGTCACGCCATTGCAGGTTGGAGCGAATGGTGCCGCTCACCAGGCTCGCACGCTGCGGGACGATACCCACCACATGACGCAGCTGGCACAGCGGCCACGAGCGCACGTCGGTCCCCATCACGCGCACCGAACCGCTCACTGTGTCGTACAGACGGGAGATAAGTGAGACGAGCGTCGACTTGCCCGCGCCCGTGCCACCGATGATGCCGAGTGTCTGGCCGGCATCGACCGTGAACGTGACGTCGTCGACGGCGTTCGTCGCACCGGAGCCGAACGCGAACGACGCATGGTCGAACGCGATCGCGGGGGCGCCGTCCGCTGCCGGCAGCAACACCTCGGCATTGCCATCGTCGGTGATACTCGAACGGCAATGCAGCACCTCGTTGACGCGCGAGGCGCTCGCGCTCGCCTTGGTGAACACGACTACCAGATTCGCCACGTACACGATGGAGAGCAGCGTCTGCGTCATGTAGTTCACGAATGCCATGACCTGGCCTTGCGTCAGCGCACCGGTGTCGACCTGGATGCCGCCCATCCACAAGATGGCGCACACGCCCAGGTTCATCACCAAAAACGTGATGGGATTGAGCGTCGACGACAGCTTGCCCACGGCGATGGCCGTGGCAGCCTGATCGTCGGCTGCCTCGTGGAACCGCTCGCGCTCGTGGTCCTCGCGCACGAAGGCGCGGACGACGCGGGCGCCTGAAAGACCCTCGCGCGTGATAAGGCCGATGCGGTCGAGCTTTTGCTGCAGCTGTTTGAAGTAGGGCACGCACTTGGCCATGACGATCCAGAACACGATACCGATCAACGGCGTGCAGACCAGGAAGATGAGACCGAGCTTCACGTCGATCAGCAGCGCAGCGACCATGGACCCCACCGCTAAAAACGGCCAACGGATCAGCTGGCGCACCCCGAGCGCCACGGCAAGCTGGATCTGGTTCACGTCGTTGGTGATGCGCGTGATCAGGGACGGCGTGCCGAAGCGGTCGAGCTCGGCGTACGATAGCTCGTTGATATGGGCATAGAGGCTTCCGCGGATATCCGTGCCGATGCCCTGCGAAGCAAGGGCCGCCATCTTCTGGCACACGAGCGTGAAGCAGATGCCGACACACGCCATGGCGATGAGCAAGCCACCGTAGAACAGTGTCGCGTGGACGTCATGATGACCAACGCCCTCGTCGATCATCCTGGCCACCACCAGCGGCGTCAACAGGTCGAAAAAGACCTCGATCAGCTTGGTGGCGGGTCCTATCACCAGGTATCGGCGGTATTTTCCCGAAAAACGTCTGAGTAGCTCAAACATACACAGCGCTCCCCTAGCATCATGCCGACGAACGCTGCGGACAAAGGCGCACCCGGCCCAATCGATTCTGCCGTAATGATAGTACGTCGCGGCGATCGCCTGCGGTAAAGACGCCGTAAGAAAAAGCGCCCGTGCGCTCGATGGGAACGGATGCCCGTCAGAGGCTCCTTATGGCTGCTTCCTTCCGGACCTGACCAAGTTCGGAACATATCGTCATCCGAACCCATCGAGCGCGCGTGGCGCTCTAGCTATAGTACCCGACCCCGACGCTCCCGTCGAGGGCGAATCGGGCTCTCCTTCAGCTCAGCACGCGCGCGATGCGCTTGCACGCTTCCATGATCACGCCGCGCGAGCTGGGGATGCACATGCGCTGGAAGAACTTCCCGCCCTCGGGATCGAAGTTCGAACCGTCTTGCAAGATGACCTTCGCATCGTCGTAGATACGGCGATGAAGCTCCTTGCCGTCGATACCGAGCGAGCGGCAGCGTTGCTCGAAGTCGAACCACAGGATATAGGTCCCCTCCGGCACGCGAACGCCCACGTCGGGCAGCTGCTCGTGGAAGAAATCGACGACCGCGGAGATGGTGCCGTCAAGATACGCGCGGCATTGCTCGAGCCAGTCCTCGCCTTCCTCGTACGCGGCGATGACCGCGCTGATGGCGAAGGGGCTCGGCTCCGAAAAGCCCAGCGCCTTCTCATAGCGCCGCTGGTCGGCGGCATCGCTGAACACGACGTTGGTCGCAGCGAGGCCGGCCAGGTTGAATGTCTTGTTCACCGCGGTGCAGGTGATGCAACGCAGATCGGGGGCAACCTGGGCGAGATGGTGCATCGAGATGCCCTCGCGCATGAGGTCGCCATGGATCTCATCGGCGACGGCCAGCACGCCGTAACGGGCGCAGATATCGGCCAGGCGAGCCAGTTCGTCGGCCGTCCAGGCGCGCCCCACCGGGTTGTGGGGGTTGCACAAGATCAGCATCTTGGCATCTTTGCGCGACGCAAGCTTCTCGAGCCCGTCGAAATCCATCTCGTAATAGAGGTCGCCCTCCTCGTCACCCGCACGATGACGGATGAGCTGGTTGTTCAGAACGGTGCGGCCGCTTCCCTCGACCGCGCCGGTAAACGGCGGATAGACCGGCCGCTGGATGATGACGCCGTCGCCGGGCTCAGTGAAGGTGCGCACGAGGAACTTGAGCGCATTCACTGTCCCCGGGGTGTACACCACGCGCTCCGGGTCGACGGTCCAGCCGTCACGACGCTGAAACCAATCGCGGATCGCATGGAAATAGCGGTCGCAACCATCGATGGTCGAGTATCCGAAAATGCCATGGTCGACGGTCTTATGCAGCGCCGCTAGGATGGGCTCGGCAACGCGGAAGTCCATATCGGCCGTGAAGAGCGCGATATGCTCGTCGGTGATCTGCGTCACGCCGCAGTGCGCAGCGACGCTCGGCTCGCTGCTCCACTTATAGGAATAGCTGAACGCGTCGTGGCGGCGATCGACCACGGCGTCGAAATCGTAATCAACGTGTTCGAACATAGTCCCTCTTTCTCGTATCCGATAACCCATCATAGCGCCTGATGTATCGGCGGCAAGCAGGGCCCCGGGCTCAACGAAGCGCCGACATGAGGTAGGCGCGCATCGCCGCCTCGCCCGCATCGGCCAGGTTGACACGAGCCGCATCGGGGCGCATCGCCTGCTCAAGCGACATCGGCTCCGAACAGGCGGGAACGACCAGGTCGATACCCTCCCGATAGACGCCCGCGAGGTCGTGAGCGCGTCCTCCCACGACGGCCACGACCGGCTTGCCGCGCTTTTTCGCGCGCTTCGCCACGCCGACGGGAGCCTTACCGGCCGCCGACTGCCCGTCCATATGGCCCTCGCCCGTGATGATTATGTCGCAGGCATCGAGCTTCGTCTCGAAATCGACAGCGTCGAGCAGCTCGTCGACACCCGAGCGCATGCGCGCGCCGAGGGCCAACAGCGCCGCACCAAGCCCACCGGCAGCCCCGGCACCGGGCACGCCGAGCACTGTCTTGAAGAACCTGCCGTTGCCGGTTTTTGTCGGAAGCTCTGCACGAGCGGTATCGAGTGCCCGTCCGTAGCGAACCATCCATGCTTCATAGCGCCCGTGCTTCGCAGCATCCTCGACCGGCAGGCCCTTCTGGCCGCCGAACACCGCGACCGTCCCACGCTTCCCTACCAGTGGATTGGCGACATCGCAAAGCAATATGAGTTCCGCGCCGTCAAGACGGTCCATCGCCGGCGCAAGGTCGACAGCTTCCACCACCTCAAGGCCCGCAAGTCCACGAGAGACGTTTTGGCCCCGGGCGTCGAGCACGCTGGCACCAAGCGCCTGCAGCGCCCCGGCGCCGCCATCGGTCGTCGCACTTCCGCCCAGCCCAATATATATGCGACGCGCGCCTCCCTCGACCGCCCGAGCAACCAGCTGGCCCACACCAAAGGTCGAGGCGCGCAGGGCGTCTCCTTCCGTGCATCCCGAGTAACCGATGCCGGACGCCTGGGACATCTCGACGACCGCCCAGCCCTCGCCGGCAGGTCCCATAAGGTAGCGTGCCTGGACCGGTTGCCCGAGCGGCCCTTCGACCTCGGCGGTCTCGATCTTGCCACCCCGTCCCGCCCGAAATGCGCCGAGCGTGCCTTCGCCGCCATCGGCCAGACAGACGGTCTCGACTGTTGCCGCCGGGCATGCTCGCAACACGCCGGCGGCAGTCCAGGATTCGACGTCCGCGCTCGAGGCGCAGCCCTTGAAGGAATCCATCGCTATCAGCACGCGCGGAGCCGGACGGCCGCTTGATGGCGGCACATCGCATCCGGCATGCATGGACTCAGCAGCGAAACGTTGTCTCGCCGCCTCGTGCTCGCTATGCGCCGCAAGCGACTCATTGCGGCCGCGGCGCACAGAAGCAAAATACCCCTTCAAGAGCGCTGTGCACTCATCGGCCAAAACACCCCCGGTGACCGGAAACGCATGGTTGAGCCGACAGTCATCCTGCAACCGATACAGCGAACCGAGCGCACCACCCTTGGAATCCGCCGCCCCGTAAACGCACCGCCCCACGCGCGCGTTCACCATGAGCCCCGCACACATGGGACAGGGCTCCAAGGTCACATAGACAGTGCAGTCGGCAAGGCGCCATCGCCCAAGGACGCGCGCTGCCTCGCACAGCGCCGAGAATTCCGCATGCGCGGAGGGGTCTTGATCAAGTTCGCGCCGGTTGTGCGCCCGCGCGACCACCTCGCCATCTTGCACGACGACCGCGCCGATAGGCACCTCGCCTACCGCGGCGGCGCACTTAGCCTCGGCGATGGCCTCCCGCATAAACCGCTCATCGATATCCAATGCTTCCATGCCGGCTCCTCACCTGCCACAATCATCGGATTCGATGCTATCATTACCAATCACGGAGAGATGGCTGAGCGGTTTAAAGCGGCGGTCTTGAAAACCGTTGGGCATTGACGTGTCCCGGGGGTTCGAATCCCCCTCTCTCCGCCATCGTTTTCACGGCCCCGTCAAGGGGCTTTTCTTTTCCCGCCTAAAATTCGAAAACCGGCATCAACCAGGTTCTTCCACAACAGAAATCCGCCAGCGATGACGCCAGAGACGCCTATCCGATAACGCGCTCCACCAGCGTATTCGCTGCAGCCACGAACTTCTCCTCGTCCTCGAAAACATGGCCGCGTTCCCACCACGCCTGCAGCAGCCGCATGATGCCGCCCGCCGCGAACTGGGCTTCCACGTCAAGGGGGACGCCAGCATTACCGGACGCGTTGTATTCCTCCCGATAGCGCTCGCTTATACATTCCGCGACCTTGCTGCACATGACAAGCGTCATGCTCCCGACCATCGAGCTGTCGAAAATGTTGTCCATCAGCCGCTCGTGCTCCAGCAGAAAGTCGATCAGCTGCTGGAAGATGGCGATGCGCTCCTCTTGTGCGGTATGCGGTGCCGAGCTGCCTTCGCCCCGTTCACCGCGACGCTCGAAATCGATCTTCAGACTGTCCACGAAGAACGAGAAAAACGCCGCCTTGTCGGCAAAATGCTTGTAGAACGTCGTACGTCGGATCAGTGCCTCGTCGCACAGCATGGCTACGGTTATGTCCTCATAGGGATGTTCTTCAAGCAGCTTCGTGAAAGCCGCGATCAACGAGCGGTACGTCTTCTCGATTCTCAGGTCCATGGCTACTCCAGCGTTACGGAAAGGCAGGCGTGTCAGCTAAATCATAACCGTCTCTAAAGTTACATCTGGCATTTTTTGTACAAACGGCTACCGCTTATCGCCCAAACCATCCGCCAAGGGCTGACGGGTATACTGAGAACATTATTATGGGTATGGACGAACGCCCCCCAGGAATGGAGTGACCATGATCCCCGTCATCATCGGTATCATCATCGTCGTTGCTATCGGCTGCGCGATCGCAGGCATCTACAACGGCATGGTTGAGAAGCGCAACCGTATCGATAACGCTTGGCAGAACATCGACACGCAGCTCCAGCGGCGCAGCGACCTCATCCCAAACCTCGTGGAGACCGTCAAAGGTTACGCATCCCACGAAAAGGAGACGCTTTCCGCCGTCGTCAGCGCGCGCAACTCCGTCGTGGCTGCCAAGAGCCCCGAGGACAAGATGGCGGCCGACGGCGTTCTCACCGGTGCGCTTCGCCAGCTCTTCGCCGTTGCCGAATCTTATCCCGACCTAAAGGCGAACACCAACTTCACGCAGCTGCAGGCGACGCTCGAGGACACCGAGAACAAGATCTCCTACGCACGTCAGAGCTACAACGATTGCGTGCTCACGTATAACAACGCCATCCAGACGTTCCCCGGCAACATTTTCGCCGGCATCTTCCAATTCAAGGAGCGCCAGGGCTTCGAAGCGGCAGAAGCCTCTCGCGAGGTTCCCAACGTCAAGTTCTAACCTGCTTCAAAATTCGTTTTGCATAGATACGGCCCGGAAGCGCATACTTTCGGGCCGTATCTTTCATACTCGGTTTTCCCGGCTCGACGTGCTATCCCAAAATCTAGCCTAGCATCCGATCTCAAGACAGCAGGAAACCCCGCGCGAAGCGCCCGGAAGGGATTTTCTAAGACAACAATCCACAGCTGCTACGCGGCGAGGACGTTGTCGTGAAAACCCTGAGGGCGAATCGCGCGGGGTTTCCGCCGGGATTTGATGAAATCGATGCGCCTTACGCGATCTTGAAGACCCAGTTGTGCTTGTCCTCGATATGACCGGACTGGATACCGGTCAGCGTCTCGCGAAGCTTCTTCATGACCGGGCCGATCTCGGTCTGACCAGCCGGGAAGACGACGGTCTCGTCGGCACCGTACACCTTGTTGTCGATCTCGCCGACCGGAGAGATGACGGCAGCGGTACCGCACATACCGCACTCGGAGAACTTGCCGGTCGTGACCTCGGCCCACTCGACCGGACGGTTATCGACGGTCATGCCGAGATCTTCGGCGACCTGGACGAGCGAACGGCGGGTGATGGAAGGCAGGATCGAGTCGGTGTGGCTCTTGGGAACGACAAGCGTGTTGCCGTCGACGAACAGCACGTTGGCGCCGCCGGTCTCCTCGACATAGGTACGGCTCTCGGAATCGAGATACAGGTTGTCGGCGTAGCCCTGAGCATGGGCCTCGACGGACGGCTTCAGCGACATGGCATAGTTCAGGCCGGCCTTGATGTTGCCGGTACCGTGCGGTGCAGCACGATCGTACTCGGAGACGCGCAGCTTGACGGACTTGAGGCCGCCCTTGTAGTACGGGCCGACCGGGGTCACGAGGATGCGGAACGTGTACTCAGGCGCAGGAGCGACGCCGATCACGTTGCCGGAACCGATCATGAACGGACGGACATACAGCGTGGCACCGGAGCCGAAGGGCGGGACCCAGGCGGCGTTCGCAGCGACGACCTGCTTGACGGCGTCCACAAAGCGCTCCACCGGGAACGGCGGCATCTCGAGACGCTGTGCAGAGTCGTACATGCGCTGTGCGTTCATATCGGGACGGAAGCAGACGATGCTGCCGTCCTCGGTGGTGTAGGCCTTCAGGCCCTCGAAAACCTCCTGGCAGTAATGGAAGATGCCACCGCACTCGGAGACGTGCATGGTGTGGTCGGAGGTCAGACCGCCCTCGTCCCATGCACCGTCCTTCCAATGAGCCTCGTAGCTGTAATCGGTCTGCATGTAGTCGAAGCCCAGGCTGCCCCAGTCCAAATCCTTCTTCTCGACCGTCATAATAAGTCGCTCCTTTTATAACGAATTGCATACTCGCGAACCCGCTGACGAACACCAGCCAGCACAGCCACGTCGCAACATCGCCCGTCCGGAGCGTAGAGCCGAACGTGCGAATCGCAGCAGCACCGAAAAGCATCGAGACGCGTCCGCATGTACGAGATTCTACTCCGTTGTCTCCGCAATGACCCACTTTTCTTTAACTAAGTAAAGTTTTCATCGCCAAGAAAAACGCCAGCGGCCGGAATCATCGGTCACTGGCGTTTTCGTCAGACGCGCTCACTGTTTGGCGGCCACGTTACGCGAAGTGGCTCCCGCCCTTGCCGGCAGTCTCGGTAGCTTCACCCTTCTTACCGAACTTGGCCTTGATGAGGCCCACAACCGTCGGAACGATCGATACGGCGACAATACCGACGATCAGCAGCTCAAAGTGCTCCTGGACAAACGGCACACCGCCGAAGAAGTAGCCCAGCAGCGTGAAGAGCGTGGACCACGTCACGCCACCCAAAACATTGAACAGCACGAAGTTATGCCACTTCATGCCGCCCATGCCGGCGATGAACGGCACAAAGGTGCGGATGAACGGGAAGAAGCGGCCGAGGAAGATCGCGAGATGGCCCCACTTGTCGAGGAAGGCCTCGGACTTCTCGAGACGCTCGGGCGTCATGGCCTTGACCTTGCCCGAAGCGATGATCTTCTTGCCGAAAAAGTGGCCGATCATGAAGTTGCACTGGTCGCCCAGGATGGCCGCAGCCCATGCCACGCCGAGGAGCGCGAAGATGTTGAAACCGCCGTTATGCGCGAAGAACCCGCTCGCGAACAGCAGCGAATCGCCCGGCAGGAACGGGAAGAACACCACGCCCGTCTCGATGAAGATGATCAGGAAGACGCAGCCGTACGCCATGAGCGGTCCGGCGGCGATCCAGCCGGCGATGGCCGTACGCGGGTCGCGCAGGAGCTCGGCGATGAAGTTGATAAAGCCCATGAAGTCAAACCTCTCAGTAGCGGGCGCGAACGCACCCGAATGGAGAAGTATACGTGCCCGCCAAGACCTTTCCCGTGCCTTTACAAAACAAAGACTTCTTTACCAGTAACTTTGCATAATCCCCGGATTTCAAAAACCCGGGAATCTTTTCGCCGGATCACCAGCAGACCATTCGATATCGAAGATGGTCACGCATTCTGCTTCGCTATCGACAACGTAATGCAGCGTGAAAGGAGTATCTGACAATGACAGACAGCGGCATGGGAACGGCGGACGTGCCGCCGGATAACTCGGGGAATAATCGTGGCCGAATGAAGGAAACTCACCCAGAACCTCAACCGCCCATTCGAACCGACTGAACGTCGATTCAACCGAAACGTTCTCCTGAATGAATCGAAGGGCCCAGTCGGTGAGGCGTACCTCATATGTCATCGCTACCAGCCCTTTGACGAGCGGATTTTGTCGAGCGCACCCTTCGCTTCCTGGGTTTTATTTTCAAGAACATCTTGATAGCCGCGCAGCAATCCGTCATACACCGCCATTTCTCGCTGTTGGACCTCAGCCTTAAAGCCCATCATCCGATCGAACGCATCGGCATCCATAACCACAACGCTCGCTTTGCCGTTTCTTGTCAAATACATCGGCTCTTGAGACCGCTCAAGGCGATCGATGACGGCACTTTGATTGCGATTGAACTCAGAAAGCGAAGCAACGGCAGGCATAGGGGCACCTCCAACAGTAATTTTACAGTCATTCTACTGCAGCAAGGGAAGACTTCAACAGAGAAGCCTTCCCTTGTGCCATAGGACCATAATGGGGACAGTTACAGCCCGACCGAATCCGCCCCATGAGCAGCTTGGTCGGCGGTAAATCCCTCGAATTCAAGCTGTTGGATAAGACCGGACCGCGAGAAGCTCATGAAACTCATATAGCTACTGGCCTTCTGCTCTGCCTGATTCATCCAATCAGCGCCGCAATGGTCAGCCGCGAATGTTGCGTCATCATGCGAGAAGCCTTCGAACTCAAGCTGCTCTACAAGACTTTTATAGGAAAATCCTCCCATTCTCAGATAGGAAGATGCCTTCCCTAAAGCGTTCACCTGCGAGGTTGTCACCGTAATCGAGTAATCCTGGCTATTAAGCACCTGGCCGCAGACAGTGCATTTTTGCACTCGCTTTCCGGGGTAGACCATCCCCGAAGATGTAATCGTCGGTTCCTCAGCAACCTCCCAATCACCCGGCTTATGGTCGGTCTTCGCAATCGCTTCCGTTAACTTTTGACCGCAGCGGTTGCAGGTTGCTTCGCGGGCACCGGCTTCAGTACATGTTGCTTCTTTAGTGACAGTCCACTCACCAACATCATGTCCAAGAGCCGATCCTTTGGTCTCCCCACAACGAGAACACTTTTCCGGCGTAACGCAAGTTGCCTCAACCCATTTGTGCCCAAGCGCCTTACCTTTTGTAAAATCGCATCGACGACACTTAGCCGGGCTCGTGCATGTCGCCGAAGCCATATCGTGCCCGAGAGGCTTTCCCTGCTTTGCCCCGCAGATCCGACAAATAGATGGTTGAGTGCACGTTGGACTGCTCCATTGATGCATGCAAACCGCGTGGGTACCGAAAAGTATCCCGAGAACGACAATGACGACGGCACTTATCAGCCCTACTTTTACCTCGACGCGCATCCCCTTCAACTTATCCAGGAATCCGGTTTTTCCTTCATTTGCTCCGCCTCTATTCTTCTCGTCCTTCATGCGCGCTCACCAGCTTTCTTGCCATTCTTGCGATCTCTAAGCGTCATTGTCGATTTAACTAGCATCACGTCGGCCAGCAGAAGCAGTGCCACACCACCAGCCGCCCCATCAGGTATTGACGTCAGACTGTCGATACCGGACAGAGCAAAGATGGCTCCGAATACGAAACCGCAAACCATGAGGATTTTTGACCTGGTCGCACGCGCACGTTTCTTTTTCTCGGCTTTAACCTGTTCGGGGTCAAAGCTGCCCTTCAACTCGTCGTGAGCAGCTTTTGCCTCGTCGATTGTGCTTTTTGTTATGCGTTCCTGCTCATCAAGGCGAGCTTTCGCAGCGTCAATTTCAGCCGTATCTGAGGCGATCTCTTCTTTTTTCTTATTCAGCTCACGTACACGCTTTTCCGTCTCTTCTTTTCGTTTAGACAGTGTGCTGACTTGACTCCTCACCTCCGCAGCAAGCTTTCTGGCCTCAAGCTCTTTCTTGGGATCAAGCTCCTCCACCACATTGTCTGAACCGGAGATAACGGTAATGAATAGCTTTCGTTCATCTTTGATGTCGGTCTTTGACTTCACACCTTTCCGTCCACCGACAACAGCTCCGACAGGTCCCGCGATGACGCCACCGACGACTGCACCGGTAATACTCGTGCCGCCGCCCTTTACCTTTGTTTCCGAATAGACATTTCCCCCAGATGAAACGTCAACCTCAGTCTCTTGCGAAAGGGGTATTTCCCTTTTCCCGACGATGATTCGATCGCCAAAAAGCTGAATCTTTTCAACTGTCATGACCGGACCGCTCAGATATGCCCGGGCATCGACGATCTCTTCTTCACATTCTTTTATTTGTTTGTCATAGCTTGATTGCGCCTTCTTCAAAGCCTTTTTCGCTTCTTTCAGAAGGTCTTTTTGTTCACGAATCGTGGAGTCTAATTCGCGCTTGGACGCTTCGATCTGCTCGAGCGCCCCCCCCCGATCATTTTTAGCCATAGCTCTCCTTCCGCCTATGCAGCATTTACGATAATAAATTCACTCGCTATGTGAATCAGTCACAATTTGGTAGGCGAGTCACTTTAGTCGATTAAAGGGCGCGCCTGCCTTTAATCTCGCTCACAGACGTATTAATCCTAGTAATTCGCTATACTTAACGGCATTGCAGATAGCGGTGTTCGCTGGAGGGGCGACCGATGAGCTTTATCACAACCATTCGCGAGGACATCAAAACGGTCCAGGAGCAGGACCCCGCCGCCCAGAGCGCATTCGTCATCTTCCTCTCCTACCCCGGCCTCCATGCCAAATGGAACCATGTCCCTGAGCACTGGCTGTGGAATCACGGGCATCGCTCGCTCGCCCGCGTCCTCTCGCAGATCACCCGTCACTTCACCGGCGTCGAGATCCACCCTGCCGCACAGATCGGCAAGCACTTTTTCATCGACCACGCCATGGGCGTCGTGATCGGCGAGACCACCATCATCGGCGATAACTGCGTCCTGTATCAAGGTGTCACCCTCGGCGGCACCGGTAACGAGACCGGCAAGCGCCACCCCACCTTAGGAGACAACGTCGTCGTCGGCACCGGCGCCAAGGTGCTCGGCAACATCCGCATCGGCAACAACGTCAAGATCGGCGGCAACTCCGTCGTGGTCAAGGACGTGCCCGACAACTGCACCGTCGTGGGCGTGCCGGGACGCATCATCAAGCGCAACGGCTGCCGCGTGTTCGAGGAGAACTTCGACGCCAAGCAGCACCGCGAATACATGCCCGACGACGCCGCCGAGCAGTCCGCCCTCAACCGCCAGGACATCAAGCAGAATGCCCGTCGTGTCGCCGAGCTCGAGCAACAGGTCAAAGAGCTTAAGGAACTGGTGCAGAACCTCGTCGAAGCGCAGAAAAGCCGGTAAGGTTCGCCTTTACGACTTTTTCGGACGCCACGTAGTGCCTCCTTGGGTGATAAACGGGTAAGAACTAACCGTTTATCACCCAAGGAGGCATCATGGATACACTTGAAACCCTGACCCATCGCCGCAGCTGCCGCTCGTACAGCGACCGCCCCGTCTCGCACGACACCATCGAGCGCATCGTCGAAGCCGGCAGGTTCGCTCCAAGCGGAATGGGCCGCCAACCCTGCACGTTCGTCGCCGTCACCGACCCGGATACGATCAAGGAGCTTTCCCGTCTCAACGCCCAGGTCATGCAAAGCAACGGCGATCCGTTCTACGGAGCGAGCGCCGTCATCGTCGTCTTGGTCGATCGCAGCGTTCCCACCCACATCGAGGATGGGTCGCTTGCCATGGGCAATCTGCTCAACGCCGCCTACGCGCTCGGCGTCGATTCCTGCTGGATCCACCGTGCGCACGAGGTCTTCGATTCGCCCGAGGGTCTCGAACTGCTCAAGGCCTGGGGACTCCCCGCCGACGGCAGCCTGCGTGGCGTAGGCCATTGCATCCTCGGCTACCGGGATTCCCCACTTCCGGAGGCGAAACCCCGCCGGGACAACGTCGTCTACATCCGATAGCAAAAAGACCCGGATACCTGCCATTTCTCCTGGTATCCGGGTCTTTCTTCCGTACTCTGCCTGCGTCCTCTTTAGGCGAATTGCGATTGATAGAGGTCTGCGTACGCGCCGCCTGCTGCAAGCAACTCCTCATGCGTCCCTTGCTCGATGATGGTACCGGACCTCATCATCAAAATCAGGTCGGCGTCGACGATCGTCGACAGCCGATGCGCGATGACGAAGCTCGTCCGGCCCCTCATGAGCGCTTCCATCGCTCTGCCGATCGCGCGTTCCGTGCGCGTGTCGACGCTCGATGTCGCCTCGTCCAAAATGAGGATCTTGGGATTGTTCAGCAGCACGCGCGCGATCGTCAGCAACTGGCGCTGCCCCTGGCTGATGTTCTCGGCGTCATTGGCGACATGCGTGTCATATCCCTGCGGCATCGTGCGCACGAAGAAATCGACCTGAGCGGCGCGTGCGGCGGCAACGACCTCGTCGCGCGTCGCGTCGGGACACCCGTAGGCGATATTCTCGGCGATTGTCCCATCGAACAGCCATGCATCTTGCAGCACCATGCCGAAGTTCGAACGCAACTCGGCCCGGCTCATGCGCCGCGTGTCGACGCCGTCCAGCGTGATGCGGCCGCCGTTCAGCTCGTAAAAGCGCATAAGCAGGTTGACAAGTGTCGTCTTACCCGCCCCCGTCGTACCGACGATGGCGATCTTCTGTCCCGGTTCGGCCGTGAACGAGACATCGTGCATAAGGATCTTATCCGGTGCATACCCGAACCTGACGTGCTCAAAGTCCACGCGTCCATCGATGCGCGGCCCCACGTGCTCAGCGACCTCGGGCGACGGATCGGAAACGACCTCGTCCTCGTCAAGCAGATCGAACACGCGCTCGACGGCCGCAAGGGCGTTCTGCAGCGTGTTGACGGTGTAGCTCATCTGCGTCATGGGTTCCCCGGCAGTCGTGATGTACTGGTAGAACGCCTGGAAACGACCGATCGACAAGCGGCCGTCAACCAACAGCCCGCAGCCGATCACAGCGATGATCACCTGGGAGAGTCTGCCCAGAAACCGGATCGCCGGGCTGACCGCATTCGTCACGAAGTCCGCTTTGCAGCTCGCATCGGCCAGCTCGGCGGAAAGCTCATGGACCTGCTGCGATGAGACCTGCTCACGGTTGAATGCACGGATCACGATGCGCCCCGAATATGCCTCCTCGACCACGCCGGACAGCTCGCCCACCTTCTTCTGGCGCGTAGCCGCCAAGGTCAGCGTCTTCTTCGAGACGACGTTCGTCACCACGATCGACAACAGCGAAGACACCAGGAAGATCGTCGCCAACAGCACGTTGTACCGGTACATCATCACCAGGGAGCCGACCACCGAGCCCACTGCCGTCAGCAGCGTCAGCACGCCGCGCTGCAGCACCTCGGACATCTTGTCGAGGTCGTTCGTCGCACGGCTCACGATATCCCCCGGTTTATTGGAGTCGAAAAACGCAAGCGGCAATCGGTTGAGCTTTTCGGCGATACGGTTGCGCAACGTAAGGTTCAGCTTCTCGGCAAACCCCGCCATGGTGAAGCTCTGCACCGAGTAAAACGCCCAGGCCGACATCCAAATGCCCAAGTAGATGGCGACCTCTCGACCGCCATGGCCCCACGTCACGCTAAACGTCCGTCCCTCGGCGAACGCCGCCTGGATCTCGGTCCAAAACAGGTCGATCACGTGCGCGCTGTACGCCGGAGCCGCAAGGTTCAAGATCGTGTAGACGCACACGCAGACCACGACGAGGGCGAACCGCCAGTGATGCTCTTTTGCTTCGCGCCACAAGCGCACGACGGTCGCTTTCGCATCGCGCGGCACATCGTCTTCCCCGGGCTCTTCGGAATCCTTTAAGGATTCGAGCCGTTTGCGTTCGCGCTCCTCTTCCAGGCGCGCGTTCTCCTCGAACAACGTCTCATCTTTCTCGACCTTATCCGTCATGACGGTCACCTCCTTTCATCTGCGATTCAGCGATATCGCGATACACCTCGCATGTCTCCATGAGCTCCTCGTGATGCCCTCGCCCCACAATGCAGCCGTCTTTGAGCACAATGATCTGATCGGCATGCAGGATCGTCGAGATGCGCTGCGCGACGATGAGCGTCGCAGCATCCTGCGTTTCCGACGCAAGCGCCTGGCGCAAGGCTGCATCGGTCTTGAAGTCGAGCGCCGAGAAGCTGTCGTCGAACACATACAGATCGGCATCCTTCATCAGCGCACGGGCGATCGCCAGACGTTGGCGCTGTCCTCCCGAGAAATTCGTTCCGCCCTGCGCGACCGGGGCATCGAGTACCTCGGGCAGATCGAACACGAATTCCGATTGGGCGATCTTAAGCGCATGGTGCATCTCGTCATCGGTCGCATCGCCTTTGCCGTACTGTAGGTTGTCCCGGATGGTTCCCGAGAACAACCAGGCCTTCTGCGGCACATAGGCGATCCTGCCGCGCAACGCGTTCTGACCAATATCCCGAACATCGCATCCATCGAACAGCACCCTGCCTGAGGTCACATCGTGGAATCGCAGCAGCAACTTGGTGATCGTCGATTTACCCGAACCTGTCGAGCCGATGATCGCCGTCGTCTGCCCGCGACGACAGACGAAATCGATATCATGCAATGTATCCTCATCTGCATCGGAAAACCTGAACGAGGCATGGTCGAACCTCAGGACCTCATCCCCTGCCTCGAGGTCCGACGTGCCATCCGATCCCGTCGCGTCGACGATCTCCGGGTCAAGATCGATCACCTCGGCCGCGCGCCTCAAACAGGCGAATGCGCGGGGCAGACTCAATGCCGCCATCTGGGCCATCATGATGAAGAACAGGATGAGCATCACATATTCGATAACCGCCGAGATGCTCGCGATCTCCATGGCGTGCACGCCCACGCGATTGCCGCCGAGCCACAGCACGATCACCTCGACGATGTTCATGATGAAGAAGCACGAGCAGTCGAGTCCGGCAAAGAGCCAGTTCACATGGATAGCGTTCTCGGCATATTCGGAGAATACCTTGTCCATACGCTGTTCCTCGGCGCGCTCTTTGTTGAACGCCCTGATCACGCGCACGCCGATGATGTTCTCGCGCAGCACGACGTTCATGCGGTCGATGAACCCCTGCAGTTTCATGAAGATGGGAGTGGCATGGCGCATGGTGACGACCGCGATGGCCAGCATGACGGCCACCACCGCCAACAGCAGCAGACCCATCTGATAGTCGATACGAAACGCCAGCACGGTACCGACCACGCACAAAAACGGAACCGGCAGCACCATCTGGATCGTCATGATGATCGACTGCTGGATCACGTTGATGTCACCCGTGCTGCGGGTGATCATCGAGCCCGTGCCGAAGCGCTCGAAATCGCTTGATGAGAATTGCAGGGACTTGTCGTAGATGGCATTCCTGATATCCCTGCCGACGTTCGCCGCCAACTTCGAGGCCAGATAGCACCCCAGCACCGCACCGCCGCTCGCCATGAATGTCGCGACGAGCATCTCGCCCCCGCCCGCGAGGATACGGTTCATATCGGCCGACACGATCCCCTCGTTCACCATGTTCGCCAGCATCGTGGGAACCAGCAGCGTACCGGTGTTGTCGATGAGCATGACCACCAGGATCAGGGCCACTAATTTTTTATGCGGTCGCAGAAAGCGAAGCAGCAGTTCCACGGGTATCCCCCTTATTCACCATCGTTTGCCGCAAGCGCGCCCTTGAACGCACCGAGCTCGGCATCGAGCGCATCGGCATATTTATCCAGCAGGCCCATCAGCACGTTCTGTTCGTCAGCAGCAAGTGCTCCAAAGGCCCTGAGCTCGGCGGCGAGGGCGGGGTCCGTATAGCGCCTAGCGAACGCCCTACCCTCATCGGTCAAGATGACCACCTTGTTCTTCCGACTTCCCTCGACATACTCGAGCCGCGCCAACCCTCTGGTCACCATCGTCTTCAGCGCCGAGTTGATCGTCTGTTTGCTGTAGCACCACTCCGCCGTCAGACGATTCAACGCGATCGTGCCACCCGCCGCAGCGGTGTCGCAGATCATCCAATACGCGCAATCCGATATACCGCACGCACGGGCGAACCCGCTGTAGATACGATCGATACGATTGAGCTTTCGGTCGAACTCGACACAGGCGACCTCTTCGCTGTCTCTCGTCTCAGCCATATCGCTCCTTATATTTTGTCCGATTCTTGACCGTCAAGAATAGTCCGTTTTCAGACTACAGTCAACAGGAAACGCCACCGATGCCAAAGCAAACGACATCGGTGGCGTAAAAGAGCCGTATATTCGGAATTTAAAGCTCTTGCGAGCGCCTACGCCGCAGGGCGCTCCTCTTCCGCGGGCACGGACTCGTACACGACGGCATCGTGATACAGATCGTGCACGCTATGGCCCTCGATCCACGGAAGCTCAACGACCTCGCACACCGTGTTCACCAGCTCCGAGCAATCGCTGAAGTGCCCCTTCTCGTTCAGAATCGAACAGTCCTGAATCCGCCAGTATCCATCCGTATGGGTGATGTAGTACTCATGTCCGTTCACGGCAATAAAAACGCGCGTTTTCGCGCGCAGGTACTTCAGGAATCCCTCGAAATCGACGTCGACAGCATTTCCGGTTTTGAAACCCATGATGTTCCTCCCCATGCAGGCACCATCGATGCACCCGCTCAAGATCAGATGTACATCGTCAGTAAAACCTTTATCAGCAACATTCCCGAGGTCATTTAGGTTAACGGTCGAATTGCGAGGTCAGATGGGGTATAACGTTTTTCCATATCACAAGAGCGACACAAGAACGTTTACCAGATAGTTTACCTAGGAAGATCACGACGCATCGTCGGAGTCATTTGACGACCGGTCAAGAGCGGCGACCGAAAGCGCCTTCGCCCCCGCCCCCGACGCACGGACCCCCGTCTCACGGGCAATGCGCCCTGCCGAAGTCGAAACGACTTTCGGCTGCTCGAATATACGATCCCTCGAACCGGTATGCGCCTGGATACCGATCCAAGCCAGAGCGCACGTCAGTATGATGACCACGGCGGCGATGCCGAACGCCTTCTGCATCGTCGCACGGGTGCGCCGCGCGGCGCGATCATGATGGTTGCCTCGTCTGCCGGCACGCCCGCGACTAATGTAGCCGAGCGACCCATCATGCCTGAGCTTGGTCCCGATAACCTGATTACGACCGCGCCGGCGACGCTGCTGCATACCGAGTCGAGCGCTTACTGATGGATAGCCGAATGCCGTTCGATTGACGTGTGACGCACGTTGGCTGCGCCGTTGATCTTCCATGGCGCCTCCTCATGCGTGCCGATCTACCCTTTGTAGCGTATCGCAATAACGGGCGTTCGTCCTATTCGACTCCGTGAGCGGTCGATGACTCCTTGAGCAGGCGCCACAGGGTCGTACGGCTGATACCGAGCACTTCGGCCGCTTTGGTTTTGTTGCCACCCAGATAGTCAAGGACCAGGCTCGCTATAGCCCGATCGGTCTCAGCTAGAGGTCGTAGCACATACAGGTCCCCCTCCATATTCGACGGACCCGCGACCGCATGCCTGACGACCCTCTCCTGCTTCAGTACCTCGTCGACCGTCGAAGCGTCAATCGCTCCTCCCGCAGCGACGATAAAGAGCCGTTCGGCGACCTCGCGCAACTGCACATAGTTGCGCGGCCATGCGTAATGTTCCAGTGCTGCACGGGCATCGCTGTCCAACTGCGGCGTTTCCACCTCAAGCGCCCGAGCCAAATAGGATATGTACGTCTCGACACGAACGGCGTTACCCCGCATCTCGCGAACGGGCGTCGCGACGCATACAGCGCAATGCAACGCCTCAGCGATACGGGCCACAGCGTCGCTTTCACCCGCCCCTGGGGCATCATCGCCGGCGAGCAGTACGCGATTACGCCGGCAGACCGCGCTCTCGTGCATCACGGTTACGAGCTGCCTCACTTTCGGCAGCGTCAGGATATGCAAGCCCGATATGTACAGTGTCAAGCCGTTCTGGAACAACGGGGAGTCCGTCCCGCTCACCAAATACCGCCAGGTCTTATCGCTGAGGGCCTCGCACGACACGTGCACGAAGGGCTCCTGTGCATAGTCACCCTGCAGGTACAGCAACTCGGCCAGCTGGGTCTTCGCCGTCCCCGCCTCGCCTTCCAACATGATCGTCGCGCCCCGTTCATACGCTTCGCGCAAGCGCGGAGACAAGTCGCCATAGCCCTCGACGATCCCCATGACGCTTGCATCGTAATCGCGCTGGACCCCGTCGGCGTCCTTATAGTCGATTCCCGTCCGCTCGGCAAACGTCTCATGCGGAGCGATAGCGAACACACTGATCGTCTCTCCCCCGACCTCAACACGGCGGATGCGAAGCAACATCTGCTCGCCACCGCAACTCAGCACCGTTCGGCCACCGTTCTCCGAGGCAGGAAGACGGTCACGGGCATATCGCTCGACCGCGGCCGCGTGATCGCCGTCTTCGATGCAGGAATACAGTTCGCGACCCCGGCTATCGAAGATCGCAACCTCCATGTCCAACGCGGGCAGCACGCTCGAAAGCACCGCCGCAATGTCGATCTGTTCTTCTGTCATGATTTAAATAGCCTTTTTGTTTCATATTTGAACGATAATTCTCTCTTGGCAGTATAGGACAAAGGCCATCTGTCAATGAATATAGTTCTTGCCTCGCATCGCCATCCTGGCGAGGTTAAAGGCTCCGACGGTGCATCTATACATGCGGACAAGCTTTCAACCGGAAGAGCCCTTGAACGCAACAAGCCCGGCGATCGGTCACTCGATCACCGGGCTTTTCCACAGCGGCTACCAGATTCCCAAAACGTGCTGCATGCCAAGGCTCATCAGTGCGATCCCAATCCAACAGCAGCATCCGAGCGCGATGGGCTTACCGCCCTTTTTCACCAGCTCGACGATATTCGTATTGAACCCCACCGCCGCCATAGCCATGACGATGAAGAATTTCGAAAGGTCCTTGAGAGGCGCCGTCACCGCAGCGGGCAGCGCGAACACCGTCGTGATCACGCTCGCCAGCACAAAGAACAGCACGAAAAACGGGAAGATCCTCCTGAGTGAGAACCCGTTTTTCGCATTTCCGCCCGAGCGGCGGGCCTTATGCATCTGCCAACAGGCCAGCACCAGCGTGATGGGGATGATCGCGAGTGTCCTCGTCAGCTTGACGACCGTCGCGCTCTCGAGGACCGTCGCCCCGGGATGCATGCTGTCCCACGCACTCGCCGCCGCCGTCACCGACGAGGTGTCGTTCACCGCCGTTCCAGCGAAAAGGGCAAAGCCCTCGTTAGTCAGTCCCAGCGCCGCCCCCAGCGTCGGGAACACCAGTGCCGCGATCACGTTGAACAGGAAGATGACCGATATCGCTTGGGCGATCTCCCCATCTTCGGCATCGATAACCGGAGCCGTCGCCGCAATCGCGGAGCCACCGCAAATCGACGACCCGACACCGATGAGGGTCGCGATCTTGCCCGGTACGTTCATGACGCGGCAGAGCACGAACGCTATAACCAGCGATGTCGAGATCGTCATCAGGATGATCGGCAGGGATTGAGCGCCTTTCGCGAGGATCTCAGTCAAATTCATGCCGAACCCCAGCAGGATGACGGCATATTGGAGGATCTTCTTCGAGGTGAAGGTAACACCTGCAGCAAGCGGGCCTCTCCGCTCGCCGGGAACGATCAACGCCAGCACCATACCGAATATGATGGCAAAAACCGGTCCTCCCACCACTTCGACCTGTTTTCCAAGCAACCATGCAGGTATTGCCACCACCAGGCAGAACGCGATTCCTTTCCACCTGACTTTGAAGCTCTCGATTACGTCCATGTACCATCCCGATTCTCAGAGCATTTCACAATAGGAATCATGGTACGGCACATAAACCCGATTCCGCCATTCTCTTTTCGCAACAAAAAATGCCCGGAACCGAAGTTCCGGGCATCTCCGTTCACCCGTCGCGATCGAGCGGTTAGTCGATGGCGATCTTGGTGACGTTCTTCTTCTCGACGATCTTGGGAACCGTTACCGTCAAGACGCCGTCGGCGTACTTAGCGGACAGACCCTCGCTCGACGCATCCTTCAGATAGACGCCACGCGTTGCGCTGTAGGCGGTGAACTCCTTCTGCAGGAAGTTCTTGTCCTTATCCTCTTCCTTCTCCTCAACGTTCACGGAGATGGAAAGGCGGCCCTCGTTCAGCTCGACGTCGATATCATCTTTGTTGACACCGGTGAAGTACGCCTTGACCTCGTACCCATCACCCTTGTCCTCGACATCGATGGGGAACGCCTTGCTTGTCAGTGGAGCCGCCAAGTCGGCCATGTCATCGAACATGTCGAACAGCGAGTTAGCGGTCGGACGGATACCAAACACAGAACGATACGGAACCATTGCCATAACGAATCACTCCTTTGTGATTGCCGCGTCCCTCCTGCGGGGGCGGGGACTTCTTTGGACGCTTATATATGTTCCCCGGCAATCAGGTTATATACAGACAAACGAAGATTTTCTAAGTCTCTTACACTTAGATTTTTCTTCTTTCGTCATTTAGCTGCCACGCGTACAATGAAGTTCGTTTTACCTGTACGCAAGCCGAGGAATGCAGAATGGCCGATCTTGATACCGATAGTCGGGTGAACCGCGCCAGCGGCCGGGCACGCCGCTATATGGGCCAGGCCACCGACGATCCTTCATATCTACCCAAAGCAAATCCAAACGGCGACCGTTCAGGTTCTTCAAAACCCTTCACCGCACAAGCGGACATCTCCGCTCAAAAACGCGCACTCAACCACTACGACCGATATCTCCAGGCGCCGGCGTCGAAACGCGCGATCTTCTCATCTCGCTACGACCGGCGCAACCGGACACTCAAACGTGCCCTTGTTTGCCTGATCGTCCTCGCCATCGCGCTTGCTCTGATTTGGATATTCGTACTTCGATGAACACGAGCGATTCGCACTATATCTACGCCGACAACGCCGCGACCACGCGTCCCTCCCAACGTGCTATCGATGCGATGATGCCGTTTTTGACCACTGATTTCGGCAATCCCGGCGGTATCCACCGCATGGCGAAGCGAGCTGCCGAGCAGCTGGATACGCTCCACAGCTCATGCGCCGAACTCCTCGACGCCCCCTCCCCCCGTAGCGTCGTCTTCACCAGCGGAGGCTCGGAATCAGATAACTGGGCTCTCGTCGGCGCCGTAGAGCGCTTCCGCCGCCATTACGGGACGCATACTCCCGTTCGTATCATCACGACACCTATCGAACACGATGCCATCCTCAATCGCTGTCGAACCCTGAAAACGCAAGATGCAGTGAGTGTCCACATGCTTCCCGTCGATCAACAGGGATTCGTCCATGCCGACGACCTTGCGTCGACACTCGATTCTTTCACAGAGCAGAACCTGAGCAACGGTATCGAAACACCGCCGGCGGCCCTCGTTTCCATCATGCTTGCGAACAACGAGATCGGGACGATTCAGGACATCGAAGCTCTCGCTGCGATCGCGCACGATCATGGTGTGCCCTTCCACACCGACGCTGTTCAAGCTGTCGGGCATATCCCCGTTTCGTTTCAGAAACTTGGAGTCGACGCGCTTTCTCTTTCGGGACACAAATTTCACGGGCCCCGCGGTATCGGAGCGCTCGTCCTCTCCTCCGAATTCGATATCCGCCCCTATATCGATGGCGGCGGACAAGAATGGGGTCTCCGATCGGGTACGCAAAACATCGCCGCCATCGCCGGCATGGAAGCTGCATTACGCGAATCGATCGATGCGCTCGCGGTCACCTCGCAACGGGTTGCAGAGCGGCGTGATCGGCTGGTCGACGCCCTTCTCAAGAACATCCCCGATATCACCTTGACCGGCGCATCCCTCGGAATCCGCCGCTTGCCATCTTTAGCATCGTTCGCCATAAAAGATGTCGATGCCGAGCTCCTGTGCGTCCTGCTCGACAAAGTAGGCATTGCCGCTTCCACTGGATCAGCCTGTTCGGCCGGTTCAACCGAACCGTCCCATGTTATCGAGGCGATCGGGATCCATGATCCCGAGTGGTCGCACGGAACGCTTCGTTTGTCGCTAGCAGACGACGTATCCGACAACGATATCAATGAGCTTATCGAACGCATTCCCCCGGCCGTCCGTGAAACCAGGTTGATGAGCGGGCCCATTTCGCTTTTCTAAACAAATTGCCTAAATAAAAAGCGACCCGGATTCATCATCCGGGTCGCCCTTATCAGAACATCAAGTGCGTACTACGAAAGCAACATACGCCCCGAGGACTCGATTGCCTCGAGTGCGGCGTCGGCAGAAGCAGCATCCTCGCCCTTGGCGAAGATATACAGCTTGATCTTGGGCTCCGTGCCGGACGGACGCACGATTCCCTTGTTGCCGTTTGCGAGATCGAATTCGATCACGTTCGCCTTGGGCAAGCCGTTCACGCCATCCGCATAGTCGACGACAGCCTCGATGGAGCTGCCAGCGAGCTCTGCAGGCGGGTTCTTTCGCAGGTCAGCCATGATGCCAGCCATCTTCTCAGCACCCTCGGCACCGGGATACGAAAGCGAGATCGTCTTGTTGTGGTAATAGCCATATTTCTCATACAACTCGTGCATCGCGTCGGCCAGATTCTTGCCTTGCAGCTTGTAGTACTGAGCCATCTGGCAGATCAGCAACGAGGAGCTGACCGCATCCTTATCGCGCACATGGTCGCCCGCAAGATAACCGTAGCTTTCTTCGAAACCGAAGATAAAGCGCTCGACTTGGCCGGCATCGGACAGAGACGTGATGATATCGCCGATATATTTGAAACCTGTCAGACAGCGACGAAGTTCAAAACCATACTCATCGGCAAGGGCATCGACCATCGCAGAGGACACGATCGTGGTGACGGCAACCTTGTCGGACAGGTCCTCACCGCGCTCCTTACGGACCTTGCAGATATAGTCGAGCAGCAGAACGCCCATCTCGTTGCCGGTGAGCAGCAGATAGTCGTCACCATTCTTGACGGCGACACCGACACGGTCGGCATCGGGATCGGTCGCAAGCAGCAAGTCCGGATGAACTTGCTCGCACAGATCGATACCCTTCTGCATGGCCTCGCGAATTTCAGGATTCGGATAAGGGCACGTGGGGAAGTTGCCATCGGGATTCTTCTGTTCCGGAACCACCGTCACATCAGTGATGCCTGCACGCTCCAGCACGGTCGTTACCGGAATAAGACCGGTACCGTTCAAGGGCGTGTAGACAAGCTTCAAAGGAGCCTGAGCGATCTGGTCAGCAGAAAGATTGGTCACCCCACGCTCGAGAACGGCATCATAGTAACGCTCAAGGCAATCGTCGCCTATCCATTTGATCTTGCCTTGCGCCAAGGCCTCATTGAAATCCATGGACTTCACGCCATTAAACGTGTCGGTTTCCTCGATAGCCTTGGAAATGGCGGCAGCAGCCTCGCTGGTGATCTGGCAACCATCCGGACCATATGCCTTGTAACCGTTATAAGGAGCAGGATTATGGCTGGCCGTCATGCAGATGCCGCCGGAGCATTTCAAGTCGCGCACGGCCCATGAAAGCGTGGGGACCGGGGAAATCTTCGGATACACGAGAGCGGTCACGCCGTTTGCCGCAAGAATGGCAGCTGTGGTTTTAACGAACAGCTCACCTTTGTTACGACTATCTCGCGCAATGGCAACCGTCGGATTCTCGAACGTCGCGTTCAGGTAATCGGCAAACCCTTGAGTGGCACGGCCCACCGTATAGATATTCATACGGTTCGTACCGGCGCCGATCGTGCCGCGAAGACCCGCGGTACCAAATGCAAGATCCTGGAAGAATGCATCAGTGATAGCATCCTCGTCACCGGATGCCTTCATGGTCTTAAGCTCGTCGAGCAGCTCCTCATCCTGAACATGGTCGATCCATGTATCGAGAAGCTCATGAACATCTGCCATATGGATTCCTTTCGTAGGAAATAGAAAACAACAGTTGCACAATAACGTGCTTCCATTGCCATCATACGGCATCAAACGGTTTATCAAAGGGAGGTATCGGCGAGCGCGATATCCGACAAAAGAAAAAGCCCGAAACCCCGGCCCAGGGGCGGCCGGGAAACGGGACGGCGCCCCCCCGGCGCAAAAAAGAGGGGCCCCGGAGGGCC
>ERZ808240.517-NODE-517-length-50623-cov-16.470040_pt1 | contig 50623 bp, 48 predicted proteins | sample MGYA00521084_ERZ808240 | MGnify/ENA primary metagenome ERZ808240 (study PRJEB31516, sample SAMN03275571) | gut metagenome | biome: mammalia-associated habitat; material: feces | host: Papio cynocephalus | place: Kenya | collected 2012-08-06 ...
GAGAACGGTCGCAAAGTCCCATCCCCGATTAACGGAGAGCAGATTTTTAACATTTTCAAGGACAAGCCATTCGGGTCTATTTTCGGCTGGCGTGCCTTTGAGCAATCTAATGATTTCAAAAAAGAGAGAGCTTCGTTTTCCTGCAAGCCCTCTTTGCCGGCCAGATACAGAAATGTCCTGACACGGGAATCCGCCTGCCCAGAGGTTGACCCTCGGCAGGTGGTTGGGTTCGATTTTGGTAATATCTTCTCCATACCATTCGTCCTCCTGTATATCGTGTATGGCGCGGTAGCTGCGGTCTGCGAATTTGTCTATCTCGCAATGTCCTTTACATACCATGCCGCAAAGCTCAAAGCCCTTGCGGAAACCGCCCACGCCGCTGAAAAAGTCCAAAAAGGTTAAAGGGTCGGTCATTTGTCGTCGTCCTTTCCGTGCATGCGGTTAATTTGAAACAGGCACATTGTTACAATGCCGATACAGCCGCCGAGCATAGTTCCGATGATGAAAAAGAGCAGTTCGCTCATAACATACGCCTCCTTTCAGCGCATAAAAATATCGCCCTCCGTTTGTAACGGGGACGAGCAGAGTTAAGGGTTTCAGGGGCTACCCCTGACAAGTTTTTGCCTTTGTGGTATCACAAAGGCGATGCTTGCTGGTATATCGCATAGCGTTCGTCCCACTGGCCGAACATCGTGCCACCAACCGAAAAAAATCAGCGTTCGTGCTCCCGCTGCGGGTTGAACGGGATTCCGATTAGCTGACCGTTCAGCCTCGCCAAGTGTTCGGGATAGCGAAACATCTTTGAATAGCGGCCTATTTGTTCATCGGAAAGACTCTCAAAGCTCTCGCCCCGGCAGTCGCATATAAAGGCGGGGCCAAAGATGAAATCCACCATAACGCCGTCCTCGTTTTTTACGCTTCGGTTCGGCTGCATACCGCTGATTTTGCCCTCGTCGTTGCAGACGATACACACCTGTTCCTCAAAGGGATAATAGGCTTCGATCATACCGTCCACAACTTTTTGCAAATCTTCAAGAGAAGTGCCGATTTCAGCGGTACGGGCGAGCTTGCCCGGTTCCAGCAATACCACCTTGATTTTCTTTTCTTCGCTCATAACGGAAAGCTCCTTTCATCGTTCATAATCACGGCTGCGCTCATTTACCCTTGCGGAAAAATCCACGCCCTTAAAGGATTCGGCGTCGAGGATATATTCGCTGTCATTCCATCTTTGCTCTACCAGCCTTTCGGCTTCTTCGCGGTTTTTTGCCTCGACCTCAACCGTCATTTGCAGGGTTTCGGTAATTGTAACCTCATAGGTTTTCATCGCTCTTTGTTCCTTTCTTTGCGTTTGGTAATGGGTAGTCCGAGCCGCATACAAAGACAATCGTTGTAATCCTTGCCCTGCGGGGGCGGCTGAATATCTACCGTGACCGCATATCTTTTGGTCAGCAGGGTTTTGATTGTCGCTGCGGCAATCCGTCCCGCAGGGTCGTTGTCGAGCCGTAACACCACTTTGCGGATATGGGGATAATCTGCAAGATACTGAACAAGGGCGACGGGCAGACTGCTTTCCTCAATCTTCGCTTTCGGCTTATACACACCCGCAAGAGAGAGCAGGTTTTCGCTTCGCCACTCCTTGCCGTCCAGCTTTTGCATTGTCCCGTAGGACAGAAGATCGACCGCCGATTCAAACAGGTTCAGCGTGCCGCTTTGCGTTTCCGCAGGAATCCCAAAGGAAAAATGCTTGTCGCTGCCGTTTGCGTCCCCGATAAAGTCCGAGCCGATACCGCGCAGATTGGCATAGCGGGGCTTGCCGCAGCTATCCTGTCCCACGAACACGACATTGTGATAGGGATAGCTTTCATACAGCCGTCCTGTACTGATACAAAAATCTATCAGGTCATAGTCGATACCTCTGCGGTGCAGATATTCGACGGCGTGAGTGGCACATCGGCTCGCCTTTGGCAAAAGCAAGACCTTTTCTTTCGGTGTGCTTTGTGTGGGGATATATGCGGGCGGCGATACCGCAACATTCCCCATAATCGTTTCAACCGCCTGCATAAACGGCATTTCCTTGACCTTGATTAGATAGTCCAACGCAGAATAGCCGCCGATCCCACGGGAAAACCAACACCATTTGCCGTTTGAAATCTTCAAGCTATCGTGCTCACGGGTGCAGTAGGTGTTTCCCCCGAAATGAACAAGCTCCTGAGGCTCATAGCTTTTCAGATAGGTCAGCAAATCCATTTCACGGGCTTTCTCTACCACCTCCGGCGGGATATATGGCATACCTTTTCACCTCCATTCTGAAATAGAAAAAGCCGAGGGGCTTTCATTAAGAAAACCTCTCGGCTATGTAAAAAGCGGCGCAGGAAATTCCTGTACCGCTTATGCTGAAATATTCAATTTACAATGCCCCGACCTTTTTCAGATACGAAATACAGTCGGTATGTCCTCTGAAATATAACCGTTGACGTTCCATGTCGTCGAGCCTGAACCGCAGACGGAAATATTCGGTCAGAACTTCGTGCTCCTTGCCAGTCAGGGAAATATCACCGCTACCGTCCGTGACTTTGCCGATAAACGGATTGTCTGCTTTCAGCTTTGAAATCTGCTGATATAGGGCAGCATAGGTTTCGTCCGTCTTTTTGAAATCGGCAATCGCTTCGTCCTCAATTTCAGCAAAGGATTCCTCAATTCGCTGCGCCGAATCGGTATAAGAGCCGTCGCTCACTTGAAATCACTTCCTTATCCTTTTTTATTATATATCATACCCAAGTGCGGAAACAATATCAAATGTGCAAATCAGCGCTCCATATCTTTTTCCGTTCTCCCGATAGCAGCGCGTACATAAAGATTCGGGCTTTGAATACGGTATTCTTCGGGGATATTTTCTATCTTGCCGTCGTAGATGTCAACAAAGTGACCGCCGTTTGAGCGTACATAACCGTGATCGGTGAAAACGCCGCTTTCATCAAAGCGAATATCACGCCCAAAACCCTCATAGTCGATATAATTTGAAAGAACGCCCATTGCTTTTGTATCATAACAGCCGCTTTCTTCTACCCAATAATAGCCGAGGTCATAGTCATTCTGCACACCGGACAGGTAATCAAAGCAGTCCAAGTTTTCGGTCAGGTTGATCAGCTCCTGCACACTGCCGGTATTTTCGCCCAAGTCCAAAACCGCCTGCCAGAAATCGTCGCTCTCTCGCAGCTCCATGATCTGCCCGGCGAGATAGTTCAGTTCGCTCAGGCTCTCATATTCTCCGAGAACCTTGCCGATGGCCGCATCCGGGCAGTCATAGTCGGTGATGAACCATTCCTCATAGCGCCGCCCGATGCCGATGCGCCGGAAAACCTCCTGCATTTCCTCATTGGTTATCGGGAACTTGACCCATTCACCGACTAAATAGCCCTCGTTGTATTTTCCGAGATTGGTAACAAAGGCCTCAAAGGCACAGTCCCTTGAATCAGATAAATCCTGCATAAATTCGCCTCCTTACCGTTCTTGTATGGCGGTCTTTCGCTGGCGCGGAATCGGGAAACCGTGCACTTTTGCAATTTCATCACCAAGCCTGCGGGTGATTCTCACAATGTCTGTGCGGGTCGCTGTACCGCGGTATAGTTTTTCTTTCAGATTGTCAATCTGCGTTTCAGAAACACCGTCTTTATATACACGATAAAGATAATAATTTGTGCCGTCGTGGTGAATAGCCTCACAGCGGAAATCGCCGTTTTTATCCACATACCAAGTGGCGTTATCTATATCCTGTTCGCTGCAAAGACAATCGCTGATATTGCCGCTTTCAATTTCCTTGTAACCCATACGGCGGCCGTTCCAAAGCCCCAAATCCCCGACAACGAGAATCGGGCGGGATAGCTGAATATCCAGATTCGTTTTCTCGTCTTGAAAATAAGTGCCGTTAATTTCATACATCAAATTCATACGCTCATTTTCGGACAGTTCGGGGTACTGTGCCTCAAAATCCTCTTTCCAATCGTCGTAGTCAAGATAATCAGTCCAGATGATGTGTCTGCCGTCTTTCATCGTGCGTCACCTCGATCCTTTTGCTTTGGTCTGCGGGGATTGCCGATCTCGTCATAATTTTTCGGGTTTGCGCCGGGTATGCTCCAACTGAATATAGAACCGACAAGCATAGCCGCCTCCTGTGCTTTGGAAACGCCAAGCCTGCGGTTCATATCGTCCGCATATTTTCGGGCGGCGGCAGAATCTATCGGCATTTTCAGTGGAATATAGCTGTGTTCACCCCGAAACACCTTGATAACCTCGCCGCTTGACGGCAAAGTAGAATAGCACATTTCCGGCATAGGCGGTTCGGCGGGAAGATAGACAGCACCGCAAGCCTCCATACGCTCGGCAAACTCGCAGATGTGATAGCTTTCCTTTCCAATCTCTGCATGTGTTTCGTCTACAAATCGGCAGTAGGCTTTGATTTGTTTGCCATCCCTATGGGTAATGATAATACTCCCGCCGTCGGGCAGACGGAAAAGGTCGTTATAATGGCTGTCGATAAAGCGAATCCCTTGCGCCGCCTTTTCCATGTGAGCGTTCAGCAGGTCGGAAACATAGGCGTAGCAATAGAAATTGTTATCGCCGGGCGCAGGAATACAGCGCAAAAGGTAGGTGTATTTTTCGGTATCAACCCGATACCCGTATTCACGGCTGAAATTCCCCATAAACCGTCCATCGGGGCGGGCGCAGCAGTATTCCAGCATAGAATCACGGTCAGCCAAGATACCCACCTTGTAAAACTCTTTGATAACGGAATCAAACTCGGCGGCAAATTCCTTCGTCCTGTACTGCTTAATCTGTTCCTCATAATCTGGATAAAAGGTCTTGCCGCCGTTTCCGAAATCTCCGCGCATAAGGGTAATGCAGCCGCTTTGCGACATAAGCTGATAGCTTTGCGTGTAGGCGTAATCCCGTTCATTCGGGAGCATTTCACGGATATTCAAATTCATTGTGTTTTCGCCTCGCTTTCTGCCATAAGAAATTGTCCGAACTCAGTAAAAGCGTACCAGTTTGTACGGTCAAAACGACTCTCGTTGAAACGCCCTTTTGTAAGAACTCGCCTCCGTATAAGCTGTTTTAAGGCATAGCGGACTTCGTCGTAGGTGAGAAACGGAAAGAACCCCGTCATCATCTGCACCGAGCAGCGAATCCAAACCTTGCCCTCGTGAAGCTGCGGCGACTGTGTGCTTTGCTCCTCGATACAATCCCAAAGGAAACACGCCAGCACCGCCGCATTGACCCCGTATTTCTGTGCTATGTCTGAATCAAAAAAATGAACCATAAATAGAAACCTCCTTTTGTTTTTTGGGTATGTAAAAAGCCAGCGTTTCCGCTGGCTTCGGCGGCCTTTTCAGCAGCCCTCGGTCATTATTTCTTTTTACCTCTGATTTTCAGGAAAATCAGAGCGCCCACAATGAACACAACCAGTCCGATTGCAACGATTGTCTTTAACTCCATTATTCAGCGTCCTCCTTTTCAGTTTTCTTTTTCTTCCAGCCAATCACGCCGAGGGTCAAAGCGCCTGCCGCAGAAATGCCGAGCAGGGAGAGCCAAAAGGCAGGATTACTGTCGTCGCCTGTTTTCGGGGTATCTCGGAGCTCGTTGTGCATTTCTACTTTGGTAACAGCGCCCTCAAACACGCTTGCCGTCTTGTCTGCGGGGAGAATATAGGCGGCAGAAGCACCGTCCGAAACCTCGGAAACCACATACTCACCAATGCGGAGATTTTCAATAAGAATTTCGCCGTTCTTGTCGGTGGTGAAGATTTCGGAATACCCATTAGGCCCGGTCACACGGAACGAAAAGCCTTCCACTTTTCCGTCGGAAGATGTCTTAATTATTTTGAGTGATCCTACCTGTGGGGCATTGACAAAGCCTTTCCCCGCTTCGTTTTCCACGGTGACGGTCTTGCCGTTCTCGGTGATTTCAAAATAATAGGCGTTTTCGTCCAGATAGAAGCCCTCCGGCGCTTTGGTTTCCTTGACGAAATAGCCGCCGTAAATCAAGTAGGGCATTTCATAAACGCCTGTGCCGGTTTCGGTGAGTGTGCCGAGCAGTTCATCGTCTGTGTCAAGCTCCTTGTTGCCGTTAGAATCACGGTAAACGGCAAATTCCGCACCCGTCAACTTGTTGTCGGGATAGTCCTTATCAACCTTTGTAAGCTGCACCGTACCGCGAATCAGCGTGTTTTCGATTTCTACCTCGATTACCGCACCGTCCTTATCGACCGTCACGGCAAAGGTTTCATCAGACAATACAAAGCCTGTCGGCGCTTCAATTTCACGGACAATCCAGTTTCCGTAAGGCACATCGGCAAAAGAAAAACCGCCGTCCTCTCTCGACACGGCGGTGAGAATCGCATTTTCTCTTGTAAACTCGGTGCAGTCTGCTTTGAACAGTCCAATCACAGCGCCGCCGAGTGCATTTCCGTCCTCGTCCTTTTTCAGTCCGTGGATTTTGCCGTAAATCAGATCATTGTCAATCGGCTTGCCGTCGTTTGCCTTGATTTCCACAAGGGCGGTGTTCTGTCCGGCGTATTCAAAGACAATCGGGTGCTTTTCATCGGAGAGGGTATAATGCTCGTCGGTGGAAAGCTCTTTAAGGTAGAAGCTGCCAAAAGGCAAATCGGTTTTGCATACGGCGTGACCGTTCTCGTCAACCGAGAGAATTTCAAGCAGACCGTCGGCGGGTATAACCGAACTGTCTGCAGCGGTCAAATCTTCGGTGGCGAACAAGCCAAAGGTTACGGCAGACATTTCGCCGTTCACGCCGATTCCGAACTGCGTATTCTGTTCTAACACCTTGTCAAGCGAAACAGCGGCTTTCTGTCGCTCATTGTAAAAGCTGGCAGAGGTTTCGGTGATCTCGATTTCCTGTCCCGCATAGACAAGCGCGGCGGTGTGGATTTTCTCATTGAGAACCATTCCATACGGCGTGGTGATTTCTCGGATTTCATATTTCCCAAGATACAGCGGTTTGCTCTCGGCAAGCCCCGTTTCATCGGTCGTTACGGTATCAACCACTTCGCCGGTAGCAGCGCGCAGCGTACCGTCCGGCGTGATAATATCCTCCGCAGCGGTGATTTCATAGACTGCGCCCGGCAAGCCCTGAACAGAGAAAACAGGCTGATATATGCCCTCGGATTCGGTAACAGAGAAAAAGATCTCGCCGGATTTACTGATTTTAATAACGCCTTTCTGCGCCATATTCGGCTTGACGACCTCGATCACGGTAACGCCGCCCTCATCGGCAGAAGCGTCCTGCGTGACATCAAAATACACGGGTTCGCTGTTCAGCGTGTAGCCGTAGGGGGCAAATACTTCGACCAGCGAATACCCCGAACCGTATTCCAGCTTTTCGGGGGTAATCAAATAGCCCTCATCGTTGGTATAAAAGGTGTCAATCGTTGTCGGAGTCGGATAGGTGAAAGTCTGCGTAATCAGGCTGCCGTCCGGGCGGTAAAGCTGAAAACCTGCGCCTGCATACGGAATCACCTTGCCGGTTTCCGCGTCCACCTTAACAATCTTGATATAGCTTTCAAAATCTCGGTTGTTTGCAAGATAGCGGTAGGTCTGACCGTCCTCCCGGATATACACATCGAAATCGGGCAGAAGTTCTCGACCGTCCCAGCCCTTGACCTGATGAACGGTGTAAATGCCGTATGGCAGGTCTTTTGTTTGAGCATAGCCGTTTTCGTCGCAGGTAAGATAATCACGCTCGGTATCTTTGGCGGCGTCATAGCTGCCTGCGGATTTCAGATACACAGAAAATTCAGCGCCGACCTCCGGAGTTTCAAGCTGTGTTTCGCCGTCATCCGTGTGTTTAATCAGAGCGATTTTTCCCTTGACAATCTGCTCGGTCACATCGTTAGCGGTGGAGTTGTATTCTACGGTATAGTTTTTAGCCTCCGCGCCGATATGGTGTGCGGATTCGTCAAGCAAATAACCCTCGCTCGGCTCGATTTCACGCACCGACCAATCATCGCCGCAGACATAATATTTTGTTGTGAACTGACCGTTTGCGTCGGTGGTGTAGCGGTCAATCAACTGCTCACCCTTGTAAATCCCGTAAGTGGCGTCAGCAAGAGAAGCGTCGCCCTGTGCTGTGCCTGTTTCATAATCGCTCTTGGTAACGGTGACATTCCACTTTTTCAGAATATTAGTAAAACTCTTGTTTGTGACTTTGTTCCATTCAATCGCTGCCGTCTGATTTTCGGGGGCGACATAGCGTATGGCGGTATCAACTTCTTCCAATACATATCCTGTGCCGATCAGCACATCACGGAAATACGCCTTGCCGGATTTGTCGGTCACGGCGTATTCATCGACTGCAAGTCCCGAAAGGGAGGTGCCGGACAAACGGAAAGTAACCCCCTCATTCAAACCGTCCTCTGATGTTTTGGTGACGGTGAGATCGCCACGCTTCAGAACATTGCTGAAACTGACGGTTGCCGTCTGACCGCTGACAACGGTAACACGGCGAACCTCCTGCGGCTCGTACTTGTCGTAATTCTGTTCGGTTACGGTGTAAACGCCGGGAGTGAGATTGTCAATCTGAATCGTGCCGCCTGCGCTGGTCTGAACGGTTTTATTCACGCCGTTTCCTGTAATGGTAAAGGAAATGCCCTCAACCTTGCCGTCCTCGCTGGTCTTGACGATTTTCGCTGAACCGTAGGAAACCTTGATATTCAGATAGCCTTTTACGGGGTCATTGACCGACTGTGCGTAGGTGACAATATCTTGCAGCTTTCCGTTCGGGCCGTAAACGCCGTCCGTCCAAGTGATAACCCCGCGCCTTTGCGAATTTTTCTTTTCGGCCGTAATCGTAACAGTATCGCTCGGCGCTGTATCAGCAGTAATCGTCAACTTGTTTCCGCTGGCAGAAAAACGGATTCCCGAAACACTTGCGGAAAACGAGTAGTTAGAAAGAACATTGTTCGTATCGGTGAGTGTGGCGGTGTACTTTTCGCCGTCCCATTCAAGCTCAATGTTTTTTGCCTTGCCTGCGGATTTTGCAAAGAAGCTCGGCACTTTGGAATGGGTCTGCACGCTGGCGGCAATGGAATTGTAATAGCTCATAATCCTGCTATACAGCGGGTGGTCTGTGCTGATCTGATCGCAGATTGCGTCCTTGCCGCCTGTGCCGACCTTGTTAAAATCGGCATCACGCTCGCCAACGACGGTTTCCCAAACCAAAAGCTGCGTGGCGACGGCGTGAGCCAATTTGTCAGCGCCCTCATTCTGCGAACGCCAAGAGGTCGAAATTGTACCCGTATAACCGTACTGAAAGATACGGCCGATAAACAGCTTAATATCATCGGGCGAAATGGTGTGATTGTAGGACGAGGGGTAATTATCCCAAAAGTCCTCGCCCTTTTTCGTGAAACGGTCGCCCGATTCCTGCGGAACGCCGGGTTCAATGCAGTAACAAATATTGCCGTCATATGAACCCATTGCGCGGACGGTGGTATATCGGGAACTGCCGGTAGACCAGCCGTTCATAAAATCAAAGCTGCTGTGTCCCCATTCGTTGCTGTAATTGGCGTCCCCGTCACGGGGAAAGGAAACAAGGCATACTTCGTCGGTTTCTTCTGCGGCATAAGCGGTCGTCCCAACCCCAAACAGAGTGGTAACGCACATCAGCGCCGCCAGAAACAGCGACATACATTTTTTGATTTTCTGCGTTTTCATTTGAAATCCTCCTTGAAATGAAAAAACGCACCGTGTTTTTTACACAGTGCGTTCATAGTGAAATATTCGGTTTTGATTTTGTTCAGGCGTAGCCGATATACAAATCGTAGCTCCCGTCGGAGCGTGCCTGCGCCCATATCCAAACATCGGTAATATCTTCGTCACGGCTGTACCGATCCAGCCTGCCCGCAATATCCCGTTCCAAACAAGTGCTGTATGCTCCCGCAGTAATGGGATTGTCCCAACAGTCAACCGCCGAGCTTTCAAGCCGTAACCCAACACTCACAGCATAGGTTTTGGCATAGTCAATCCAAGTTTGAATGTTAAATTCAGGGACGGCAGGTTCTTCGGGTGCCGGTGTGGTTTCCTGCGGCCGCTCAACCTTTGGTCTTTCTTCCACATGGGGCGGTGTGGGCTGCTGTGTCGGCGTAGGCTTTGGTTCAAGCGTAGGTTCAACGGCTTTCGGCGTTTCAGGCTTTGGCGTATTGTTTGGAACAGCAATCTGCGGCGGTTGCGTCCCCGGCGCAGGGCTTTGTTCTGCGGCAGACTGCAAATTTTCAGCCTGTGCCGATTCCGTTTCAGACTTAATTGTGGCCGTATTGTTTACGGCACTCTCTTTACTCTCCGAAACAGAAGCGGACGAACGATCTTCCGGCTCTGTACGCTCGTCTACCTTGCTTGCCACCGTTTCAATGCCCGAACTGTCCTGTATCGTCTGCGGGCGATTCGTATTCGCACAACCCGACAAAGAAACAATCAATGCTGCTATAACAGCGATTATCCTTGCTTTTTTCATATCGCAAACCTCCTTTGCAGCTTCATTGTACGAATTTTTGTGAATTTCTGCAAAGGTACGAAAATCGCCGCCCTGTAATATCTCTTTTTTCGGGTAGTACAGGTAGTTTTTGAGGGGGAGAGGTGTGGAGAGGGGGAACAGCGAACACCGCCGCACCTTGCTTTATTTTAGGGTATAGTTATCCCTTGTTAGGAAAATTCTATCTTTCCATATCTCTTTGCCGTTCACGCTTTCGGTATAGTTCCAAAGCCTTAATAATGGTATCTTCAATTTTCTGCGCGGGCGTCCCCGGCGCAAAATACTTGCTGATACGCTCTTTTGGCATTTTGAACTGCTCTTTCTGATTCGGCTTTTCCTCCTGCATAATGGAGAGAATCACCTCGTCGGTCAGCTTGCCGTCCTTGCTAAACTCTTTCATTTTGATAGCCTGTGCCAATGATGGGGTGCAGTCCTCACATTCCATTGTGCTGTATAGGGATTCCTGCTGCTCTTTGGAAAGATAGGAAAGCTCAACGGCAGGACGGAAAGCGATTTTTCCGTCGTCCACCATTTGCAGGACAGAGGGGATAAGCTCGGTCAGGCGGATATAGCGTTGAATTTGAGATCGGCTATCCGGGCTGTTGGCGGCTAATTCCTCGTTAGAGCGAGAGCCTTTTGACTTCGGCTCCAGTGGGGCCGAAGTTAAGTCAGTTCGCTGACCTTGCCTTTTCATAGCGGCCAGCTTCATTTTGTAGGCAAATGCTTTTTCGGACGGTAAAATCTTTTCCCTTTGCAGGTTACTATCCACCATTACGATTGTTGCTTCATCGTCGGTGAGATTGCGGACGATACAGGGGATTTCAGCGACACCCGCTAAAGCCGCCGCAAATTTTCGTCTGTGGCCTGCGACCATTTCATAGCTGCTGTCCTCTTTCAGTCGGACAAGAGCCGGAACTAACACGCCGTATTTCCTGATACTATCGACCATTTCAGCCATTGCCTCGTCCTGCTTGACCTTGAACGGGTGGTTCGGAAAGTCGGAGATTTCAGCGGGATTCAGTGTCACGACCTTTTCAAGCTGCGATTCCGTGCGGCTTTCGTCGGTAGAAAACAGGTCATCTAACGGCGTCATTCCTAAATCTCTCGTTTTTACGCTCAATCTCCAACACCTCCTTTGTCAGCGCGTGGTATGCGGCGGCAACCTTACCGTTTTTGTCGTGAGCATAAATGCTCTTGCCTCTGCCGCTGGTTTCGGCGCCTCTCACGGAAAAGGGTATTTCCGTCCCGAACACACGGATTTTCTCGCCGTAATGAGCGCGCAGAGAAGCGATAATTTCTTTTGCCTCGTTGGTACGGCTATCCACCATCGTAAAAAGAATCCCGTCGATTTTCAGCTTGGGGTTGATCTGCCGTTTAACCTGTGAAATGGAGTGCATGAGCAAATCCAGACCCTTTGCCGAGAGAAACGACGGCTGCGACGGAATGATAACGCTGTCCGCTGCGGCCAGTGAATTGATCGGCATCATACCGAGCGACGGCATACAGTCAATGAGGATATAGTCGTAATGGGGCTTGACCGCATTGATATATGTCCGCAGCACGCTTTCCCGGCTCATGGCGTTGATCAGTCGGATCTCCATACCGGACAGTTCAATGTTCGCCGGAAGCAGGTCAACGCCCTCGCCGTGATGCAGAATACCGCAGCCGTCCGGGATGGGGGTATCGTCGATCACATTCTGCATGATGTCCGCCAGTGTGACGGGCAGCTCATCCGGCTTCGGATAGCCGAGGGAGAGAGTCAAAGAGCCTTGTGCGTCCGCGTCAATGAGCAACACCCGCTTGTTTTGCCGGGCAAGCCCGATGCCGAGATTGGCGGTGGTCGTGGTTTTGCCCACGCCGCCCTTTTGGTTCGTCACCGCAATCACTTTGCAATTCGCCATTTTGGGGTTTCCTCCTTTACATAAATTTAGCCGCCTGCGGCGAAGCAGACGGCTATGTACGGGTATGAAAAAAGCCATCTGCATTTCTGCAAATGGCTTCCTATATAATATGTATATATTAATTAAAGGTACACATCAACGGTTAAATCTTCCCATTGATTTTTGCGGAGATAACAGCCAGCAGCCTTACGATATGCTTCGGCTTCTTCAAACTTTATATGTAGAGTAAGAAAAGGCGGAAAATAATCGTTGGGGTCATAAGCCAAGTGATTAGAGGGATACGGTGCGGTCGTCCAAAAAGTCCTACCGGAGTACCGTTCTGCACAGGCAGCAATAAAAGACGGTAAAAACTGATATTGTTTTTAACCGTAAGGTTATCTTTTAAAGCCAAACAACACCCTTTGCCGAGAAAAATCGGCAAAGGGTGTTTTGTCTTGAAGAAATTGCGGCAAAGTGTTATAATACATTAGTAAAATGTTAAATGCAAATTGATTTATACAAAAAGCTTACCTACCGATATTAAAGCTTGCCAATCTATAAATTTCGGTTTGCGGAGCTTGAGAATTATGCAAATTAAGACATACAGCGAAAAATACCGTAACGAAGTTATATCACTGATTCTTGATATACAAAATAACGAAGCCAAGATCGGCTTGCCGCTAAGTGAACAGCCTGATTTACTTGATATAAACCGCAGCTATCGGCAAAACGGCGGTGAATTTTGGATCGCGTTATCCAACGGCGAAATTATCGGAACAATCGGTCTTATGATGAAGGAACGCCATTGCGCGGTTTTAAAAAAGTTTTTTGTAAAAAAAGAGTACCGTTCTCAAAAGGTCGGACTCGCACTATATAAAGAGCTTTTAAAATATGCCGAAAGCAAAAACGTTCGTCAGATCATATTGGATACTCCATCGGTTGCTCATACGTCGCACAGGTTTTATGAAAAAGCCGGATTTTGTAAAATCAGTGCCGACGAATTGCCAGTGCCGTATTCTTATCCCCACAGAGACAGTATTCTGTATATGCTTAAAAAGGTTTGAATACAGTAAAAATCAAATAACCACAGCCTCGTTTTTGCTTTAAGGCTGTGGTTATTTAATTGATTTTTAATACACAACCGCGTCGTCTGCGGTAAATCCGCCGAGAGAATTTTCCTTAACTTGAATACATACAAAGGTTATTCCCTCGTCATCGGCGGCGGAAAACTGCCGTTTAGCCTTTGGCGCCACCTTAAGCCAATCGCCGGCAGCAAGCGTAACCTCCTCGCCGTCGATCAAAGCCTTGCCCCTGCCCGAAACAACGCCGTAAATTTCTTCGTTATTCCTGTGCGAATGAACAAACGGAACTCCCGCGCCCGCGGGCAGGCTGTTAACGCTTACCTCTGCTCCGGTAAGCCCTAAAGCGTTGTGCAGCTCGGTTCTGTCTTCGTTTCCGATGTTTGTTTTTGTGTAATTTTTCATTTTGTTTACCTCCGTATATTTTGCAAATTCACTTTGCTTGACTTTAGATTAGCATTTTACACACTCAAAAACAAGTACGCACTTTTTTATAACTGTACACTTTTTTTAAAATGTGTGTTATTATAATAAAGAGGTGAAAAACAATGAAAACAAAAGACGAATTACCTGCCTGCCCCGTAGCAACGGCAGTAGCCCTGATAGGCGGAAAATGGAAGCTTTTAATTCTTCGCAACCTTAAATCCCGCCCCTGGAGGTTTAACGAGCTTCAAAGAGATTTAGGCGGAATTTCCCAAAAGGTTTTAACCGACAGCCTGCGGCAAATGATAGACGACGGGCTTGCCTACCGCCGCGATTTCGGCGAAATGCCGCCTAAGGTTGAATACGGTCTTACGGCGCTCGGCAGGCAAATGCTGCCGATTATAGACGCCCTTGCCGACTTCGGAAACTACTACAAATCGGTGCTTAAGCAGTAATTTGCCCTGATTTTAAAACGACACCGTAAGCTGCATTTTAAAGCGCTCGGTTCCGTAAACAGCGTGCGGCAGACCCTTTGGCATTACAAGAGTTTCGCCTGCGTTTAAAATAAACTCCTCGCCGTTTACGGTAAAGCCGCCCGTTCCCTCAAGCACCGTGACCATAGCGTCTCCGCCCGATGTATGCGATGAAATTTCCTCGCCCTTATCAAAAGCGAAAACGGTCACGCTTACCGCGTCGTTTTGCACTAAGGTTCTGCTTACAACCTGACTCTCGGAATAATCAACCAAATTTTTAAGCTCTAATTTTTTCTGTTTTTCTATATTTTTATACATAACCGCTCTTCCTTTCTTAAAATAGCTTGTCTTGCATATAACAAATTATGTATAAAAAATGCTTTACTTTTTTTGTTTCGCGTGGTATAATACTAAAGCTACCGTATACTATGCTTTGGGCGTCTGCCCTTTAAGGGACTCACTTATGACCCAATGCTTGGTTTACGGATGATATTTTTAAAGGAGTGAAAACAATGACCAAGGAATTAAAGCAGCAGATCATGCAGGATTATGCAATTCACGAGGGCGATACCGGTTCTCCCGAAGTGCAGATAGCTCTTCTCACCACCAGAATCAACGAGCTTAACGCTCACTTAAAGGTTCACCCGAAGGATCGCCATTCCTATCGCGGTCTTCTTAAAATGGTAGGTCACAGAAGAAACCTTCTTGCCTATCTTCAGAAGAACGATATTGAAAGATACCGCGCTATCATTAAAAAGCTCGGCATACGTAAGTAATACGTACATTAAAGGCAGACTGATTATTTTCGGTCTGCCTTATTGTAAATATTTAAGGGGATTTTCGTGCTTTAGCGGTAAATCGGGGGGCTAAGCTTATTGGCCTTCGGATTTATTGCTAACCGAAGGTCTCCTAAAAAAGAAAAGGAGAAAAAAGTATGTTTGAAAACTACAAGGTTTACGAAACCACACTTGCAGGCAGACCCTTAAAGCTTGAAACAGGTATGATGGCTCAGCTTGCAAACGCCGCGGTTATGGCGACCTACGGCGAAACAAAGGTGCTTTGCACCGTTACGGCTTCCGCAAAGCCGCGCGAGGGGGTAGATTTCTTCCCTCTTTCGGTTGATTATGAGGAAAAGATGTACTCGGTAGGCAGACTGCCCGGTTCGTTTACAAGGCGCGAGGGCAGAGCCACCGAAAAGGCTATACTCGCTTCCCGCTGTATTGACAGACCTATCCGTCCACTTTTCCCGAAGGATATGCGTAACGATTGCTCGGTTGTGGCAACCGTTATGTCGGTAGACCCCGATTGCTCGCCTGAGGTTGCGGCGGCAATAGGCGTTTCCGCCGCTATCGCTATTTCGGATATTCCGTGGGCAGGTCCTATTTCCAGCGTTAACGTAGGCTTGGTTGACGGCGAGATCGTTATAAACCCCACCCTTGAGCAGCGCGCAAAATCAGACCTTAACCTTACCGTTTCCTCAACCGAAGACTTAGTTGCAATGATTGAGGCGGGCGCTAACGAAATTTCGGACGAGCTTATGTTCGACTGCATTATGGCAGGCCACGAGGCTAACAAAGAGGTTGTTAAGTTTATCAACGGCATTGTAGCCGAAATAGGCAAGCCGAAGTTTGAGTTTGAATCTAACGATCCCGATCCCGAAATATTTAAGGAAATTGAAGATTTCTGCATTGAAGACGTAAAAAAAGCGCTTGATACCGACGATAAAACGGTACGCGACGCGGCTTTGCTTCCTATATATAACGCCGTTCACGAAAAGTTCGATGAAAAATTCGAGGGAAGTGAGGGCAAAATAGAAGAAATAATGTACCTTGTTCAGAAGCACGTTGTAAGAGACTGGCTTAAAAACGAGAAAAAGCGTGTTGACGGCAGAGGTATCGACGAGATACGCCCCTTAAACGCGCAGATTGACCTGCTCCCGCGTGTTCACGGTTCGGGTATGTTCACCCGCGGTCAGACTCAGGTTCTCTCGGTTGCTACCTTAGCTCCGATAAGCGAGGCGCAAAAGCTTGACGGGCTTGACGAGGAAGTATCCAAAAGATATATCCATCACTATAACTTCCCCTCTTACTCGGTAGGTGAAACAAAGCCGTCAAGGGGACCGGGCAGACGTGAAATAGGCCACGGCGCGCTTGCAGAAAAGGCGCTTGTTCCGGTTATTCCGAGCGTTGAAGAGTTCCCCTATGCTATCCGCGTGGTATCTGAGGTTCTTTCTTCAAACGGTTCTACCTCGCAGGGCTCGATCTGCGGCTCTACCTTAGCGCTTATGGCTGCCGGCGTTCCGATAAAGGCTCCTGTTGCAGGTATTTCCTGCGGACTTATCACCGGCGATAAGGGCGTTTACGGCGACTTTATGACTATGGTTGATATTCAGGGCCTTGAAGATTTTTACGGCGATATGGACTTTAAGGTAGCAGGCACCCACAAGGGTATTACCGCTATTCAGATGGACTTAAAGGTTCACGGTCTTACACCCGAAATTATTAAGGAAGCTTTTGCAAAGACTCACAAGGCGCGCGATTATATACTTGACGAGGTAATGCTTAAGTGTATACCGGAGCCGAGAACCGAGCTTTCAAAATACGCTCCGAAAATGCTTACAACTACCATAAGCCCCGATAAGATAGGCGACGTTATAGGCAAGCAGGGCAAGGTTATTCAGTCTATCCAAGAGCAGTGCGACTGCACGATCAATATCGAGGAAGACGGTCACGTTTATGTTTCGGGCCTTGATACCGATAAGGCTAAGCAGGCGATATCCATAATTGAGCTTATTGCAAACGACCCTGAGGTCGGCGCTATATACAGCGGCAAGGTAACCCGCCTTATGACCTTCGGTGCGTTTGTTGAAATAGCCCCCGGCAAAGAGGGACTTGTTCATATTTCAAAGCTTGATACAAAACGCGTTGAAAAGGTTGAAGACGTTGTAGCCGTAGGCGATCAGGTAATAGTTAAGGTTACGGAAATAGACGATCAGGGCAGAATAAACCTTTCAAGAAGGGACGCGCTGGTTGAGGTAAACGGCGAAACGGTTGCGCCCGACGCAGACGATGTTCCCCAGCCCCGCCCCGCTAAACGCGACGGCGGTCACGGCAGAGAGCGCCGCGGCTTTAAAAAGCACGACTGATAAGCTTTAAAATAATTGTTTATAAAAAATGTAATTGCTGCGGGGCTTAAGCCTCGCAGCAATCTTTTTTAAGAGTATTACAAATTCTTTCGCGCTATGCGTTCAGAATATCAAGCAGTTTTGTCATTGCGAATACCGATAGGTGCGCAGCAATCCGTTCCTTTCCCCTTCGTCATTGTGACCGCCGTAATGCAAGCGATAATCTTTTTATTACTGTTTCTTTCCCGAAATTTCCTTTTCGATCATTAAAAGCCGGTTGTACTTAGCCACACGGTCGGTACGGCAGGGAGCGCCGGTTTTAATTTGCCCTGCGTTTACGCCTACGGCAAGATCAGCTATTGAAGTATCCTCTGTTTCGCCCGAACGGTGCGAGATTACCGGCGCATAGCCGTTACGCTTTGCAAGCTCTATAACGTCAAGCGTTTCGGTAAGGGTGCCGATCTGGTTCAGCTTAACAAGTATTGAGTTTGCCGCTCCCAGCTCTATTCCCTTTTCAAGTCTTGAGGAATTTGTTACAAACAGATCGTCGCCCACAAGTTGTATTTTATTACCAAGCTCGCCTGTAAGCTTTTTCCAGCCGTCCCAGTCCTCCTCGGCAACGCCGTCCTCAATCGATATTATCGGGTATTTTTCTATAAGGTCCTTATAATAATCGGTAAGCTCGTCCGCCGTAAGCACATCGCCGCGCTTAGGCAGCTTATATTTGCCGCCAGAATACCATTCGCTTGACGCAACGTCAAGCGCTATTTTTATTTCGTCGGTATTATAGCCCGCTTTTTCTATTGCCCTTACTATAAGCTCTATCGCCGCCTCGTCCGATGTAAGGTCGGGCGCGAAGCCGCCCTCGTCGCCAACGCCGGTCGCTTTATTTTCAGCCTTTAATAAGGCGCCCAGCGCGTGATATATCTCGCTGCATCGGCGAAGCCCGTCTGAAAAGCAGCAGGCCTTATAGGGAATTATCATAAATTCCTGTATATCTATATTGTTTGCCGCATGCGCGCCGCCGTTTAAAATGTTCATCATAGGCCGCGGCATAACGCCTGCGTTTATTCCGCCTATATATTTGTAAAGCGGAATTTTAAGGGACGCGGCCGCCGCCTTTGCCGCCGCCAACGATACGGCAAGTATTGCGTTGGCGCCGAGACGGCTTTTGTTTTCGGTGCCGTCAAGCTCTATCATAGCCTCGTCAATTTTTCTTTGGCAATCGCCTTTAAGCGAGCAAAGCGCGGGGGCTATTGTCTCATTCACGGCGGCTACGGCCTTTAAAACGCCCTTTCCGCCGTAACGCGCGCTGTCGCCGTCGCGCATTTCGTGCGCCTCGTATGCGCCTGTCGAAGCGCCCGACGGAGAGAGCGCAAAGCCGCTGCTGCCGTCCTCAAGCGTAACCCTTGCGCCTACGGTCGGGTTGCTTCTTGAATCCATAAGCTCAAAGCCTTCTACCGATATGATTCGATTTTTTTCCATTTCTATCACCTTTTTACTTTAATAAATATATTATTCCTGAATATTTTTCTTTTATTTATAAAATTAGCTATTTTAATTTTGATTCGGTTATGGTATAATTATTATGTATTTTTATGCAATAAAGGAATTTTAAAATATGCAGTTTAATGAACAAAACAGTCAAAGCAATATAATTTGCGGCAGAAACCCCGTGTTAGAGGCTGTGCGCTCCGGCAGGGAGATCGATCGCCTGCTTATAGCCCACGGCGTTTCGGGCGGCTCTGTTACGGCTATTATTGCAAAATGCAAGGCAAAGGGAGTGCTTATTAAGGAAATAAGCCCCCAAAAGCTTGATTACTACTGCGGCGGTGCCAATCATCAGGGCGTGGCGGTAATGCTTGCCTCGCAGGAATACTCTACCGTGGAGGAAATTTTACAAAATGCGGAAAACAGCGGCGAAAAGCCCTTTATAATTATATGCGACGGCATTGAAGACCCCCATAATTTAGGCGCGATTATAAGAACCGCCGAGGCTGCGGGCGTGCACGGCGTTATTATTCCCGAAAGGCGCAGCGCTTCACTTAACGCAACCGTTGCAAAGGCGGCTTGCGGCGCGCTTGAATATGTGCCCGTTGCCAGAGTAACCAATATTGCCGCCGCAATAGACGGGCTTAAAAAGCGCGGTATTTGGGTGTTCGGCGCCGATATGGACGGTACGGACTACCGCCGAACCGATTTTAACACGCCCTGCGCGCTTGTTATAGGTAACGAGGGCAAGGGTATAGGCGCCCTTACCGCCAAAAAATGCGATATGATAGTAAGCCTTCCTATGACGGGTAAAATAAATTCGCTTAACGCCTCGGTAGCGGCAGGCATACTTATGTACGAGGTACTGCGTGCAAGGAGGCCGTTATGAGCTTTTTTTCAAAAAAGGAAAATGAAGAGCTTTTTGCCCTTATAGAAAGCGACGATACCGAAGGCTCAAACGGATTGGGCGCTTCGCCGTTTAATCCCCACGCGCTGACTCCCGAAGAGGTAAGCGGATTTTCGGTTGCCGCAAACGAAAGCAAGGCGGAAAGCACAAACGCGCTTGAAATGCTTAAAAAGCGTATGCTTGAAGCGCGCGTGCCGGTTAATGAGGAGCAAAGCTCCGAGCCTGAAAAAACGGAGGATACCGAAACCGAGGAAAAGACTGAAAGCACAGTTTCGTTAAATTCTTTTTATACCGAAAAAGAAGCAGCGCCGCCCGCCGCCCCCGAAAAACCCAAGCCGCACGGTAAAACACTGCTTGAAAAATGCCGTCCTTATATATTAGACGACTCCGGCAAGGACGTTACAAAAAAAGCCCCTGCGGATTATAAGCTTGAAAGCGTAGCCGATATACTTAAAAGCGACGGTCAAAAGGCGCTTGAAAGCTTATCGGAAAAATACAGCGTTTCGTTCGACGATCTCGGAAAATCCGAACGAAAAACGCACGGCTCGGAAAGTGCCGAAAGCTTCTATGATACAATTCCCGCCGCCGGCGGCGTCAGCCATATTCAAACCAATGTTTCACATATTATATCCGATATAGACGGTGAAAACGAAAGCTTTAAGCCGAAAAAGGAAAAGGATATTTCTTCTACCGCCACAATAAAATTTACCCCCGTATCCGATTCGGACAGTGCGGCGCATATAAGCATAAGCTCCGCCACAAGACCGATCGACCTAACGGGCGAGCTTGCCAAGCTGCCCGAAGAGGACGACGAGCAAATATCCGACGAGGTACAGCTTGAACAAACCGATTTTGAAGACTTTGTGCCGAAGGAGGAATTTTCATCTCCTGCCGACGCAAAGCATATTTTAAGGCTGTTATCAATTAAAAAACGTTCGGCGTTTTTAAAAACCGCGGCTTCGGTAATATTAACCCTTATCCTTGCGTTTATGAAACTGCCGTTTATGTCGGGCTTTATACTTAAAAACACAAAGCCGTGTATGATAATCTGCACCGTACTGCTAAGCGTTGCGGTTATTGTAAACTGCGATATGTTTTTAAGCCTTAAAACCGTTTTCAGCCGCCGCAGCTGTGCCGATACCGGCGCGGCGCTCGCCTCGCTTTCGGTAATACTTTATGCGGTAACGGGAATAATAAAAAACGAAATAACGCTTGACCTTGTTCTTCTTTGCGCGGTTTTGCTTACGGTGCGCGCGCTGTGCACCTTTTTCGCAAGCTCCTCGCTGCTTTCGGGCTTTAAGCAGATAGCGGCGCCCTCGCCCAAACGCGCGGTTAAGCTTATAAGCGATCCCGCGGTTACGTTTGCCATGGCAAAAAACTCGGTAGAGGGAGACGTGCTTGCCGCCGCGCCGCAAAGAACCGCGCACATAAACGATTATATGAAATACTCCTGCTTTAAAACAGTGCTCGGCGGAAGGCTGCCGTTTGTAACCGTGCTGTCTTTAATACTTTCGGTAATTTTAGGCTTTGCCTGCGCCTCTTATTTTGACGGAATGATATACGGCTTTTACGCCGCCGCCGCCGTGCAGTGCCTTGCCGCCTTGCCGCCGCTCTTTTTAATAGACAGCCTGCCGCTTTACTCATCTTCAAAAAAGCTTTCGCGTTTAGGCGCAATGCTTGCGGGCAAAACAGGGGCGGAGCATATTGAAAAAGCAAACGCAATGGTGCTTTCATCGGAGGATATTTTCCCGTCGGGCACCGTTACTCTTCACAATCTTCAAATGCTTTCAAGCAACAGCATAGACGATACGATAATCCGCGCCGCCTCACTTACCGACGCGCTTAACAGCCCCCTTTCCCCCATATTCAAAAAAATAGCCGGAACGGGCGGCAACGTTATTCTGCCTAAATCGGATACCGTTAAATACGAGGATAAAATGGGCATTTCGGGCTGGGTGGACAATAAACTGCTGTTCGTAGGCAACCGCACGCTTATGGAGGCGCACGGAATTGAGGTTCCGAGCGTTGAGACCGACCGCAAAATACTGAGAAACGGCTATTTCCCCGTTTACGTTGCAACCGAAAACAAGGCGTGCGCCCTGCTTGCGGTGCAGTATAACGTAAGACCGGACATTTCGCGCGAATTAAGGCGTATTTCGGCGCTTGGGGTTACGATGCTTATAAACAGCTCGGACCCGAATATGACCGAGGAAATGATATGCGATTATATGGGACTCTACGAGGATTCCGTAAAGGTTATGAGCGCCGCGGGCTGCCATATGTATAAAAACGCCGTAACCTACGCGCCCGACGTATCCGCTCCCGCGGCTTACAAGGGCAACCCAATAGGTCTTGCGGCAATTATAAACGCCGCCTCAAAAATTAAAAAATCAAATATTTTACTTACCGTGCTTTACGTTTTATCGGCGGTAATAGGCACCGTGCTTTTCGCCTATGCGTCGTTTGCAGGCTCAGGCACGCTTATAAGCGGCGCCGCGGTACTGCTTTACGGTCTTATTTGCACGGCGGTCTCGCTTATTCTTTACTTAACGCAAAAACCGTAGGAGGGAAACATATGTCAGAAAAAAAGAAATTTTACATTACCACGGCAATAGCCTATACCTCGCGAAAGCCGCATATAGGCAACGCATACGATATTGTGCTTGCAGATATGATAGCGCGCTATAAGCGTATGATGGGGTTTGACGTATTTTTGCAAACAGGCTCAGACGAGCACGGTCAAAAGATCGAGGAATACGCAAATAAAGCGGGTATCACCCCAAAAGAATATGTAGACGGCGTATCCGCGCAGATAAAAGCGGTGTGGGACAGCCTTAATACAAGCTATAACAAATTTATCCGCACAACAGACGAGGACCACGAAAAGGTCATACAAAAAATATTTAAAAAGCTTTACGATAAGGGCGATATTTACAAGGGCACCTACGAGGGCAAATACTGCGTTCCCTGCGAATCGTTTTTTACCGCCTCGCAGTTAGTAGACGGCAAATGCCCCGACTGCGGCAGAGAGGTAACCGACGCTAAGGAGGAAGCATACTTTTTAAGGCTTTCGAAATATCAGGACAGGCTTATAAAGTATTACGAAGAAAATCCCGATTTTATAAAGCCCGATTCACGCAAAAACGAAATGATAAACAACTTTTTAAAGCCCGGTCTTTCCGATCTTTGCATTTCGCGCACGTCGTTTAAGTGGGGCATACCCGTTCCGTTTGACGAAAGGCACGTAATTTACGTATGGCTTGACGCGCTTTCAAACTATATTACCGGTATCGGCTACGATCCGGACGGCAGCTCCGAGCAGTTTAATAAGCTTTGGCCCGCCGACCTGCACGTTATCGGCAAGGATATAGTTCGTTTCCACACCATTTACTGGCCCATAATTTTAATGGCTCTGGATCTTCCGCTGCCGAAGCAGGTGCTCGGTCACCCTTGGCTGCTTGTGGGCGAAGATAAAATGTCAAAATCACGCGGCAACGTTATTTATGCCGACGATATGGCAAAGCGCTTCGGCGTAGACGCGGTAAGATACTACCTGCTTTCCGAAATGCCCTTTACGCAGGACGGCACCATAACCTACGAAAGCTTTGTTACAAAGTATAACGCCGACCTTGCCAACACTCTCGGAAACCTTGTAAACCGCTCTATTGCAATGACAAATAAATACTTCGGCGGAAGGGTTAAAAAGGGCGAATGCACCGAACAGTGCGACAGTGAGCTTATCGCCGCGGCAAACGATACGGTTGAAAGGTATTATGCGCTTATGGACGCCTACCGTAACGCCGACGCGTGCGAGGCGGTTATGAGCCTTGCAAAACGCTGCAATAAGTATATAGACGAAACCGCCCCCTGGGCGCTTGCAAAGGACGAAAACAAAAAAGCATATCTTGAAAACGTGCTTTACAATCTGCTTGAATGTATACGCCTTTTGGGCGTTATGCTCTCACCCGTTATACCCGAAAGCGCGGCTTCGATAGCAAAGCAGCTCTGCTCGGACAATAGCGAGCTTGCGTTCGGCGCCGTTTCGGAATTCACGGTAGGCGAGCCCTCGCCCCTTTTCGCCCGTTTGGACTTAGAAAAGGTTATGGCGGAAATTGAAGCCGAAAAGGAAAAAGCGGCAAAAACCGCAAGCGCCGAAAATGTGGTAACTATGGAGCAGATAGGCATAGAGGATTTTGCCAAGATCGAGCTGCGCGCGGCAAAAATTATTGCCTGCGAGCCGATTGCAAAAGCCAAAAAGCTTTTAAAATTAACCCTCGACGACGGCAGCGGCAAGGAACGCACGGTAGCGTCGGGCATTGCAAAATACTATAAACCCGAAGAGCTTACCGGCCATACCGTAATAGTTGTTGCAAACCTAAAGCCCGCAAAGCTTTGCGGCGTGGAGTCGAGCGGTATGATACTTGCGGCAGACTGCGCCGAGGACGACGTTAAGGTACTGTTTATAGATAACGTACCTGCAGGCAGTAAAATAAGATGAATTTTTTTCCCGATTACCCATATAAGGAACCGCTGATATTCGACAGTCACGCCCATTACGACGATGAAAGGTTCGACGGCGCACGCGCAGAGCTTTTAAACGAGCTGCCGCACCGCGGCGTGTGCGCGGTCATCTGCTGCGGGTGCGATACCGCGTCCTCGCAAAAAGCGCTCTCGCTTTCCGAAAAGTACGGCTATATTTATGCGGCGGCAGGTATTCACCCCGAAAACATAGGCGGCGGAACAATTGCCGAAATCGAAAGGCTTGCCGCACACAAAAAATGCGTTGCCATAGGCGAAATAGGGCTTGATTATTACTGGGTAAGCGATAATAAGGAAGAACAGCTTTCGCTGTTTGAAAGCCAGCTTATTCTTGCAAACAAGCTTCGGCTTCCCGTAATTGTGCATGACCGCGAAGCCCACGCCGATACACTGGCGCTTTTAAAAAAGCATAAACCGCGCGGCGTTGTTCACAGCTTTTCGGGCAGTGCCGAAACGGCGGCGGAAATACTGAAAATAGGAATGTATATAGGCATAGGCGGCGTTATAACCTTTAAAAACGCCAAAAAATTGCCCGATGTTGTTAAAGCGCTGCCGAACGACAGGCTTTTGCTTGAAACCGACGCACCCTATTTAACCCCCGTTCCCTACCGTTCTAAAACAAACAACTCGGCTATGATATTCTTAACGGCGCAAAAAATCGCCGAAATAAGAAATACCGATACCGAAAGTATTTTGCGCCTTTCAAAGCAAAACGCCGAAAAATTATTTAACATTAAGGTATAATTTAAACCCCTCTTACAGATAATAAAGGCTGAAAGAGGGGTGATTTTCAATGAATAATCAGAACCAGAACAAGAATCAGAATAACAACCAGAACAAAAACCAGAATCAGAATAAAAACAACGAACAGAACAAGAACCAAAATAATCAGAACCAGAACCGCAACGAAAACGACTGATTAAATTTAAAAACGTTCAAATAAGCAGTAACCGGAGGATCAAAAATCCTCCGGTTACTGCTTTGGTTTATAAACAAACCGAAAAATTTATTCTAAACGAATAAAGCTGTAATACCCTTAAAAAAGAAACGGATTGCCGCAGTCGCTTTGCTCCTTCGCAATGACAAGGCGATGGCTTAGTGCATCTTTTACAGTTGTGCAATGACTAAATGGTTTGTCATTCTGAGTGACGTTGCGAGCGCCTGCGGTGCAGGAAAAAGCGAGCAAAAGGAAGCGCCGCGGTCAAAAGTTGTTCGCGCTCCAAGCGAATAACAACTTTTGGGCACCGCAAGAGTGATAAGCGCGAAAGAATCCGCCTCCACTGTCATTCTTAATAACGGTTTGCGCCTATTCCTGAACAAAGGTATATATTGTGCCGACAGCTCCGTGTCCGTATTTTGCCGAAGTTTCAATGGTTAATGTACCGTCCGCATTAAGCGATAATTCCTCATATGTATCACCTACATATATCTTAATTACTGTATCGGTTATTTCAAAATTTTCCGGTATTGTGCCGCCCATACCGATATCATAGTAAGTAATACCGTTTAATACTTTCTTATTGATATACATATTCTCCGGATTCGTTCCATACTCCTTCATTAAATATTCCTTGGTGTAATAATCATACTCGCTGATTTCAACGCTGCCATACTCTTTATTAAATGTCAAATATACTTCATAATAACGCTGATTATTTTCGCCGAAATATTTTCCAAAATACTTTCCGTATTTAAAATCCGTTTTGGGATTTAATTTTGTCGGTTGAGTAGGTTGAGCCGGCTGGCTGGGCTGCGTAGGCTGTGTGCCGCTGTCGGGATTCTGAGAGGGCGTGCTTTGCTTCGGCTGACTGCTTACATTCTGTTTCGGGCTTGTTTTTGATGTATTACTCTTCTTATCGGGCGATACGGTTGACGAAACCGATTCGGGCTTGCTTTCCTCACTGCTTACCGTAACGTCTTCGCCAGCCTGCTCGGAAGAAGCGCTCTCGCTCTGCTCTGACTGTAACGAAGCAAAGCTTGTACTTGAAGCGTCGCTACTTGTATTATTCTTTTTACATGCCGCAAGAGATAATACAAACACCGATATTAACAATAAGGCTGATAGTTTTCTCATAATTCTTTGTCCCCTTTAAAAAAATAATGTGTGACTCTTTGTGACATTATATCACCGCTTTTCCAAAAAGTCAACTATAAAGTATAATTTATACCTTTAATATTCCACCATATGTATAGTGTAAAAGGTTAAAATAATAGTAGAATTGAGGTGTACGGTATGGTAGAATTCGGTGACAGACTGCGAAAGCTCCGCAAGGAAAGAAAGCTGACGCAAAAAGAGCTTGCAAGCCTTATAGGCGTAAAAAACAGCGTTATCAGCTTTTATGAGGTCGGGGACAGAACACCGTCGTTAGAGGTGTTGATAAAGCTGTCAAAGGCGCTCCATATCAGCACCGATATATTATTAGGGCTTGATAAAAGCGAAACGGTCGATATTTCGGGATTATCCGAAAAGGATAAACAATATGTTCAGTACCTGATCGACAGGCTGCGAAATTAAATCGGCGGTATTTAGCAATAACCGACAGTATTGCGGCAAAGGCAATGCTGCCGGTTTTAATAATCCCCCCCGTCCCGTCATTGCGAAGGTGCGGGTGTCCGGTGGACACCTCTGCGAAGCAGAAGCACCGACCGAGCCGGCAGGCGAGACGTAAACGGCTGTGGCAATCCGTTCCCCTTTTCAAAAACACAATCCTTTATCAATCATATTTTAATTTCACATACATTTTAAACGCACTTTTTTATTGCGAAAAGCCCTTATTTATGGTAAAATCAGCATTAGGTGATTGAATGGATATTATAAAAACTCTTACAGAAGAATTTTCGCTTAAGCCCTTTCAGGCGGAAAACGCCGTTAAGCTTATAGACGAGGGAAACACCATACCCTTTATTGCGCGCTACCGCAAGGAAGCCACCGGCTCGCTTGACGATCAGGTTCTGCGCGAGCTTAACGACCGTCTTTCATACCTGCGTAATATGGACGAAACACGCGAAAAAATAAAATCCGCCATTGAGGAGCAGGGCGCTTTAACCGAAGAGCTTTCTGCCGCCATTGACAAAGCGGCAACCTTAACAGAGCTTGACGACCTTTACAGACCATATAAGAAAAAGCGCAAAACAAGAGCCACCGCGGCAAAGGAAAAGGGACTTGAGCCGTTAGCCGATATTATATACACGCAGTCGCCCGACTGTAAGGATCCCGTTATATACGCCGCCGAATACATAAACGAAGAAAAGGGCGTAAATACCGCCGAGGAAGCCCTTGCAGGCGCTATGGATATAATAGCCGAAAAAATATCGGACGACGCGGACGTCAGAAAGCGTATGCGCTTTGTAGCCTCCGCCCACGGTATGCTTACCGTAAAAGCGGTTACCGAGGACGCAGGCGTTTACGAAATGTATAAGGATTACAGCGAGCCTGTTTCCAAAATACCCGACCACAGAATACTTGCAATAAACCGCGGCGAAAAGGAAGAAATTTTAAAGGTCTCATTGGATTTTGACCGCGATAAGGCTATGTTTATAATAGCGAAAAACCACATAAAGGAAGGCTCTGCCGCAACCGCCGCAGTCAAAGCCGCTGCGGAGGACGCGTATACGCGCCTTATATTCCCGTCGGTTGAGCGCGAGATACGCTCGGAGCTTACCGAAAGGGCAAGCACTTCTGCAATAAAGGTTTTTTCAACAAACCTGCACCAGCTGCTTATGCAGCCGCCCGTTAAGGATAAGGTTACAATAGGTCTTGACCCCGGCTACCGCACCGGCTGCAAGGTCGCCGTGGTAGACGGCACTGGTAAAGTGCTTGATACAGGCGTTATATACCCCGTTCCGCCCAAAAACAAAACAGAAGAGGCAAAGGAAATAATAAAGGGCTTTGTTAAAAAATACTCTGTAAGGGTTTTTGCAATAGGCAACGGCACTGCAAGCCACGAAACCGAGGTTTTTGCCGCCGAGGTTATAAAGGAGCTTAACGACGGGCTTTCCTATATGGTAGTATCCGAGGCGGGGGCGAGCGTTTACTCCGCTTCTAAATTGGCGGCGGAGGAATTTCCCGATTACGACGTATCGCTGAGAAGCGCCGTATCAATAGCAAGGCGACTTCAGGACCCGCTTGCCGAGCTTGTTAAAATAGACCCCAAGGCAATCGGCGTGGGCCAGTATCAGCACGATATGCCGCAGTCGCAGTTAACAGGCGCGCTTGACGGCGTTGTGGAGGACTGCGTAAACACCGTAGGAGTTGACCTTAACACCGCCTCTGCCGAGCTTTTATCGCACGTATCTGGAATAGGCGGAGCGCTTTCAAAAAACATAGTGGCTTACCGCGAGGAAAACGGCAAATTCACCTCGCGCGCACAGCTTAAAAAGGTGCCGAAATTAGGGCCTAAAGCGTTTGAGCAATGCGCAGGCTTTTTAAAAATATCAGACGGTAAGCAGGTACTTGACGGCACCTCGGTCCACCCCGAAAGCTACGACGCCGCAAAGGAGCTTTTAAAGCTTTGCGGAATAACCGAGGCCGACGTAAGAAACGGCAAAACCGCCGCAATACGCACCGCCGCCGAGACCTTAGGGATAGAAAGCACCGCGCAAAGGCTTAATATAGGCGTTCCCACCCTTAACGATATAATAAAAGAGCTTGAAAGACCGGGCAGAGACCCGCGCGACGAGCTTCCCCCTCCGCTTTTGCGGCACGATATAATGTCTGCAAGCGACCTTAAAACGGGAATGGAGCTTACGGGCACCGTCAGAAACGTTATAGATTTCGGCGCGTTTGTAGATATAGGCGTGCCTCAGGACGGTCTTGTTCACATTTCGCAGATAACCGATAGATTTATAAAGCACCCCTCCGAGGTACTGAAGGTGGGCGACGTTGTAAAGGTATGGGTTTTAGGCGTGGACGAGCAAAAGAAAAGAATATCCCTTACCATGAGAAAAGAGAAGTTAAACCATGAAAAGCAATAACCTTAAGGGCAGCCTTATTTTGTGCCTTACCGCGCTTATATGGGGGCTTGCCTTTGTAGCGCAGTCGGGCGGCGGCGAGCTGGTTCCGCCGCTTACCTTCAACGCGCTTCGCGCATACATTGCCGCCGCGGCGCTTTATATTTTTTACAAAATAACAAGCATAAAAAAAGAAAAGCACTTTTTTCCTGAGGATAAAGCGCTTAAAAAGCAATCCCTAACCGCCGGCGCCGTTTGCGGCGCGCTGCTTACGGTTTCTGTAAATTTTCAGCAGTTCGGCATAAGCGCGTATCCGCCAGGTGCCGCGGCAGAGGCGCGCAGCGGCTTTATCACCGCGCTGTATGTTGTGTTTGTGCCTATAATCTCGCTCCTTTTGGGCAAAAAGGCTAACCCCGTTATTTGGATAAGCGTGCTAATTGCCGTTGCGGGCTTTTATCTGCTTTGCTTTTCGGGCGGAGTAAGCGGAATATACACCGGCGATATTCTTGTGTTTATCTGCGCTGTCTGCTTTGCCTGCCAGATAATATCGGTTGATAAATACGTAGGCGTTACGGGCGGAATTAAGCTTTCAATAATGCAGTTTACGGTTGTCGGTATCCTATCAACCGTTTCGGCGCTGATATTCGAGCGTCCCTCGCTTTCAAATATATCGGCGGCGGCTCCCCAAATAATATATCTCGGTATAGTTTCAAGCGGAATCGGCTATACGCTTCAAACGGTAGGTCAAAAATATGCCGAGCCTGCCGTTGCCTCGCTTACAATGAGCCTTGAAAGCGTTTTTGCGGCGCTCGGCGGCTGGCTTATTTCGGGCAATACGCTCTCCCCGCGCGAGCTTATAGGCTGTACCGTTGTATTTGCCGCAATAATCGTGGCTCAGCTGCCCGAAATAGCCCGCGGCAGAAAAGAACAGGCGCAGTCCTGACAGCGGTCTGCACCGCGTTTTTTGCTTATATTCTGTTTTCAAAATCCGCTTTGGGCGAAAGCCCGAAGCGTTTTTTATAAGCCCTGAAAAAAACGCTGTAATCGTTAAAGCCGCATTGCCCGAAAACGTTTGTGGGTTTTTCGCCGCTTATAATTTTCTCCTTAGCCATAAGCAGGCGTTTTATATTTATATATTCCGTAACGCCGCAGCCGGCAGTCTCCTTAAACAGGCTGTAAAGAGTCGTGCGGCTTATAAAAAATCTTTTTGCAATGCTCTCCGGCGAAAGCGAAAGGGTAATATTCTCATTAACATATCTCAGTATTTCCGCCGAAATTTTATCCGAAGCGGATTTCGGCGCCTGCGGCAATGAACTGAAAGCAACATAAATCGTATATAGCAGCGGCAGCAAATATGAAAATACCGCAAGCCTTTGTTCTTCGGCCCTATTTATCATTTTTAAAATACAGTCTTCGGGGTTGCCGTATGTAAAATCCTGTGCCTTAAGCAAATTGCCCTCACCGAGCTTTCTTGAGGTAAACGGCGCAAGCAGCCTGTTATCCTTGTCTATATAAGAAAAAACGGGCTTTTTCAACTGCAATACCACACGCTCATAGGGGCGCGGCGAAAGAATTTGAACCTTATGCGTTTCGGCGGCGTTAAAAAGCATAAAATCGTGCGGACTCAAACAGTACGGCGTTCCCTCCGCCCAAAACATTATATCGCCGGAAATAATGTAAACAAGCTCAGGATACTCGTGCGCGTGCATGGGAAAATCCGCAGAATCTGGGCTTATATCCGTACAGTGCTGTAAAAAAATCATTTCGTCTTCATAAACAAAGCTTTCCATAATTGTATCACCGTTTTAATAATAACATTCGTTTGAACAGATTGCAATGTTTTTATGAACAATATGCAATTGCATTGTAAATTAAACAAAGTTATAATAAAGAAAAAAGTTGGTGACAAAATGAGAAGCGTATATTTTACAGCTGAAGCATTTAAAGCGGATAACGACAGGCTAAAAACAAATTTACCGTTTTCAGACGATGTATCCATACTAAGCGAACCCGAAAAAATAAACGGAAAAACCGTGCACAACCGCCTTGTATGCCAGGCTATGGAAGGGTGTGACGGCACACGCGGCGGTATGCCGGACGTTTTAACAAAACGCAGGTATGAACGCTTTGCAAAAGGCGGTGCCGGCATAATTTGGTTTGAAGCCACGGCGGTTATGAAGGAAGGCAGGGCAAACCCGCGCCAGCTTTATATCTGCGAGGAAAATCTTGATTCCTTTCGCCGCGAGGTTGAAAGCATAAAGAATACGGGAATAAAGGAAAACGGTTACGAGCCGCTTATAATTATGCAGGCCACACATTCCGGACGTTACAGTAAGCCAAACGGCATACCGGAACCGCTTATTGCGTATAACAACCCTATTTTTGAAAAAAACGACCCGATAAGCAGCGAGCGGATAGTCAAGGACGAATACCTTGACCGTGTAGGCGAAAGACTTGTTAACGCGGCTTTACTTGCACAGCGGGCAGGCTTTGACGGGGTTGATATTAAATGCTGCCACCGTTATCTTAACAGCGAGCTGCTCTCCGCATATGAAAGGGCGGGCAGATACGGCGGCAGCCTTGAAAACAGAACAAGACTTCTTCGCGAAAGTGTTGCAGGCGCAATACAGAATTGCGGCGGCGATTTTATAGTTACATCGCGTCTTAACGTATACGACGGATTTGCATATCCCTACGGCTTCGGCGTAAGCGAAAACGGCTCGCTTGATTTTGACCCGACCGAGCCTGTATGGCTTATAAAAAAGCTTTACGAAAGTGGCGTTCGCCTGCTTAATATATCAATGGGCAATCCGTATTTCAATCCACATGTAAACCGTCCGTTCGCCGCAGGGCCGTATGCTCCTGATGAAGAGCCGCTAAGCGGCGTCGCACGCGTTCTTTCTGGCACCGCAAGGCTTAAAAGGGCTGTTCCCGAAATGAAGTTTGTATGCTCGGCATTAAGCTTTTTAGGCGTTGCCGCCCCAAATACAGCGGCCGCATACATAAAAAGCGGCGGCTTTGACTTTGCCGGCTTCGGGCGTACAGCCTTTGCCTACCCCGATTTTGCAAACGACATTATAAAGCACGGCGCCATGAAAAAAGAAAAATGCTGCGTTGCCTGCTCAAAATGCACCGCAATAATGCGTGCGGGCGGCACGCCGGGCTGCCCCGTAAGGGATCGCGAACCTTATCTTGAAATATACAATAAGTATGTAAATAAGGAGAAAAGCTTATGAAAATCGCGCTTGTTACAGGCGTTGCGGGCGGAATAGGCCTTGCAACCGCAAAAAAATTGCTCGACAACGGTATCGCCGTAATAGGAATGGATATTGTTAAATACCCTCCCGCGCTTAGCGGAGAGTTCACCTATATAAGCGGCGACCTTTCAAACGAAAGCGACCGAAAAGCGTTTGTAGCCACCGCCGCCGAAAAATACGGAAAAATAGATATACTTGTTAACGTTGCGGGCGTAGCGCCGCGCGTACGCGGTGATCTGCTTGAAATGACCGAGGAAAGCTACGATTTTGTAATGGATATAAATACAAAGGGAACCTTCTTTTTAACGCAGCTTGTTGCAAAGGAAATGATTAAAAACAACAGCGAAGCAAGACCGGCAATAGTAAATATATCCTCGATGTCGGCTTATACAAGCTCCGTAAGCCGCGGCGAATACTGCATTTCAAAAGCAGGCGTGTCAATGATAACAAAGCTTTTTGCCGACCGCCTTTCCGAATACGGAATTACCGTTAACGAAATACGTCCCGGCATTATTGCAACCGGTATGACAAGCACCGTAAAAGAAAAATACGACAAGCTTATCGAGGGCGGACTGCTGCCTATCAAGCGTTGGGGAAGGCCCGAAGATATTGCCGCAGCGGTTTATGCGCTGGCTGACGGCGCACTGCCGTATGTTACAGGTCAGTCTGTCGATGTAGACGGCGGATTTCACATTCAAAGACTTTGATATGATAACGGAGACCCGATATGAAAAAATATAAAACGCTAAGCTTTGACGCCGTTGTGATCGGAACGGGCGCAGCAGGCTATAACGCCGCCATACGCCTTGCCGAAAATAACGTTAACGCCGCAATCGTTACCGAGGGTATAAGCTGCGGCACCTCGCGCAATACCGGAAGCGATAAGCAAACATATTATAAGCTTGGGCTCTCCGGCAGCGCGCCCGACAGCGTGCGCGCAATGGCGGAAAACCTTTTTTCCTGCGGCGCCGTAGACGGCGATACTGCGCTGTGCGAGGCGGCTCTTTCGGTGCGCTCGTTTATGCGGCTGTGCGAGCTCGGCGTTGAATTTCCCTGCAACCGATACGGAGAATATGTAGGCTACAAAACCGATCACGACCCGTTTGCACGGGCAACGTCGGCAGGTCCGCTTACATCGAAATATATGACCGAGGTGCTTGAAAAGCGCGCCGACGAGCTTAAAATACCGGTGTTAAACGGCTTTCTTGCAGTGGAAATTTTAAAAAATGAAGACGGCGTCTGCGGGCTTATCTGCCTTGAAAAGGCAAACGGCGGCTTCACCGCAATAAACTGCGCGAACATAATACTTGCAACCGGCGGACCCGCCGGAATTTACGCCGACAGCGTTTACCCCTCTTATCATAACGGCTCTACCGGACTTGCCGTTGCGGCGGGCGTGCCGTTGCAAAATATGACTGAATGGCAGTATGGGTTAGCTTCGGTCGATCCGCGCTGGAATGTATCGGGCACATATATGCAGGTACTGCCGAGAATGATATCCGTAGGCGAGGACAAAACGGAAAATGAATTCTTGCTCAACTTTTACGGCGATCCGTACTCCGCGCTTTCGGCGCTGTTTTTAAAGGGCTACCAATGGCCGTTCGACAGCGGCAAGGTGCTTAGCGGCTCTTCTGTAATAGATTTGCTGGTTTACCGTGAATGTGTTATAAAGAAAAGACGCGTGTTCCTTGATTACCGCAAAAATCCGTTCGGTATAGATAAAATTGATTATTCAAGGCTGCTGCCTGAGGCCTACGATTATTTAAAAAACGCCGAAGCCTGCTTCGGAACTCCGATAGAACGTCTTATGCATATGAACGCTCCCGCAGCAGAGCTTTATAAAAATAAGGGTCTTGACCTTGCAAAGGAACCGCTTGAAATTGCTCTTTGCGCCCAACATAATAACGGCGGTATTTCAGTTGACTGTTGGTGGCAAACAGCGCTTAAAGGGCTTTTTGCCGCAGGCGAATGTGCTGGCACGCACGGAATTACACGGCCCGGCGGCAGCGCGCTCAATTCCGGTCAGGTAGGCTCGCTCAGGGCGGCCTTGTATATATCCGCACACCCGCGTGCAAAAACACAAAACGCTTTGTTTTTACAGCTTGCCGAAGGGGCTGTAAAACGGCACGCCGAATTTTGCGAAAAACTGCTGTCAAACAGGGAAAACGTTGATTTAAAGATATGCGAAGCCCAAAGGAATATGAGCGACGGCGCAGCGGCAATTCGCGACGCCGAAATTATAAAGCCCCTTCTTGAAAGCGTTACGGAAGACTTAAAAAGCATAACGGAAACAACAGGCGTTAATGCCGAATGCGAATTATATAAAGCGTACCGCCTGTATGATATTCTGCTGGTTCAGCAGGCAGTGCTTACGGCTATGCTTGATTTTGAAGAAACTGTGGGCAAAACACGCGGCAGCGCTCTTTACAGGGATAAAAACGGCGAGCTGCGAAACGGCCTTGAAGAGCTTTTCCGCTTTTGCCCGGATAAAACCGCCGCGTGCGACCGTATACAAACCGTAAGCTTAATAAACGGGCAGTGTAAGGCTTTATGGCGCGGCGTTCGCCCTATGCCGGACGACAACGATTTTTTTGAAACGGTATGGCGCGGCTACCGCGATAATAAAAACATATACTGAAAATAATTAAAATTTGGGTGATCAAAAGTGAAAGCAGGTCTGGTTTCTGTATCCTTCAGAAGCAACACTCCGTTTGAAATAATCGGCGCGGCGGCAAGATCAGGGCTTTCCGCTATCGAGTGGGGCAGCGATGTTCACGCCCCCTGCGGTAATTCCGAAAAGCTTAAGGAAATCGCATTATTGCAAAAAAATGCCGGTTTGGAATGTTCAAGCTACGGTACTTATTTCCGCATAGGAGTTACCCCTATCGGCGAATTGCCGTTATACCTTACCGCCGCCGAAATTCTCGGCACAGGGGTTTTGCGCGTTTGGTGCGGCGATAAGCCGTCCTCAGAATACGGCTACGACGAGCGTATGAAAATTTTTGAAGCGGCGCGCTGTGCGGCTGAAACGGCAAAGGCGGCAGGTATGACGCTTTGCACGGAATTTCATCATCATACGTTTACAGATGAAGCCCTTGCCGTAAAAGAGCTGCTTGAAGCCGTAGATCTGCCCTCGCTTAAAACCTATTGGCAGCCTAATCAATACAGAACGGCTGAGGAAAACCTGCTTACCGCACAAATTTTGGCGCCGTTTACAGAAAATGTGCATGTTTTTGCGTGGCACCGCGAAAACCGTTTTCCTCTTTCGCACGACAAAGCGTATTGGAACAAATATTTTTCCGAGCTAAAGGCTGCTCACTTTGCATTGCTTGAATTTATGCCTGACGATAATATTGAATCGCTTGCCGCGGAATCGGAAGCGTTAAGGGAGCTGATAAGATGAAAAACATATTTCTTTGCGAGGACAAAAGCAGCATTGATTTGGTATACAGCCCCGAAATACGGAAAAAAATAAGCTGCTATGATTGCTTTTGCCGTAAGGATCTCACTAAGAATACGGGATTGTTTAGGGATACGCAGTACATTTTTTCAACATGGGGTATGCCTGAGCTTACATCTGAAGAAATAAAAAATATATTTCCCGCATTAAAGGCTGTATTTTACGCCGCGGGAACCGTTCAGTATTTTGCGCGGCCGTTTCTTGAAAACGGAATAAAGGTATTCAGCGCTTGGGCGGCAAACGCAGTTCCGGTTGCGGAGTATACCGCGGCGCAGATATTGCTTGCCGGAAAAAACTTTTTTTCGCTTTGCACTAAGCAAAGCGCCGGAAGACTGTCTGACGCCGAGGCTGTTAAAAAAAGAATTATCGGAAATTACAAAACCAAGGTGGGCATTATAGGCGCCGGTATGATAGGCAAAAGGGTAATAGAGCTTTTGCGTCCGTTCAAGCTTGAAATACTTGTGTTTGATCCCTTTCTTCCGCCGGAGACCGCAAAAAAGCTCGGTGTGGAAACGGCATCGCTTGAAACGCTCTTTTCAGAGTGCCGCATTGTTTCAAACCACCTTGCAAATAACGCCGATACCCGCGGCATTATAAATTACAGACTGTTTTCTTTAATGAAAGAGGACGGGGTTTTTATAAACACGGGGCGCGGAGCGCAGGTGGTTGAAGACGATCTTGTTCGCATATTAAGGGAACGCCCCGATATAACCGCGGTTTTAGACGTTACAGACCCCGAACCGCCCGAAAAGAACCATCCGTTTTATTCGCTTGAAAATTGCCTGCTTACTCCGCATATTGCGGGAAGCCTCGGCAATGAGGTGTTACGTATGGCAGAATATATGAGGGAAGAATACGAGAGTCTTTTGCAAAAAGGATCAACACGCTACGAGGTAACGCTTAGAATGCTTGAAACAATGGCGTAGAAAAAACGATTAGTGCGCAATAGCTTTAAAGCCAAACAAAAGATCCCCTGCGGTGAAAAGTTTTTCACCGCAGGGGATCACTGCAATTTAAGGGTTAATTTTTTTGTCAGCCTATACCTACCGTTTCGGCGTTTAACAGCCGCGCCTCTTCGTGTGAATGAGTAACGGCTATAAGCGTGCGGTCCTTAACCGAGGATAAAATATGCCTTGCCGCATTTTCGGTATTTTCCCTGTCAAGACCAGAAAACGGCTCGTCAAGCACAAGCACATTATAATCTGCGCATAAGGCTCTTGCAATAGCCGCGCGCCTGCTCATACCCCCCGAAAGCTTTCGGGGGTATTTATTTGCCGCCTGTCCGATATTAAGCGCGTTCAAATGATAAAGCGCTTCTTCCCTATCGGCACCCACAAGCGTTAAATTTTCAAGCACGGTTTTAAAGGGCAGCAGTCTATCCTCTTGAAAAACCGCCGAAAATACGGCTTTATCTGCCGTTATACTGCCGTCGCTTGGCTTTTCAAGCCCCATAATCAGCCTTAACAGCGTGGTTTTGCCGCTGCCGCTCTCGCCGAAAAGGCAAATATGCTGTCCCTTATTTATTTTAAGGGTAAGGTCATTTATCACCGTTTTATCCTTATAAGCAAATGAAACGTTATTTATTGCTATCATACATAAACCTCTTTGCAATACGCTTTATTATAATTTCAAATGCAAGCGATAAAAGCGCCACAACGGCGGTAACCGCAAAAACGTTAGGCGTTTCAAGGTAAAGCTTTGCGTCCTGCAGCAGTCTTCCTATCGAGCCGGCGGGACGGCATATAACCTCTGCCGCAACGCCCGACTTCCATGCAAAGCCGAGAGCGTTTGCGGCAGACGCCGTAAATGAAGGAAGCAAAAACGGCAGTTTCACCTCAAAAAGCGTTTTAAAGGGATTCAGCCTGAAAATTTTTGCCGCCTCAAGATATTTAACGTCTATATTTTCAATACCGCTCTCCGTGCTTGACCATATCATAGGGGTTACCGTTAAAAACGATATAAAAACCGCAAGATAAGCGCTTTTTATCCATACAAGCGCCAATATTATAAACGAAGCCACCGGCACCGCGCGCACAATATGCAAAACAGGCGAAAAAACCGCTTTAAACACCTTAAAGCGCGAGGAGAGCACCGCGCCCGTAACGCCTGCCGCAATACCCAAAAGATAGCCTGCCGTTATGCGAAGCAGCGAAAGCGCCACGGCAACCCAAAATTCCGAGGTTTTGCAAAGGCTTATAAGACTTAAAAAAACCGCGCGCGGATACGGAATCAGTATTTCCTTATCCACGGCGGCGGCGGCAAGCTGCCACGCTGTAAGCCATAACAGCGCCACGGCAGCCCACTTTAAAATGCTTTTTAATTTACTTTGCTTCATAATAGAAGTTATCGTCCGGCAAGGCTCCGCCTACGCTTTTGGGGTTTGCGTCAAAAAGGAACTTTAAATATGCCGAAAGATCGGTTTTAAGCTTTGTGCCGTCCTCAAAAACAATATTGCAAAGCGGAATTGCCTTTTTTGCAATTGCGGCAGAGGCAACGATGCCGTATTTTTCGCAAAGCGCTGCGGCAGTATCGGTATCGCTGTTTACTTCCTTTACCGATTCGGCGTATTCCTCAAGGAATATTTTAACCGCGTCGGGGTTTTCTTCAATATATCCCTTACGGGCAACTATGCAGCCCATTACAAGCTGTGTATCGCTTACTTTATCCCACTCCTTGTTCATATCAAGCGCTATAACCGCATTCTGATCCTTAACTGTAAGGGTGGTAGCCACGGGCTGCGGCGCCACGGCAATTATTTTTTCATTCTGCGCAAAGGCGGTTACAAGCTCGGTAGGCTGTGAAACAAAGTTGACCGTTACGTCCGTTCCGACTGTAAGACCGTTTTTCTCGAAGATGTAATTGATAATATATTCGGGGTTTGCGCCCTGACCTGTTGCATAAACGGTTTTGCCCTTAAGCGCCTTTATATCGGTTATTTCCTCGCCCTTGGTAACAAGGCAGAGCACGCCTAACGTATTTGCCGCAAGAACCGAAATGCCGCCCTCGGTCTTTTGATAAAGGGTTGAAGCCAGATTCGTTGCAACCGCGGCAATATCGGCCTCGCCGTTTGTAAGCTTTGCTACAATTTCGTCATTGCTGCCTACGGTGGCAATATTGTAATTAAGCCTGCCTGTTTTGTCCTCCGCCTTTTTCATAAGCGGGGCAAGCCCCATACCCGTAGGACCGTTAAGCGCGTATACGTTACAGGTTGTATCGAGCTTTGCGGGTGTAGATGAAACGGGAGCCGCCGAAGAGCTGTCCGTGCTGCTGTCGGTGCTTTTTGTTCCGCATGCGGCTAAGCCGAGCATTAAAGCCGCCGCTAAAAGTGCGCTTATAATTTTTTTCATTTTTTAATCACCTTTATTCCGTTATTTTCCCTTTTAATATTTCCGTTTGCTTCAAGCGCGTCAATGCTGCGGTACAGGCTTGCACGGCTCAAACCCAGCATTTTTGAAAGCTCGGTCATACTTACGGGAATTTCTGCGTAACCGTTTTCGTTTGCGGAAAGCTTCAGGTAATTTAAAACCGTATCCTCCGCGTCACTGCACGATATAACGCTCAATTTTTCGTTAAGAAACCTTATTTTATCAGATAAAAACGTAATATAGTTTACAGCCGTTTGCGGATACTCTTTAAAAAGCGAGATTAAAAGGCTTTCCGGTATAAAGCATACCTCGGTATCGCTTTGGGCGGTCAGCGTGCTTACATAGGTGTCTCCGCCGCCGAAGACCGCCGCAGCGCCGAAACAGCTGCCGCCGCAAAGCTCCTTCATTACAAGGCGGCGATCATTATTGGTTACGGCCTTAACGCTGCCGCAAACAATAAAGCCGAGCGCACCGAAAAAACGTTCCCTTGAATAAATAAGCTCGCCCTTTTTGAATTTCACCGTATCGGGCAAAGAGCTTATTATATTCTCTTTATCGTTCTTTTCAAGCCCGTCAAGCAAAAACAAATTACCGTATACTGACATAAAGCTCCTTAACAGTGTCTTATTTGAGACACTTTTTATTTGTATTATAACATATAATTACGGCTTGTCAAGCCTTGTGCCGATAAAAATATAATTTTTTAAATTTGGGTATTGACAAAACGCCGTTTTAACGATATAATATATTGGTCTCAGCAGTATTCGGCTGTATAGCTCAGTTGGCTAGAGCATGCGGTTCATACCCGCAGTGTCATTGGTTCAAATCCAATTACAGCCACCATCGGCCCGGTGGTCAAGAGGCCTAAGACACCGCCCTTTCACGGCGGTAACACGAGTTCGAATCTCGTCCGGGTCACCAAAAAAGCACTTGCAGCTGCAAGTGCTTTTTTATTTTTATTGCAATATTTCATTAAAAATTATTTTTTATATTTAATATTATCGCAAAGGCAGTTCCCGCCACGGAAACAACAAACGACGCAATCAAAAATACCAAAGCCCGTATTTTATCCTTCGAGCAGTTAATAAATTTTTTCTTTTTTACAAGAAGGCATTTGTTCATCAAAAAAGACTTTACCTCCTCTGCGTCTGCATTAAGACTGCTTTTTTCTAATGTAATAAACAAATCGGGCTGCATATGAAGCAATATAAAGTTATCAGTTTCAAAAAACTTTGTTATCTGATAATAAGAGTATTCTCTTTTCAGTTCGTCGACATGGGCAACGATTTTGTCTTCAAAAAGCTCATATTGTGTTATGCTTTCCTTTCCCGCCGAAATAACCATTCGCTCATAGTTTATTTTTACCGCCTTTTTTACCCATAAATACGTAGCAAGAAGTACTAAAGAAATAACAATTCCGAAAATGGCGTTATCCTGATTTCCGTTTGCAATACACGCAGCCGTTTCAACGGCGATAAAGCAAAAAAACGCTATAAATATCTTTTTTACTTTATTATAGCTAACCGAATTAAAATCATAAAATAAATCTCTGTTCATTAAAAACCTTGAGCTGTAAACAGGACTTTCGGCTTCCTTTTTTTCGTTTTCAATATTGCCGCCCACATTATTTTCGTTCATAAACACGAACACTCCTTATATGCATTTTATTTGTTATATATTTGTATCAAATTAAGAAAAAGCCGCTATTGCAAGGCAAAGCTGATGTCGGTTAAAAAATCCGAAGGCGCGGTATTGTTAAGAACCGGCTGAAGATTAAACACCAGCTCGCCGTTCGGCAGGGAAGGCGTATAAACCTTGTAATACAGCTGAATAATACAATCCTTATAGTTCATCGGTCTGTTATCCGTAGTCATAAGGATTATTTTATTCGGCTCTCCGAGCCTTGAAATTATGTCGTCAAGGGCAGAGTCCTTATTTATTCCCTCGATCATTTCAAAGTCGGGGCGAGTGGGGCTTATTCCCTCTTGATACTTAAAGGTTTTTTCATAGCACCTAAAGCTGATCTGCGTAACATAGCAGCCGTTAAAATTCCGTGAGTTACCGTAAAAATTCATAATATACGCAGTAAAATCATTGCCGTCGGGCGAATTGAATACAGCGCTGCCCGCTAAAATACCGTCGTTAAAGGATCTTTCGGCTACCGTAAAGCCCATGCTTATCAGATCCGAAACCTTTATCGGCAGGGTAACGGTTATGCCGTCAATTGTAATATCGTAATTTGATACCTTATGGCTTATAGATTTATCCGTTTTTAAATCATAGGTATAATCTATAATTTTAAGCCCGTTGCCGAAGCTCACGCTGTGGTCTTCCTTTAAAAGATCATAATCTTTAAGGTTAAGCTTTTTAGAGGCCTCGCTTAAAAAATCGTTATAGTCTGTAATTCTGCCTATTCTGCCGCTTGTGTTTAATGCTGTCAATTTATAAAAAACGTCCGTCATTCTGGATTTGTTGTTAAGATCGGTAATATAAACCGCAGAACCGTCGTTTTGCAGGGTAAGCTCTCTGTCTTTTGAATTATTAAGATAAAAAGCAAGCTTGACTTTTTCCGAAATTTTATTGCCCGATGTCAGATCAAGCCTTATGCAAAAGCCGAATTTTTTACTGTGCACAGCGCTTATCTTCTTAATATCCTTATTCGTAATCACAGAGCTGCCCGCACTGTTTTTAAAAGCAACGGCGTTATCGGTAACAGAGGATTCTCCGAACAAAACCGTTCCGTCGTTTAAAACAATACCGTCGTCAACAAAGGAATTGTTAGAGGCAAACAATCCCTCTAACTGCTCGGCGGTAAAGCTTTGCTTTTTATGGAGCACAAAGCAAAAATTGCCGTTTAATTTTATATCGTCCGCAACGTATTTATAACCGCCGTTTCCTTCAAATCTGCCGCAATTTATGCCTATAACTCTATCGCCCTCGAAATAAACGGTGTATTCGTAATTTTCTTTCTCATAGTTTTCAACCAATTTAAACCCGTTTACATATTTTTGCGTTGAAAAGGACATAGCCTTTTCGGTTAAAGATGTTTGCAGACAGGAATAATACCGCTCGCCCTTTTTAAAGGTGATCATATTGTTAAAGCTGTTGCGGGTAATAACAACCTCTGCCGAGCCTGTTCCGCCGAGCTTTTGCGCTAAAAAGCCGCCCGTATCGTTAAGCGTAACCGTAAAATAGCTGTACATCGTAATTGTAAATTCCGAATCAGGGTTAATATCGGTTACGGCAGAACCTGCAAGATTTAATAATCCGAAGTTAAAACGATTTGCCAACGCCGCCGCTTTGGGCTTTCCGGACGAACCCGACAGCAATACCGTCCCGTTTTCCGCAATTGCTTTTTTCACGGCGTAGAAATTCAATTTATCCAAGCTGTTTATTTTCACGTTTTCGGCGGTAATTCTTTCAGAAATATTATCCGAACAACCGCCGTTATTACCTTGCCCGCGGCTGTTTGACGGTATTTTACCGTCGGCGGAATTTTCGGAAGAGCCGCCGCCTGACTCGGCGGCTTCGGATATACCGCTCCCGTTTAATATTTCTCCGCTTTCTGAAACGGAGCTGTTTTTTTCGTTCTCTGATAATATAACGCTTTTACAACCGGCAAAAGAGAAAATAATCGTCAGAGCCAATATGATTGCAAGCGATTTTTTCACAGCAATTCTCCCTTGTTCTCATTTTTAAAATACGCCTCTAACTCGTCTATGGTAAAGGTTTGTTTTGTGTAAATAACCACGCAAAAATCTTCAATAAACGTCACGTCGTCCACAGCATAATTTTCGGGAGTACTGTTAAAGGGGGCGCACTCAAAGCCCACAACCTTAGAGCCCTCGTACCGAACCGTAAATTTATAGTTTTCCTGATCTAAATTTTTAACAATATTAAATCCCTCGATATATTTATGAGAAGAAAATTCTCTGCTTACCCTGCCGTAACCGGAGCCGCCGTTCTGCGTGTTCATAAAGCAGGTATAGTAATTATCCTCTCTTTTAAAGGTTATCATTTGTCCCATATCTTCAATATCGTTTTCGGTAACAACAACCTCCGCAAAGCCCGTTCCGCCGAGCTTTTGAGCTAAAAAGCCTTTTTTGTCGTTCAGCTCAATTGTAAAGTACGTCACCATTGTTGCGGTAAATATTCTGTCGCGGTCTATCGGATATTCCGCATAGGTATTGCTTAGCCTTAAAAGACTCGGCGCGAAGAAACCGTTTGAATTCATTTTTATCGGCAAAAGCGATTTTTCGCTGATAATCTTTTTAGCCGAGTAAAAGTTGATTTTATCGAGGCTGTCAATATAACAGCCCGTCTCCTGATCGGTCGGAGTGCTTGGGGTGACGGTTGACGGGGTGCTGCCGGAAGGCTTGGACGAGGGGGTTTTATCGGGTGCTGAGGAAGCGCCGTTATCCGGCTCTGAGGAGATAGTGCTATCGGGTACGGAATTTTCTTCGGAGCTGTTGTTTGCCGAATTATTTTCGGAGTACGGTTTACTGCCGCTTGTAACACGGCTTTGTTTATTATCTGCCGAGGAATTATAAGACGGGCTTTGCATACTGCCCGCAGCAGGAATATTATTACCGAAGACTCCGCTTTTCTGTAAACCGAAGCCCGTAATTAAAGCAATACAGCAGCAAAGTGCGGGTACAACCGTGCTTATAATGATCCGTTTTTTCTTTTTTTGCTTTGCTGCATATTTATCTCTGCGTTCAAATACGTTCCTCGCTACTTCATCATAGCTTTTCATACTGAAATTTCTCCTTATCAAGTAACTGTTTAAGGGATTGCTTTGCTCTATACAACAAATTTTCAATTTGACGCCTGGATTTTCCCATTATCTGCGCGGTTTCATCATTTGAAAACTCTTCAAAAAAGCTAAGCCATAAAACCATTTTGTATTCGGGCTTTAAGCAGGACATAACCCTATGCACCGTAATTTTTCTTTCGTTTCTTATGTACATAGCTTCAAGATCCGTCTCATCTTTTGAATAATTTTCCGCATTATCTATTGAAGACAGCGATATTTTAGAATTATGCCTTATATAATCTATCGCAGCATTTCTCCCAATGGTGTAAAGCCAAGTCTTGAACGAACTCTTTTCATTGAATTTAAGTTTTTTAACCGCAAGCTTAAAGAAGGTTTCCTCCATTACCTCCTCGGCTATATAAATATTATTTACATAGCTGTTTAAATAAAGAATTAAACCGTCTTTATAATCCTTAATAATTAAGGTTAAACCCTCATCGTCACCATCAAGAAAACGGCGGTAGCTACTTGCGCCGTTATCCATTCGGTACCCCTTTCCTTGTTTTCTCCTCATCTGTTAGACGGGGCTGCGCATAAAAACTCTCAATAAATTTTAAAATTTCAGTTTATTTGATTTTATCACATACAAAAATAATAAGCAATATATGCTTTAATTGGAATAAATCGGGAGCCGCTTTACCTATTCTTCGCGAAACCTTAAATACTCAATAAACATTTTTACAGCCGGCGTAAGTCGGTTTTTATTTTTAACCGCAAGGCATATTTCACGGTAATAAGGCGTTTCCAACGGCCGTATTTCAACATTGTAGGGTATACGCTTTAAAATTAAGGACGGCAAAATACCTATGCCCAGCCCCTTTTCCGCCATCGCCATAACCGCAAAATCCTCCCAGGTGGTAAAGCGTATGTCGGGGTGTATATTATTTTTTTCAAGCAGACCCGAAACCTCGGTCTTTCCGCCGCGCTCCAACAGCAAAAACGGCTGACCGTTAAGGGAGCTTAGCTTAACCGAGCTGTTTTTTGCAAGCGAATGCTTCGGCGGCAGCACAACCTTGTATTCGTCCTTTTTTAAAAAATATGTATCAAAAGAAGGATCGGCAGGCGTCCGCAGAAAGCCGCAGTCCACCCTGCCCTCGTCTATCCAGCGCTCGATCTCGTCGTAATCGCCTAACAGCACCTCATATTCAATATCAGGATAATCATTACAAAGCCTTGCAAAAATATTCGGCAGCCAGTTTACGGCAACGCTTGCAAAGGTTCCTATTTTCACAACCCCCGCCTTTATGCCGTTTATCTGATCGATATAACCGTTAAGCTCGCGCTGGTCGTTTAAAACCGCCCTTGCAAGCGGCAAAATCCTTTCCCCGCACGAGGTGAGCCGCACGCCGCTTCGGCTTCGCTCTAACAGTGTGACTCCCCATTCCTTTTCTAAATCCGCTATCATTTTACTAACCGTAGACTGCGCGTAATTCAAATTTTCGGCCGCTCTTGTAAAGCTACCCGTTTCGGCTGTTTTTATAAAGGCAATATATTTAGCCAAATTGTTTTCCATACTCTTGTATTCCTTTTTTCGATACATTTAATCTATAATATTCGCTTTTCTTATTATAATGCCGTGTGTATAATTAAGCAAGACTGTTTTGGGAGAAAATAAGATGAAATTCAAAAACAATGATATGGATATGCTTAACGGCGCTTTAACAAAAAAGCTTCTGCTTTTCACCCTTCCGATAGCGCTGAGCAGTATCGTGCAGCAGCTGTTTAATGCCGCCGACACTTCGGTTGCGGGGTATTTCGGCAACCCGAACGCATTGGCGGCGGTAGGCACAAACGCGGAAATTGTGGCTTTAATAGTTACATTATCCTCCGGTCTTTCGGTAGGGGCAAATATAATTATTGCAAACCGCATAGGGAAAAACGAACGGCGCTCTGTTCCCGCCGTAACCGAAACCGCGGTTATTCTTGCTTTAATTATAGGCGTTATCGGCTTTTTTATAGGTCAAGCCGCCGCAAGACCGCTGTTAATGCTGATACAAACCCCAAATGAAATTTTAGACTATGCACAGCAGTATTTAAGAATTTATTTATTCGGTTATCCGTTTTTGCTGCTTTACGATTTCGGCGCCGCCGTTTTACGCGCTAAGGGGGACAGCCGTTACCCGTTTTCGGTATTGGCTTTATCGGGAATTGTAAATGTTTTGCTTAACCTGCTTTTTGTGGCGGTATTAAAGTTAGACGTTGCGGGCGTTGCCGCCGCAACCTGTATTTCCACCGCTCTTTCCGCCTTTCTTGTGCTTTTAAGGTTAAAAAGATCGGGCGATTTTCTCTCGCAGGGCAGGCTTAGTATTAAGGGGGAATATATATTTGAAATTTTAAAAACAGGAGTACCCTCCGCCGTTCAGGGCGCCGTATTCTGCTTTGCCAACATCTTTGTTCAAACGGCGGTAAATAAATTCGGCGCAAGGGCAATTGCCGGCAGTACGATTGCGGTGAATTTTGAATATTTCGCTTATTACATAATAACCGCATTCGCGCAAACCGCCACAACCTTTACAGGTCAGAATTCTGCGGCGGGAAAGCGTGAAAGATGCAAAAAAATTCTTTGGCTGTGCCTTTTATATTCGGTAATATCAAGCCTTTTTGCAATTGTGCCCGTAGTAGTATTCAAAGATTTTTTCGCAGGTCTTTTTTCAAAGGACGGCGCCGCCATAGGCTTTGCCTGTATGCGTATTATGTGCATACTGCTGTTTGAACCGATTTGCAGCCTTTACGAAATACCCGCCGGCGTTTTGCGCGGCACGGGGTACGCCGTGCTCCCCGCTTTAAGCACGGTGCTCGGCACCTGTGTATTCCGCATTGTATGGATATTTACCGTTTTCAATACGCATAAAAGCCTTGAAACGCTTTACCTCGCGTTTCCCCTTTCGTGGGTGTTAACGATCATATTGGTTTTGCTAAGCTATCTTTTCGTGCGCATACGCGCTTCTTCTGAATAAAAAAAATCCCTGTACGACAAAGTCATACAGGGAAAAAATTTATTCGGCGGTATCTTTAATTCGGTTAAGTTTTTCAATACAGCTTTTGCAAACGTTATAGCCCTCAAAGCTTACGCTTTCTGCAAGGGAATCGCAAAATATGCAGGTAGGCTGATATTTTTTAAGAATAACCTTATCGTTTTCCATATAAATTTCAAAGCTGTCAACGTCGTTTTCAACCTTTAGCTGCTTTCTTATTTCTTTGGGAATAACTACCCTGCCCATTTTATCCACGGCTCTTACCATACCTGTTGATTTCATTTTTAAATCCCCCTCTTTTCTTACAATATTTTAACATATAAAAAGAGCAATTGTCAATATTTAGGAATTACATACCGCTATACCTAATTTAACTTACCAAGCCATTCCGCGGCGGAGGCGTCAGACGGCATACGCCAGTCCCCGCGCGGGGAAAGCGTTACCGAACCCACCTTTGGCCCGTCAGGCAGGCAGGAGCGCTTAAACTGCTGCGAGAAAAATCTTCTTATAAACACCTTAAGCCATTTTTTAACGGTCTCGCCGTCATATTCGCCCGAAAATGCCAAAACGGCAAGACGGTATATTTTATCTGGCGACTCGCCGAACCTTAACATTCGGTAAAGAAAGAAATCGTGCAGCTCGTAGGGACCCACAAGATCCTCTGTTTTCTGCGCAATATCGCCGTTTTTATCCGCCGGCAAAAGTTCGGGCGAAACGGGGGTATCAAGTATATCGCAAAGAACGGCTTTAAGCTCGCCGCCCGTATGCTCCGCCTCATACCGCACAAGATAGCGGACCAAGGTTTTAGGCACCGATGAATTCACCGCATACATAGACATATGGTCGCCGTTATACGTCGCCCAGCCGAGAGCAAGCTCCGAAAGATCGCCCGTTCCTATTACCATTCCGCCGGTTTTGTTGGCTATATCCATTAACACCTGCGTGCGCTCGCGCGCCTGCGAATTTTCATAGGTAACGTCAAGGCAGGCGGGGTCCTGCCCTATATCCTTAAAATGCTGATTTACGGCGGCGGTTATATCCACCTCTTTAAAGGTTACGCCCAAAAGCCGGCAAAGCTGTTCGGAATTTGAATGTGTGCGCTTTGTTGTACCGAAGCCGGGCATTGTAACGGCATATATATCGGAAAGGGGCCTTTCAAGTATTTTCATTGCCCTTACGGTCACAAGCAGCGCAAGCGTGCTGTCAAGCCCGCCCGAAATACCTATTACCGCGGTTTTGGCACGTGTATGCTCAAGGCGTTTTTTAAGCCCGTAGGACTGTATTCTAAGTATCGCCTCAGCCCTTTTGTAAAGGTCGTTTTTATCAGACGGCACAAACGGCGTTTTTTCAAAGCTGCGCGTAAGCTCGGTTTCAATAATTTCCTGATCAAAATAAACGGTTCGGTAACCGCAAAGCGGTTCAAAGCTTGTGTTTTTATGCCGTTCATACGAAAGCTTTTTAACGTCTATTTCGCTTAAGGTAAGCTCGCTTTCCTCAAACGGCGCGCTTTCCTGAAGCAATGTGCCGTTTTCGCATATAAGGCAGTGACCAGAATAAACCAGATCCTGCGTAGACTCGCCCGTGCCGGACGAGGTATATACATATCCGCACAAAAGCCGCGCCGAGGTAGACGAAACAAGGCTTTTGCGGTATTCCGCCTTACCTATTACCTCGTTCGAGGCGGAAAGATTGGCGATTATAAGCGCGCCCGCTCTGCACAGCCCCTCGCTCGGCTGCGCCGCCGACCATATATCCTCGCAAATTTCTATACCGAAGGTGTATTCGGGCATTTCGCTGTGCGAAAACAGAATATCGGTTCCGAACGGCACCTCTTCGTTTTCGATTTTAATAAAACCGTCGCCTGACAGTACGCCCGATGAAAACTGGCGCTGCTCGTAAAACTCGGCATAGTTCGGCATATATGTTTTCGGCACTATACCTATTATTTTACCGCCCGACAGCACCGCCGCGCAGTTATAAAGCTTTGAGCCGTGTATAAGCGGAACGCCCGCAATAACAACAGGATATTTGCCCTTGGTAAATTCAGCTAAATCGCAAAGCGCCTTTCTTGCCGAGGCAATAAGCACGTCCGAAAAAAACAGATCGCCGCACGTATAGCCCGTAATGCAAAGCTCCGGCAAAACAAGAAGATTTATTTTTTTAAGGTCTGCCTTTTCTATTATTTTCTTAATTTCGGCACAGTTTGCCGCAACATCAGCCACCGTACAGCGCGGAAGCCCTGCGGCTGTCTTTATAAAACCGTCCTTCATGCTCTTCATTCCCTACCGTTTGATTTTATAATATTTGCTGTTTATAAATATTATAAGCTATTTCCGCGCAAAATAAAAGAAAAAATTAAAATATTGTTAATTTTTTTACAATGTTATTGAATTTATTAAAGCTTTGGCTTATAATGTATACGGCAAAAATTTAATTCTTACAAAGGGGATACCAAAATGACCAACAACAAAACGGTTTTAAAATGGCTTGACGAAGTTAAGGCTCTCGTTGATCCTGATAAAGTTGTCTGGATTGACGGCAGCGAGGAACAGCTTGAGGCTATCCGCAAGGAAGCGGTAGAATCGGGCGAAATGATTAAGCTTAACGAAGAAAAGCTTCCCGGCTGTTATCTGCACAGAACCCGTCCTAACGACGTTGCCCGTGTGGAAGACAGAACCTTTATCTGCTCAAAGACTAAAGAAAACGCAGGCCCCACCAACAACTGGTGCGACCCCGATGAAATGTATAAAAAGCTTTACGATATTGCGCGCGGCTCTTATAAGGGCAGAACTATGTATATAATCCCGTTCTCTATGGGACCGATAGGCTCGCCGCTTGCAAAGGTAGGCATTGAGGTAACAGACTCTAAGTATGTTGTTCTTAATATGGCTATTATGACACGCGTAGGTCAGAAGGTTCTCGATGTTTTGGGCGACTCGAACGATTGGGTACGCGGTCTCCACGCTTCCTGCGATATCGACCCCGAAAAGCGCTACATCTGCCAATTCCCCGAAGACAATACCATTATCTCGGTTAACTCGGCTTACGGCGGAAACGTACTTTTAGGCAAAAAGTGCTTTGCGCTCCGCATAGCTTCTTATCAGGGCTGGAAAGAGGGCTGGATGGCTGAGCATATGCTTATCTTAGGCCTTCAGAATCCTAAGGGCGAAATTAAGTATATCGCCGCCGCTTTCCCGTCTGCTTGCGGCAAAACAAACCTTGCAATGCTTATTCCGCCGAAATATCTGCGCGACAAGGGCTATAAGATCTGGACCGTGGGCGACGATATCTCCTGGATGAAGATAGGCGAGGACGGCCGTCTTTACGCTATCAACCCCGAAAACG
>ERZ808240.518-NODE-518-length-50513-cov-16.791411_pt1 | contig 50513 bp, 35 predicted proteins | sample MGYA00521084_ERZ808240 | MGnify/ENA primary metagenome ERZ808240 (study PRJEB31516, sample SAMN03275571) | gut metagenome | biome: mammalia-associated habitat; material: feces | host: Papio cynocephalus | place: Kenya | collected 2012-08-06 ...
CGAGGATAGCGCCGTCCATCTGAGCAGCACCGGTGATCATGTTCTTGATATAGTCAGCGTGACCCGGGCAGTCGACGTGGGCGTAGTGACGACCCTTGATCTCAACATTGTCCTCGCCGGTCTTGTAGTTGTGACCGATGCGATCCTCAGTCTGATACTCAACGTGAGCGGTGTTGATGGTTATGCCGCGCTCGCGCTCTTCGGGAGCCTTATCGATGGAAGAGTAATCAGTGTACTCTGCGCCGCCCTGCATCGCCAGATACTTGGTAATAGCAGCGGTAAGAGTGGTCTTGCCGTGGTCGATATGGCCGATGGTGCCGATGTTGACATGGGGCTTGCTTCTGTTGTACATCTGTTTTGCCATTAGAATAATCCTCCTAAATTAGTTTTACAAAAATTATAAATTGGGTTTACCAAAGCCATTGTGTTTGCTCACAAGAGCTTCCTGCAAATTTTTCGGCAGCTCGACAAAATGGCTGGGCTCCATGGAATAAGTCGCCCTGCCCTGCGTTTTGCTGCGCAGATCTGTGGCATAGCCGAACATCGTGGAGAGCGGAACGTTGCACTCAATGACCGCAGCGCCGTTTCTTATCTCCGTTCCGACGATCTGACCGCGGCGGGCGTTGATGTCGCCCATAACGTCGCCCATGTACTCATCAGGCGCGGTCACAACGACCTTCATTATAGGCTCAAGCAGCGTCGGTCCTGCCTTGGCGGCGGCTTCCTTGAAAGCCATGCTGCCGCAGATCTTGAACGCCATCTCGCTCGAATCGACCTCATGGTACGACCCGTCGAGAAGCGTCGCCTTGACATCCACCGTCTGGAAGCCGGCGAGAACACCGGAGAGCATTGCACCCTGGATGCCCTGATCGACACAGGGAATGTACTCCTTGGGTATCGCGCCGCCGGTGATCTTATTGATGAACTCATAGCCCTTGCCGGACTCATTGGGTTCAAGCATAAGCTTGACGTGCGCAAACTGACCCTTGCCGCCGGTCTGGCGGACGTAGCGCGTGTCAACCGTTGCCGGCTTTGTGATGGTCTCTTTATAGGAGACCTGCGGCTTGCCGACATTCGCCTCGACCTTGAACTCGCGGAGGAGCCTGTCCACTATGATTTCCAGATGAAGCTCGCCCATACCGGCAATAATGGTCTGCCCCGTATCCTCGTCCGTATAGGTTTTGAAGGTTGGGTCTTCCTCTGCCAGCTTTTGCAGGGCTATCGCCATCTTCTCCTGCCCCGCCTTCGTTTTGGGCTCTATCGCCACGCGGATAACGGGTTCGGGGAATTCCATGGATTCAAGAATTATCTGATTCTTCTCATCACAAAGGGTGTCGCCGGTGGTGGTGTTTTTCAGACCGACCGCCGCGGCAATATCGCCTGAGTAAACGCAGTCGATATCCTCCCTGTGGTTTGCGTGCATGCGCAGGATGCGCCCGAAGCGCTCGCGCACGCCCTTGGTGGAGTTCATGACCGTCTTGCCGGTCTCGATCGAGCCGGAGTATACGCGGAAGAAGCTGAGTCTTCCAACGTATGGGTCAGACATGATCTTGAACGCCAGAGCGGAGAACGGAGCGGAATCGTCCGCCTCGCGCGTTTCCGTTTCGCCGGTCTTGGGATTTGTGCCTTCAATTGCCGGAACATCCAGCGGAGAGGGCATATAATCCACAATCGCGTCAAGGAGCTTCTGCACGCCTTTGTTCTTGTAGGAAGTGCCGCAGGTCACGGGGACCATTTTCACCGCGACTGTGGCTTTCCTGATCGCCGCACGGATCTTGTCCGTTGGGACGTCCTCGCCGTTGAGATACATATCCATTATCTCATCGTCGAAGTCGGAGACAGCCTCAAGCAGCTTATCGCGATACTCTGCCGCAAGCTCCTTCATGCTCTCGGGGATCTCCTCCGTGACCATTTGCTTGCCAAGATCATCGAGATAAACGTCGGCATTCATCTCTACCAGATCCACTATGCCCTCAAAGCTGTCCTCGCTGCCGATTGGAAGCTGGATGGGAACGGCATTGCACTTGAGCCTGTCATGGATCATGTCAAGCACATGGTAGAAGTCCGCGCCCATGATGTCCATCTTGTTGACGTAGATCATGCGCGGAACGTTATAGTGGTCGGCCTGTCTCCAAACGGTCTCAGACTGGGGCTCGACGCCGCCCTTGGCGCAAAGAACAGTCACGCAGCCGTCCAGCACTCTCAGCGAGCGCTCGACCTCGGCGGTAAAGTCCACATGCCCCGGGGTGTCGATGATATTGATACGGGTACCGTTCCAGAAGCACGTGGTTGCGGCGGAGGTTATGGTTATGCCGCGCTCCTGCTCCTGCTCCATCCAGTCCATGGTGGCGGTGCCCTCATGCGTCTCACCCAGCTTGTAGTTTACGCCGGTGTAGAAAAGAATACGCTCTGTCGTCGTGGTCTTTCCCGCATCAATGTGAGCCATGATGCCGATATTTCTGGTTTTTTCAAGTGAATACTGTCTGGGCATTGAATACTCCTGAATAGAATCTCTCTAAAATCAGATTACCATCTGAAGTGCGCGAAGGCCTTGTTGGCTTCGGCGTTTTTGTGCATATCCTCGCGCTTCTTGACGGATGCGCCAAGATTGTTGCATGCATCCATGATCTCGCCGGCAAGGCGCTCCTTCATGGTCTTCTCGCCGCGCTTGCGGGAGTAGTCCACAAGCCAGCGCAGAGCCAGAGTCTGGCGGCGGGCAGGACGAACTTCAATAGGAACCTGATAGGTTGCGCCGCCGACGCGGCGGGCCTTGACCTCGAGGGCGGGCATGATGTTGTTCATCGCTTCGGTGAACGCATCAAGCGGCTCTTTACCGGTCTTATCCTTGATGATGTCAAAAGCGTCGTAAACGACCTTCTGAGCAACACCCTTCTTGCCGTCAAGCATAACACCGTTGATGAGCTTTGTCACCAGGACGCTGTTATACAGAGGATCAGGCAAAATTTCTCTTTTGGGAACATTACCTCTTCTGGGCACGTTGCTTCCCTCCTTCATTAAAAAATGGAATCACAGGTACTCGAACGCATTCGCTGCGTCCGTTGCGCCCCGAGGTTTATCCACACATATTATAGATAAACGACAGGGCTTCTGAGCAGCCTTCCGGGTCTCCCCTGCGCACGGCTGCCCCTGCCTGAGCTGTCGGAAAATTACTTCTTCTTAGCAGCTTTGGGCCTCTTTGCGCCGTACTTGGATCTGCCCTGCATACGACCGTTCACGCCCTGAGCATCAAGGGTACCGCGGATGATGTGATAACGGACACCAGGAAGGTCCTTCACACGACCGCCGCGGATCATAACGACGGAGTGCTCCTGCAGGTTATGACCGATACCGGGGATGTAAGCGGTGACTTCGTAACCATTGGTCAGACGTACACGGGCGATCTTACGCAGCGCGGAGTTCGGCTTCTTAGGGGTGGAGGTACGAACAGCGGTGCAGACGCCTCTCTTCTGGGGGGAGCTGAGATCGGTCTCCTTATTTTTGAGGGTGTTCAGACCCTTCTGCATTGCAGGAGAGGTGGACTTGGAAGTGACCTTTTCTCTTCCCTTTCTGACAAGCTGGTTAAAGGTTGGCATTGTGTTCTCCTTTCTTTCGTCGTCGCGGACATCTGCCCCTGCATTGCGCACAAATGCTTGATTTTTCAAGATTCCCGCGCATTTTTGCAAAAGGGCGCAGCGATACCCACGCAATTTGTGATTTTAGCATATTTCACAATTGTAGTCAAGGATTTTTGTGAAATATATTTTAGGCTTGCGAGGGTAAGGTGAGACCGCCGCTTGCCGCAGTGCTCTTTGCCGCGGGTTTTATAGAGCCCGGCTTGACAGAACTCAAGCCGGGCTGTACAGCTTGTCAAAAAAGTCCTCACAGGACTTTTTTGACCGCGCTTTCCGCCGAGCATTTTGAAAGCGTTCAAAATGCTGTTACCGAAAGCCTTGATATACCAAGGCTTTCGACGGCGGTTTATCCGATTTGAGGCGGGTCTTGCCCCCTCAAGCTCCCCCGCGGCTCTCTTATCTGACCTTAAAGCTTTGTTTTTTGACAGTCTATACAGCCCGGCTTGACAGAAATCAAGCCGGGCTGTACTCTTTCATTTTTTCATTTTTATTTATTTTTATTTTTTCGGTTGTCTCGGTTTCGTCTGCTTTTTCACGTCGCTTACGTCGGTATGCTTCTTCTTTTTGAGGATCAGCACCGCCGCTGCGGCGACGGCGAGCGTGACTGCCATTATGCCAGCCAGCAGCCCGATATTGGAATCATCGCCCGTGCGGATAAGTCCGCTGCGGCGGTTCAGCGTCGCAAGGGTCGTTCTGACGGTCGCCGTCGCGCTCACCTTTCCAAGCTCGGTGCGCACGGCGTAGGTCTGATAGGTCTTGCCAGCGACATAATCGCCGCTTATCGTGATCTTCGTGTAATCCGAGGTCGTGCCGTCCGCATTTGTGTAGACATAAGGCTCGGCAGTATAGTCCTTATCCGGCGAGAGCGTCGTTGTGTTATAAAGGCGGCTGTCGTAGTAATCCACGCCGGTAACGTCCAGATGCCTGGTGCATGCATGATTATATGGGACGTTCACAATTATAGTTATCGGCGTTTTCGAGCCCTTCACGACCTCTGCCGGGGTCACGCTGACGAGCTGTATTTTCAGAAGCTCAACGCGCCATCTGCCCTCGGCGCTCTGATATTTGCACACATAGTGGTCGTAATACCCGGTGGTGCCGTTCAGATCGCACGCGCAGTATTGGCTGTAATCTTGTGGGTAATTGCCGCCGTAGAGCACAAACGTGTTCTTTGTGCCGTCGCCGGTGAGCGTTTCATACGTGCCGCTATGTATTGTTGTCTGCCCTGCGGAGCTGATCGTTCCCACAACAAGCCTCCGGTCGTTTGCCGCGCTGCTGCTGGTGTTCGCGCCTAAAGCCGGGTTTGTACCCGTACCGACCGTCAGTGTGCCGATCGTTGTTGCCCCATTGAGATTGCCCTCGATCGTCGTCGTACCGCAGTTTTCTCCAATGGTAAGCGTTCCTATATTCGACGCGCCGGAGAGCGACTTGACCTCGATCAGGCTTGTGCCGCTGCCGACTTTGACATCCGTCGCAGTCAGGGCGTTAAGCTCGACCTTGAGCATGCCTGCTCCTGTAGTGACAGTGCCTATGCTGCTGCTCTTTATGCTCACGCTCGGGTTGTTTGCCGCCGTGCTGCCCTGAGGAGCATCTGCAACGGTGAGGCCTGCCGCCGTAACATTGATGCATTCAACGTTTGAATACGTGCCGACGGTTATGGCGTTTTCGACATTTACCCCGCTGAGCTTTATGTCGCGGTTTACGGCGCTTGCGCCAGTGGTCGCGGTAACGGAGCCCGCCGAGCCTGTGACAAAATTCAGCCTTGAGCCGTCGCCGGCCGTCAGCGCGCCGCTTATATTTGTATTTGTCAGCTCCAGAACGCTGCTTCCGCTGTCCGTAACACTGCCGGTTACGGTCACATTGAGCAGATTGAGCACAGCGGAGTTGACGGTTATGTCGCCTTCGACGGTGATATTCCGGATGGTCTTTGCATCCACGGCGGCGCCGGCATCTTTCGCAACACTTACATTGCCTTTTATCATGTGTTTTGACGTGCCGCCGCTGAGGATCACCCTTGTGCTCACTGTGGTCGGATTCGTCTCGCCGGCCGCGGAGAGGTCGATATTACGCAGAAGCTCTATCTCGTCTATCTGGCTGGAAGAGTTCACCTTTAAAAGTGCATCTTTCAGCGTCTTGTGATAGGTTACTGTTGTCGTCGTGCCGCCGCCGATCACGCCGCCGGAAGCGGTAACCGCTGTGAGCTTTGCGGCATACTCGTCAACCGTCCATCCGTCAGTTGCATTGCCCTGCGCGACATAAGGATTTGTCACATAAGCGCTCGGGTCAAAGCTCGTTTTCGCGCAGAGAACGGTGACGGATGCCGCACCCGCACCTATTGCCGGGGCGGTAGCTGTGAAGGTCGCCATATTGCTGACCGGCGCTTCATCGCCCAGCACAAGTCTGCCGCTTTCAATATTTGCGATAGGGGCTGATGTGCCTGTGCTGGAGGTTATCTCAAGCTTGCTGCCATTACCGCCACCATTACCGCCGTCCCTGACGGTCAGCACCGCGCCGCCGGTAATCTTGAACATGGCATCTGCCGCGCCCGTCATGCTGAGGGTTTTGCCGTTGAGATTTATGGTGAGGTTTTTGTCTATGTTTATCGGAGCGCTGTCGGAGAGAGTAATATCAGCGTCAAGCTTGACCTCATCGCCAGCTGCGGCAGACGTAATTGCCGATTTGAATGTTTCTGCCGTACTCACAGCCGCCTGCGCCCGGAACATTGAAAAGCTGCTGACGTTCATTGTGAGCACGCCGGTGGTGTTATTGTAGCTGCACATATTGAGGTCAATAGTCTCGACCGTGCCGTCGTCATGCACATGCTCGACCGCCGCAGGCATAAAACCCGTGTACATGCTCAGCAGCATCGCCTGCCCGTTGAGCCACTCGTTCTTCACCGGCACCTCGACGCCGTTGATAACGGCACAGGGCTTTATCTCATAGCTGACGCTGCTGCCCTCGGCGGCGGCGGTAAGCGTCGCCCTGACCTTGAGCTGAAGCTCCGTCCCATCCGCGACGGAGGAGATGTCGGCAGCGCTGCTGTCATTATTATCGGCGTTGTCGTCCCCAGCGGCGGTCACGACGGCGCGGTATGCGCCGCGCGCCTGTTGGGTCTGCGCGGGAGCCGCCGCCTCATACGCAGCGATGATCTCCGCAAGTGCGCCGTCGCTCAGGGCGTTATTCAGCCCCGTGAGAGTGACGGCGGCGTTGGTCAGCTGCACGCCCTCGGCGAGCGTTATCTCGCCCTCGCGGATCTCCGTCCTGGCAAGCGCGGGAAGCTTTGCGGCAGCACCGTCTGCGCTGTCAGCACCGCCGGTCGTGCCGTCGGCGGTGTTGTCCGCGCCCTCATTCTTTATGCACGCGACGGTGTATATCCCTGTCTGTTCGTTCCATGTGCACTCATAGGCGGAGGTATCTATGTAGGAGGAAACGTCCGTGATAAAATCGCCGCCCGTGATGCTGACGGCGTGTTCCATGCCCTCGTCCGCAGTTATCACGCCGTTTAGAAAGCCGGTTTTGAACGCATCGCCCGGCTCGATCGACAGCGTTGTCAGGCGCTCATAGCTTGCGGAGACATGAATGCCGCCGACAACGCTGACATTAGCAAGCGTGAGCCGCCCCGCGTCATAGATTGCCTGAAAGTCCGCGCCGCCTGCGGTGACAGCGCCGTTTTTGAGCGTGAGCGCAGCATAGGAATATACCGGGCTGCCCTGCTCATCGTTCTCCACCATGTCCGCCACGGTGATGGGTGCAGGCGCAGCCTCGCCCTCCTGCATTTCAAGGGCGAGCGTATGACCGTTGAGGTCGAGCGTCAGCTCATGCGCCGCCGGAACTTCAAGCCCGTATACCACGGCGTCATTGACGAGCCTTATTTCTGCACTGCGGTTATTTTCAAGCACCATGAGCGCTTCATCAAGCGTTAAATAGAGCTGTCCGTTGACTTCCGCAACGGCATTATCGCGCACAAAAAGCTCTTCATCAAGCCAGGCACAGAAGCTTTCAAGATCGCCGATACCGAGCTGAACCGCCAGCGCGTAAAGCCCTGCTCTGTCGGTCGCGGTATAGCCGAGCTTTGCGACATCAGCCGACAGCGCTTCAAGCTCCGTGTCCGTGAGCGCGGCGAAGAAGCCCTCCTCCGCCGTGGGTGCTTCCGTTGCCTGCGGCTGTGCCGTCGCTTCCGGAACGTCCGTCACTTCCGGTGATACAGCCGGCTGCTGCGTCGGCTGCGGCACTTCGGTCGGCTGCGGCTGCTCCGTCGGCTGCGGCTCTTCCGCCGCCGGTGGAATCTGCTCGGCCGTGCCGTCTCCGGTCTGGCGCGCAGTCGCTTCCGGCGGGATCGCAATGCCGCCGTCCGGCAGCTCCTCCGCATATGCCGCGGCGCTCATGCCCATAAGGCTGACGAGCATGCACACCAGCAGCAGAACGCTCACAACTCTTTTCATTCGGCTTCCTCCTCTTTGCCGCCGCGGCACATTCATGCGGCAGCGCTTGAAAGCGACTCATGCATTCACGTAATTCGCTTTACATAATCATGATTTTGATCACATCGTACAGCGCGGGAGCACTTTTGTCAATGAAATACATTAAATATGACGAGCGGTTACAAATTTCACACACATTTCATCAACGACTCGTGAAAATGCAAAAGCGCCGCTGACGCGACGCCTGAAGCATACTATATAAATATAAGAAAAACCTTAAAAATTTCTGGCATAGAACACGCCGTCATAGCCCTGAATTCGACTGTCCGCCCCGGCGCGCTCAAGGCGCTGCTCCGCCCAGATGCAGTAGCGCGGTTCAAGCTCTATGCCGATATAGTGCCGGTCGAGCTTTTTGGCGGTAACGCTCGTCGTGCCCGAGCCGAGAAAGGGGTCGAGCACCGTGTCGCCGGGGTCGGAGCTGGCGAGAATGAGCTTTGCCAGCAGCTTTTCGGGCTTCTGCGTGGGGTGGGCGGTGTTCTCCGGCATCGACCAGAACGGCACCGTGATGTCATCCCAGAAGTTTGATGGGCAGGTGTCGCGGTATGCGCCGCGCGGCGAATCGACCCAATCCCTGGGCTGCCCGTCGGCGCGGTATGGTGCAACGACGCGGCGGCGCTGGCGCACCGCGTCGAGATTGAAGGTATACTCCTCCCCCCTTGTGGCAAACCAGATGTCCTCCATGCCGTTTTTCCAATTGCGCTTCGCGCCGCGCCCCTTTTCGCGCTGCCATGTTATGCGGCTGCGAACGGTGAACATTTCCTCCAGCACGCGCCCGATGACAAGGCTGGACTGCCAGTCGCAGCAGACGTAGATGCTGCCGCGCGGCGACAGGAGCGGCGCGACCGCAGCGAGCCACGCGCGCGTATACTCCTCATACTCCGCCGCGCCGCGGCGGCGGAACGCCGTGCCGTCATAGCTCTTGGTGAGGTTATATGGCGGATCGGCAATGATTAGCTCGGCGCAGCCGGGGGCGAGAAGCGGGCACACCGTGCGCATATCGCCGTTTATTGTGGCGTCCAGCGCGCTCTTCCCGGCGCGAATATCGTCCGCCGTCAGGCAGCGTGCGAGATATGCCGCCCCCTCGGCGACGGTGGTCGTTATCGTCTTGTTGCGTAGAGACATCATATCTTCACTCTTTACAGTTACTTTTAAAAAAGGCGTGTATCGGCATTTGCTGATACACGCCTTTCCGGTTTTGTTAAAGTGCGTTGGATTTGTTGACAAGCGCGGTCAGATCGACATACTCCTCCGGGGCGGCGGCGATGGAATCGTCCGTGTTCATCTCGAAGTCGCGGTATATCTCCAGACCCGTGCCGGCGGGGATGAGCTTGCCGATGATGACGTTCTCCTTCAGACCGACAAGGTGATCCTCCTTGCCCTTGATCGCCGCATCCGTGAGCACCTTGGTGGTCTCCTGGAACGAGGCGGCGGACAGCCAGCTGTCCGTGGCGAGGGAGGCCTTGGTGATGCCCATGAGAAGCTGGGTGTAGGTGGCAAGGCTGAGCCCCTCTTCGCCCGCGTCCATGCGCTGCTGCACTTCCCTGTTCGCGTCCTTGAGCACGCTGATGTCAACGGTCGAGCCGGAGAGCAGTTCGGTGCTGCCGGCGTCCTCAACCCTGACCTTGCGCATCATCTGGCGGACAATGACCTCAATGTGCTTGTCGTTGATGTCAACGCCCTGCTGGCGGTAGACCTTCTGGACTTCGCTCGTGATATAGCTGCGCACGCCCTGACGGCCGAACTCGTCGTCGTCCGTGCCGCGGATGCGCAGGACGTCGTGCGGGTTGAGCGCACCGGAGGTAAGCTCCTGCCCGCGGTCAACATGGTCTCCATTGTGGACGAGGATGCCCGCGGAGTGCGGCACGGTGTAGACCACCGTCTCGCCCTCGGCTTCGTTGGTGATCGTGATGGAGTACATCACGCCCTTCTTGGCTTCCTCTATCGACACCGTGCCGGATATTTCGGCGAGCGTCGCCATCTTCTTGGGCTTGCGCGCCTCGAACAGCTCCTCAACACGGGGCAGACCCTGGGTGATATCGTCGCCCGCGACGCCGCCGGTATGGAACGTGCGCATGGTGAGCTGAGTGCCCGGTTCGCCGATGGACTGCGCCGCGATAACGCCGACGGCTTCGCCCGCGTTGACGGGCTTGCCGATGGCAAGGTTGATGCCGTAGCACTTGGCGCACACGCCGATGCGCGCCTCGCACGTGAGCACGGAGCGGATGAACGCCTTGTGCACGCCGTGCGCCTCGAGAACGTCCGCGTCCTCGGGCATGAGCATATGATCGGTGTCGAAGAGCACCTCGCCCGTCTGGGGATCGGTGATGGGCTGGGCGGGGAAGCGGCCGTGGATAGCCGTGCCGAAGCTCTCAACGAGCTGCCCGCGGTCATACACGGCGGACGCCCAAACGCCCTCCGTCGTGCCGCAGTCCGGCTCGCGGATGATGACGTCCTGGCACACATCGACCATACGGCGCGTGAGGTAGCCGGAGTCCGCAGTACGCAGTGCGGTATCCGCCATACCCTTTCGTGCGCCTCTTGTGGAGATGAAGTACTCCAGAACGGAGAGACCTTCACGGAAGTTGGACTTGATGGGTATTTCGATGGTCTTACCGGCGGTGTTCGCCATCAGACCGCGCATACCGGCGAGCTGACGGATCTGGTTCATGGAACCGCGAGCGCCGGAGTTTGCCATCATGTATATGGGGTTGTACTCGTCGAGAACACTGGTGAGCGCGTCGGTGACTTCCTTTGTGGTCTTCTCCCACTCGGCGACGACAAGGCGGTAGCGCTCATCGTCGGTGATGAAGCCGCGCTTGTACTGGCGCTCTATCTTGACGACCTCGTCCTCGGTCGCCTTTATAAGCTCGTGCTTGGCGCTCGGCACGGTCATATCCGCAACGGATATGGTGATCGCGCCCTTGGTGGAGTACTTGTAGCCCATCGCCTTGATGCTGTCAAGCACCTCGGCGGAAATGGTGAAGCCGTACTTCTGGATGCAGCGGTCGATAATATCGCCCAGCTGCTTTTTGCCGACCTGGAAGCCGATCTCATGGTCAAAGGCGTGCTCGGGGTCGGTGCGGTCAACGTAGCCGAGATCCTGCGGGATAGGCTCGTTGAAGATTATGCGCCCGACGGTGGTGACGATGGTCTTTTTGACCTCGACGCCGTCAACGGTCTTTGCGACTCTCAGGCGGATTGGCGCATGCAGCCCGACACAGCCGTCGTTATACGCCATGATGGCTTCGGCGGGGTCGCGGTACATGAGGGTTGGCTTATAGGTGATGAGCTTCTTACCCTCGCGCTTAAGCTCCTGATTCTTTGCATAGATGTCATCGCCGGGAACGATGGTGCCGGCTTCATATTCGCTGTCGCCGGGGTCGTCGATGACGAGATTTTCCGCGCCCTTTTCGGCAGAGCCGATGCGGACCATGGTCAGGTAGTAAGAGCCGAGAATCATGTCCTGCGTCGGCACGGTGACGGGGTGACCGTCCTGCGGGCGAAGGAGGTTGTTGGCGGAGAGCATGAGAATGCGCGCCTCTGCCTGCGCCTCGGCGGAAAGCGGGAGGTGGATTGCCATCTGGTCGCCGTCAAAGTCGGCGTTATAAGCGGTACAGACCAGCGGGTGCAGTCTCAGCGCGCGCCCCTCGACCAGCACCGGCTCGAACGCCTGAATGCCCAGGCGGTGGAGCGTCGGCGCGCGGTTGAGCAGGACGGGGTGCTCCTTGATAACGTCCTCAAGCGCGTCCCAGACTTCGGTGCGCTGCTTATCGACCATTTTCTTGGCGGACTTGATGTTGTTTGCAACGCCGTCCTCGACGAGCTTTTTCATCACGAACGGGCGGAACAGCTCTATTGCCATCTCCTTGGGTACGCCGCACTGGTAGATCTTCAGGTCAGGACCGACGACGATGACGGAACGCCCGGAGTAGTCCACGCGCTTGCCCAGCAGGTTCTGGCGGAAGCGCCCCTGCTTGCCCTTGAGCATATCGCTCAGCGACTTGAGCGCGCGGGAGTTTGCGCCCGTGACGGCGCGCCCGCGGCGGCCGTTGTCGATCAGCGCATCCACAGCCTCCTGAAGCATGCGCTTTTCGTTGCGGACGATGATGTCCGGCGCGTTGAGCTGCTGGAGACGCTTGAGGCGGTTGTTGCGGTTGATAACGCGGCGGTAAAGATCGTTGAGGTCGGACGTGGCGAAGCGTCCGCCGTCAAGCTGAACCATGGGGCGTATCTCCGGCGGAATGACCGGGAGAATGTCGATGACCATCCACTCGGGGCGGTTTCCGCTCTGGCGGAACGCCTCGACGACTTCGAGACGCTTGACGAGCTTTGCCTTCTTCTGCCCGGAGGCGTTTTTCAGCTCCTCACGAAGCTGGGCGGCAAGCTCGGTGCAGTCGATCTGCTGCAAAAGCTCCTTTATGGCTTCCGCGCCGATGCCCGCCTTGAAATCGTCCTCGTACTTTTCGCGCATATCGCGGTACTCACGCTCGGTGAGTATCTGGCAGCGCTCCAGCGGCGTAAAGCCGGGATCTATGACGATATAGTTTGCAAAGTACAGCACCTTTTCCAGCATGCGCGGGGTCAGGTCAAGCATGAGACCCATGCGGCTGGGGATGCCCTTGAAATACCAGATATGGCTGACGGGCGCTGCAAGCTCGATATGACCCATGCGCTCGCGGCGAACCTTGCTCTTTGTGACCTCGACGCCGCAGCGGTCGCAGATCTTGCCCTTGTAGCGGATCTTCTTGTACTTGCCGCAATGGCACTCCCAGTCCTTCGTCGGTCCGAAAATGCGCTCGCAGAAGAGGCCGTCGCGCTCGGGCTTGAGCGTGCGGTAGTTGATGGTCTCGGGCTTTTTGACCTCGCCGTATGACCACTCGAGGATCTTCTCGGGGGAAGCAATGCCTATCTGTATTGCGTCAAACGGTGTATAGCTCATTACATATCCTCCTCGCTGTCAAAATCCGAATTGTCGTCCGCGCCGAAATCAAGATCGGCGCCAAGCTCATCCTCGGGGACATCCTCGATGGAGAAGCCCTCCGCCTCTATCTCATCGTCGTCAGAGCGGTATATCTCATCCTTCATGTCGGGGATGAAATCGTCGTCGTCATCGTCCTTGAGCTCTATGTCGTTGCCGTCCTTGTCGAGAACGCGCACGTCAAGGCACAAAGACTGAAGCTCCTTTATGAGGACCTTGAATGATTCCGGCACGCCCGGCTGCGGGATGTTGTTGCCCTTTACTATCGCCTCATAGGTCTTGACACGCCCTGTCACGTCGTCGGACTTGACGGTGAGTATCTCCTGGAGAGTGTACGCCGCGCCGTAGGCTTCCAGCGCCCAGACTTCCATTTCACCGAAGCGCTGTCCGCCGAACTGCGCCTTGCCGCCGAGCGGCTGCTGCGTGACAAGGCTGTAAGGACCGGTGGAGCGGGCGTGTATCTTATCATCGACCAGATGGTGCAGCTTGAGGAAGTAGACCCAGCCGACCGTGACGTCATTGTCGAACTTCTCGCCGGTGCGTCCGTCGTACATGGTGCTCTTGCCGTCCTCGCGCAGCCCCGCCTGGCGCAGAGTCTCGCGGATGGTGGTCTCGTTCGCGCCGTTGAACACCGGCGTTGCGACCTTCCAGCCCAGCGCCTGCGCCGCGTAGCCAAGGTGAACCTCAAGGATCTGCCCGATGTTCATACGGGACGGAACGCCCAGAGGATTCAGCACGATGTCCAGCGGGGTGCCGTCGGGCAGATACGGCATATCCTCGCGCGGCAGGATGCGCGACACGACGCCCTTGTTGCCGTGGCGGCCCGCCATCTTGTCGCCGACGGAGATCTTGCGCTTTTGCGCAATGTAAACCCTGACGACCTGGTTGACGCCGGGGTTCATCTCGTCGCCGTTCTCGCGGGTGAAAACCTTCACATCCACGATTATGCCGCTTTCGCCGTGGGGGACTTTCAGCGAAGTGTCGCGCACCTCGCGCGCCTTCTCGCCGAAGATCGCGCGCAGCAGACGCTCCTCCGCTGTAAGGTCGGTCTCGCCCTTGGGCGTGACCTTGCCGACAAGTATGTCGCCGGCAGTGACCTCCGCGCCGACCATGATGATGCCGCGCTCGTCAAGATACTTGAGCGCGTCGTCGCCGACGCCGGGAATATCGCGGGTGATCTCCTCAGGTCCGAGCTTGGTGTCACGGGAGTCGCACTCGTACTCTTCTATATGGATAGAGGTGAACACGTCCTCCATGACAAGGCGCTCGTTGAGCAGCACCGCGTCCTCGTAGTTATAGCCCTCCCAGTTCATGTAGCCGACAAGGATGTTCTTGCCGAGGGAGATCTCGCCGTGGCTCGTGCTCGGACCGTCCGCCAGCACGTCGCCCTTGACGACGCGCTCGCCCGTGGAGACGATGGGACGCTGGTTTATGCAGGTGCCCTGGTTGGAGCGGGAGAATTTTATGAGTTTATAGTCCTTCACTTCGCCTGCGTCATAGCGGACGGTGATGTAATTTGCGTCAACGCGGGTGACGAGGCCGTCGCCCTCCGCAAGCACGCACACGCCCGAATCGACCGCGCACTTATGCTCAATACCGGTGGCGACGATAGGCGCCTGGGTCGTCATGAGAGGCACGGCCTGACGCTGCATGTTCGCGCCCATCAGCGCGCGGTTCGCGTCGTCGTTTTCAAGGAAGGGGATCATCGCCGTTGCGATGGACACCATCATTTTCGGGCTTATATCGACATAGTCAACATCCTCGCGGTTGACCTCAACGGTGTCGTTGCGGTGGCGGCAGGTGATGCGTTTGTTGATGAACACGCCGTTTTCGTCCACAGGCTCGCTCGCCTGTGCGACGGTGAACTGATCCTCCTGATCGGCGGTCATGTAATCCACATGATCCGTAACGCGGCATGTGTCCTTTTCGACCTTGCGGTACGGCGCGACGAGGAAGCCGTACTCATTGGCGCGGGCATAGGACGCAAGGTAGGAGATAAGACCGATATTCGGTCCTTCCGGCGTCTCTATCGGGCAGAGGCGGCCGTAGTGGCTGTAGTGAACGTCGCGGACGTCAAAGCTCGCGCGCTCTCTTGAAAGACCGCCCGGACCGAGAGCGGACATACGGCGCTTATGCGTAAGCTCGGAAAGGGGGTTTGTCTGATCCATGAACTGCGACAGCGGGGACGAGCCGAAAAACTCCTTTATCGCCGCGGTCACGGGGCGGATATTGATAAGGCTCTGCGGGGTGACGATGTCGAGATCCTGCAGCGTCATGCGCTCGCGGATCACGCGCTCCATGCGCGAGAAGCCTATGCGGAACTGGTTTTGCAGCAGCTCGCCGACGCAGCGGACGCGGCGGTTGCCGAGATGGTCGATGTCGTCCGCCTCGCCGATGCCGTGGGCAAGGCAGTTGAGGTAGTTGACGGAGGCAAAAATATCGTCGGCGACGATGTGCTTGGGGATGAGCACCTCGATATTCTCGCGTATTGCATTCTTGAGCGCATCGCCCTCAAACTGGGCGCAGAGCTGGCGCATGACGATGCCGCGCACAAGCTCCTTTATGCCAAGCTCCGCCGGGTCAAAGTCAACATAGCGGCGGATGTCCACCATGCCGTTGGAAAACACGCGCACATCCTTGTCGTCAACGCGGAGAATAACGTCAACAACGCCGGCATCCGCGATCTCGCGCGCCTTTGCGCGCGTCACGGTCTCCCCTGCCTCGGCGATGATCTCGCCGGTGAAGGGGTCTGCCACGGGCTGTGCCAGCTCAAAGCCGGCAATGCGCGGGAAGAGCGAGAGCTTTTTGTTGAACTTGTAGCGCCCGACGTTGCTTATCTCATAGCGGCGGCGGTCATAGAACAGCCCGTCCAGCAGCACCTCGGCGGACTCCACCGTGGGGGGATCGCCCGGGCGCAGCTTGCGGTATATCTCGATGAGGCACTCGTCGCGCGTGGCGCAGGTGTCCTTGTCGAGCGTGGCGGTCATGCGCTCGTCGTCGCCGTATATTTCCTTCAGGCGCTCGTTGGTCTCCGCGCCGGAGCCGGGGTTGGAAACGCAGCTGAGCCAGGTCGCGGGATTGTCGGGATTGTAGCGCCCCATAGCCTTGAGGAACCACGTGATCGGCAGCTTGCGGTTTTTGTCGATACGGACGTTGAAAACGTCGGTCGCGTCGGTTTCATACTCCAGCCACGCGCCGTGGTATGGGATGACGGTGGCGGCATAGACGCTCATCATGGACTTATCAGTGGTCTTTTCAAAGTACACGCCGGGTGAGCGGACGATCTGCGAGACTATAACGCGCTCTGCGCCGTTGATGATGAAAGTGCCGCCGGCGGTCATGAGCGGAAAGTCGCCCATGAAGATCTCCTGCTCCTTTATCTCCTCAGTCTCTTTGTTGCGCAGCCTTACGCGCACCTTGAGCGGCGCGGCATACGTGGCGTCGCGCGCCTTGCACTCTTCCTCGGTGTACTTGGGCTTCTCGTCCATAGAATAGTCGATGAAGCTCAGCTCAAGGTTGCCGGAATAGTCGGTGACGGAGTCAACGTCCTTGAAAACCTCGCGCAGACCGGTGGACAGAAACCACTGGTAGGAGCTTTTCTGGATCTCCAGCAGATTGGGCATGTCCATGATTTCCTGGGTACGGGCAAAGCTCTTTCTCAGAGTCTTGCCGTAGAGAACATCCTTTGGCATTAGCGCACTCTCCTTATCACGATTTGCAAACACCCGGGTCTGTTGTCATAATTGCATGCCCCGGTGTTGATTTTGCTGGGTTGGGATGCTATAATCTGCACTGTAAGAGTGGGGGGGATATCCCCTCTCCCTGCACACATAGCACTCTATTCTACCATCAGTTGTGCTGTGAAGTCAAGGGGTTTTAAAAGTTTTTTGCCGGGTTTTCAGCAGGGGCATCCGTTGCTCCTGCCGTTTTTTATTTTTACGTTCTGGAGGCGCTTGTTTTAATGGATATATGCATAACTCTTATCCTCGCTCTGGAGGGCGTGCTTGCGCTCTGGCTGCTCTATAGAATGCGGCTTCTGCGCTCGCCGCAGAGCTGGGCTGCCGCCGCCGTGCTGACGCTTCTGGCATTCGCAGCACGATATTCGGTGCTGGACTATGTAACGCTCGACTACCGCGACTTTCTCTCCCGCTGGGTCGAATATTTCCGCGCAAACGGCGGCTTTGCGGGACTGAGCCGGCAGATAGGCAACTATAATATACCGTATCTGTATTTTCTCGCGCTCTTTTCTTACAGCAGCATCGACGATCTGTATCTCATAAAGCTGCTCAGCATTCTTTTTGACGTGCTGCTTGCATGGGCGGCGGCGCTGCTGCTCGGGCGCTTCACGCAGAGCGCGGCGCGGCGCCTGGGCATATTTTTTGCAGTGCTCATGCTGCCTACGGTATTTCTCAACGGCGCTGTGTGGGCGCAGTGCGACAGTATTTATACCGCGCTGGCGCTGCTGGGCATATACTGCGCGCTCGACGGCCGCCCGGCCGCCGCAATGGTGCTCGCGGCGCTCTCGTTCGGTTTCAAGCTTCAGGCGGTATTCATTCTTCCGGTGTACGCCGTGCTGTGGATATACGGCAAGCTCAGCTGGCGGCATTTTCTGATCTTCCCTGCGGTATATGTGGCGCTCGTGCTGCCCGCCGTGCTGCTTGGGCGTCCCTTTACAGAAACGCTCACTCTCTATCTTGACCAGACCTCCAGCATCGGCACGGGGCTAAACTACAATTCCCCTTCCGTATACGCCTTTTTCCAATATACGCTCCCGTCTGCATACAACGATGCCGCCTCAGCCCTCGGCGTGGCGTGCGCATTCGCATATATGGCTGCGGTGCTTGGCGTGTGCCTTGCTTTCCGCGGCAGGCTCACGGAGCGCGCGGTGCTCGCCGCAGCCGTGCTGCTTGCGATCGGGATACCGTTTCTCCTCCCGCATATGCATGAGCGGTACTTCTTCGCTGCCGATATACTGTCCGTTGTGCTGGCGTTTGCCGCGCCAATGTATGCGGCGGCGGCGCTGCTGGTGCAGTTTGCGTCGCTGCTGGGATATCATGCATACCTTAAGGGGCGGTATCTGCTGCTGATGGATCGGGGCGCGGCAGCGCTCATAGCGGCGCTGGTTGTGTCCGCTGTCTGCTTTGTTTCGTCGCTTGCGGCAAAAAATCCGGGAAAACGTGAAATTCGTTCTTGACAAACGCGAATAATCTGCTATAATGACCATGCCTTAAATGTGGCGCGCCAAGTGAGACAAGCAGCTTTAAATGGAGTTGAAGTCTCGGCGTTATGCGAGAGTGCTGGAACAGGTAGACAGGCACGTTTGAGGGGCGTGTGTCAACCGACGTGGGAGTTCAAGTCTCCTCTCTCGCACCACAAAAAAACAGCTCATCCGATTGGATGGGCTGTTCTTTTTATTCGCATGGAGACTTGAGCTTCATCCAGAGCTCTTGGCGTTACGATTTCGGCGAATACCGTGATCGCGGGCGCGGAGCAGCATGAACCTCCTGTCCTGCCGGGTTTCGTCAGTCAGCTTCAGCGTAGACGCCGTATGACAATCTGAAGCACTCGTCATCACCCACGACGCCCTGGAAGATTCTCGCGCCGTCCGCATTCTGCCAGCGCACCGTAACCTTGTCTCCGGGCATTATTTCACGGTGATATAAAATGCTCAGACCAAAGCTGCTCTTTTCGGGCAGATACTCTGCCAGTGCCGCAAGGTAGGCGGCGTTGTTCATGTGCCCGTTGCGGTCTATATACTCCGCCTTTGGAACAAACATGAAGCTATCAGCGCCCTCCGGCGCGGGAATACTGTCCATCCGCAGGCTCTGGCGCTCCATTTCCCCAGAGAGCGGTGCCTCAACCTTTGCAGCCATGCTGCGAGTCTCAACATTTATTATCGACCATACGCTGCGCGCCGTGCCGATGCGCTCATCACCGCTCCACAGCTCAAAACGGCGCGGATAAAGTCCAAGCCGCCCTTTACCCGGCATGGTGGCAACACGGATCCGTTCCCCTGCAGCCGGTCTGCGTGCAACGTCAAGCCGCTGCCACAGCAGCACCCATGCAAGCCCCTGTGCAAAAAGCGTATCCATACCGCCGCCGCGGCGGTCAGCATCATCACCCGCCGACTCCTGCATGCAGCAGAAAAGCTCTGCCGCGTCCCCGCGCTCAAGCGTAAATTCCCGTGCGTATGCGTCCATATGTGACCTCCGTGTGTGTATTGTTGTTGAGTACAGTTTATTGCAGCGGCGCGGAGATGTCAACGGTCTCATTCCTGCCGGCATAATTGTGACCGGGCACGCGGCAGCATACGCCGCGCAGGAAAAACAGCACTGCTCTGCAGGGCGCAGCCGAAGGGGAAACGTTCGTTCGATCATGGGTTGGGGAGTTTCGCCCCAAGCAGAGTAAACCCATCTGCGAAGCCGGTCAAAAAAAATTAAGATCTGACAGTTTCGGGAATACGTAGTGACACACTTTTTGACTGCGCAGATCACAAGCCGGCAATGGTCAGTCTTTCCTTATTGCTGCGTTTTATCTGCATATAGTCAATCATTTGAATCCGAAAAGCAGGCGAAGGCTCCTCTGGCTTCCTTAATTTTTCTGCTGTTATATTTGCAAGAATGAATTGTCCACATTCATATCAGCTTTCCGCATAATCAGGTACCTGCTCTCCAAAGCTTCCTTTATATCTTTTTTCAGCAGAATATCCCCGTGAGCTCGACCCGCCCCCTCTTGATGATCCTTTGCCACGGTTTTCCGCCAATAAGTTTGATTGGAAAATAAATTTGGTTCCGTTTATCCAAATTGTTTTGTCTATGACTTCCGTGGTTTTTACTGTCCCAATACTGAACAAAATTCGCACCGCTGTGTTCTTCAAAGAACTTTAAAATTTCATTGGCTGATCAGCGGTCAATTCTGTCCGCTGATCAGCCAATAGCAGTCATACCCTGACGAGTCAGTGTCATCAAAACTCGGTATGCCTTTTTTAATACTTTGCTTACAGCAGACTCTGATCCGTGACGGCGCGTCCGGCAATGCGTCCATAGAAGAGCGCGCTGCCTATCGAGGTGCCGCAGGTGGGGTACTGCGTGCCGTACATACCGGTTCCTGCGACCTCGCCGGCCGCATAGAGGTGCGGGATGACGGAGCCGTCCGGCTTCATAACACGGGCGGATACGTCGGTCTCAAGTCCGCCGAAGGTGACGGTCACGCAGGGATGCATACGCAGCGCAGCAAACTTTGGCCCCTCTATCGGGTGCAGGAACTCGCCGGGTTTGCCGAAGTCCTCGTCCACGCCTTTATTGACCATTTCGCAGTAACGGTCATAGGTCGCGCGCAGGGTTGCCGGGTCGCAGCCCATCTTCTTTGCAAGATCCTCTATGCTCGAGGCGCAGGGATCCTTGGACTTGCCTGCTGCGGCGCACTTATAGCCGTACTGCACACCGCCGTAAGGCTCCTTGCCGCTGGTTATATACCAGCCGCAATTGCTGCCGGAGCGGGCAATAGCATCGCTGACAGTGTACTGATAGCTCCACTCGTTGACGACGCGCTCACCGCGGTCATTAACAATCAGCCCTGACTCATCATTTATGCCGATGCCGCAGGTAAGGCTCGTATACACGACCTGAACCGCCGGGTGCTCATAGTTGAGCGCGCCGATCTTCGCCGCTGCCGTAAGCCCATCGCCGACATTTCCGTGCGGCACGTTGCTGAAATAGTGCGCCACGGGATAACGTGCAACCATTTCCTTGTTGCGCGCATAGCCGCCCGTCGCCAGAATAACGCCCTTTTTCGCGTAAAGCGTGAGCTTTGCGCCGTTCTTGCGCGTGCACGTCACGCCCGTAACGACGCCGTTTTCATCGGTAAGCAGTTCGTTCATGGCCGTGTCATATATGATTTCGCCGCCAAGGTCATTTTCATAGTACAGAGTAAGCGGCGTGGATATTTCTCCGCCCTCGCCGTTGGTCTGTCCGCCGCCGCCGGGGGAATTATGCACGCGCCACGGCTGGAGACTGACATGGATAGGCTCGACGTCGAGCACGTCAAAGTGCGTTTTCAGCACGCCGTCCTTTTCAACGGGTCTGGATATGGGCTCCCAGGGCTGAGCAAGGATCTCTTCGCGGTCGCCCTTTACAGTGGCCTCGATGGATGAGAGCCAATCCAGCGTCTGGTTGAGATGATCGACGAGATAGCGGTTCTTGGACTCGTCCATAAACTTGCCGTTTCTGTCGCCTACGTCCATGAGGTAATCGTAGACCATATCCTTCGTGTCATAGATGCCCTGCTTTTTCTGCCACTTTGTGCCCGCTCCAAGGAGCTTACCGCCGCTTCTCGCAGTCGCGCCGCCGGTGATGCCCTGCTTTTCCACGATAACAACATCAGCGCCTGCAAGCTTCGCCTCAATGGCTGCGGCAAGACCGCCCGCGCCTGCACCGCACACGACGACATCCACCGTGCGCACCTCGTCCTTATAATCAGGAGCTTTCGGTCCGGGAGCCGCCTTGAGCGCCGCTATATCGTCCTTGGATGCGCCTGCCGACTTGAGCGCTGCGGCTGCCGCGTCTATAATAGCCGCGCAGGTCAGGTCTGCGCCGTCAACCGTGGGGATATTCAGCGACTGGTACTCCACGATAAGCCTCGGGAAAAGCTCCATCGGGGTTGTGTTGAGTCCCCATGCGATGCCTCTGTATTCCTTGTGCTGCGTCACCTTTACAGCTTCTATCCTGTTTTCGGACACCGTAACGTTTACGAACAGCTTGCCGCCGTAGCCGCGCCCGACGCCTTCGTATGTTCCGGGATTATAGCCTGCCATATATTTGTACCTCCGTTCAGATTTATGTAGTCTGTCAAAGATCCAGCTTCTCAGCCTGATCGTCTCTCCAGAAGAACTGCCAATCCTTGAGATGCCACTGTATTGCGGTCTCTCTCGGATCCATTGTGGCGGTCACGCCCTTGGCGTACATATCGTCGATCTGTGATTCGCTGTAGCCGAGGAATTCAAGCACCTCGCGGCTGTGCTCGCCGAAGGTCGGGGCGGAGGCGACGATCTGCGCGGGATTCTTCTTGAACTTGTTGGTTATGCCGATGCCCTTCATCTCGCCGTATACGCTGTCGGTCCACGTTGCAATATCTTCACGTGCGGCATACTGAGCGCTGCTCTCGATGTCCGCCGGACCGAATGCCTTCTGGTTGGGAATGCCCGCCTTGGTCATAATAGCCTCGACCTCGTCCGTGGTGCGCTCGGCGCAGAACTTCGTGATGGCTGCCTCAATGCGCTGACCGCGCGGCAGAGACTTGAGAGACCCGGTCATGCCCTCGGGAAAGTCGGGGTCTGTCCCGTCGCCCGGCGTGGGCAGACCGACAAGAGGATAACCCTTTTTCGTGTTGCCTGCGCCGACCATGCCGATAAAGATCGTGCCGCCGTCCTTGCAGTCATAAAACGAGAAGCCTGCCGCGATGTCGCTGACGTTGCCGGTGCGGTACTTGACAGGCTCTCCCGGCGCGGGATAGCCTTTGTTGAACCACTCTGCCGGGTAGCTGCCAAGCAGGCGGAACATCGTCTCATACTGCGACACATCGCAGGAGTCCCCTTCGCCGGTAATGCGTGCGTTCGTCATGATGGACAGGGCGCAGATGCAGGCATTGTAGGCAGTGGCGTAGTCTGAAAGATAAGGGTTGACCTTGAGCGGAGGAGACGTGGGACTCGCGCCGTTCATGTACATATATCCGCCCATGGCCTGTCCGGAGACGTCGTAAGCGGCCTTATTCTTGTCCGGACCGGTCTGACCGTAGCCGGAGACGTGCACGATGGCGAGCTTGCGGTTTATCTTCCACATATGCTCATCGCTGAGACCTGCCTTTGCATATGTTCCGGGGCGTCCGGACTCTATCCATATATCCGCCCACGCTATCAGCTTCTCCAGCACCTCCCTGCCCTTGGGCGTGCGGGTGTTGAGCGTGATGGAGTAGGTGTTGCGGTGATCCTGAGAGTAACCGTAGTTGCCCCGGGTCTGGCAGGGCATGCTCGGAGACTCGACCTGCACGACCTGCGCACCCATCTCGGCCATGATGCTTGCGGCGAAAGGACCGGCAATGTTTGTGCCGGTCATGAGCACCTTAACGCTCGAAAGCACGCCGAACTTGGGAAACTGGGCAAACGGCATATGCGTGCCGTAATAATCCGTGTAATGTGTAGACATATATTCAGTTTTCCTTTCTCTTTTTATGCACCGTGCCGCGTCACATATTGAGCCAGCCGGCGTCTACTTTCAGCTCCGCGCCGGAGATATACCGCGCGGCGACATCGTCGGCAAGAAAAGCGATTGCATTTGCGCAATCCTTGGGTTTGCCGAGTATGGGCTTCTTCTCACCCGGCTTTGTGATGGTGTGAAGCGGGGCCGCATTGCCGGCGCGCATCTGCCACTCCAGAATGCCGATGCCCATCTCTCTGGGAACCTTGTTGATTTCGGTGAGGATATTTGCCGGCTCTATGCAGTTGCAGCGTATGCCGCGCTCAAAAAATGAAGCGGAAATATTGCGCGTAAGACCGAGCACGGCATGCTTTGTCATAACGTACATCGTGCCGCCCTTGAGCCCGCGCAGAGACGCCGCCGAAGCCACGTTGACGATATTGGCCGGGGTGCCCTGCTCAAGGAATATCTTTATCGCGCGCTGGCAGCAGAGATATACGGCGCGCTGGTTAGTCTCATAGATCATGTCATAAATCTCCGGCGAGGTCTCGTGAATGGGCAGCTGTCCGTCGAGCATGCCGGCATTGTTGACGAGAATATCTAGACGACCGAACTCCTTCAGGCAGGTGTCGAACATTGCCTCTATCTGCGCCGGATCACGCACATCGGTCTTCACCGGCAGGATGACGCCCGGCGCGTTTTCAGCCGCGACCTTGTCACGAAGCTCCTCAAGTTTTTTCAGCCGGCGTGCAGCCGCAACGACCTTTGCCCCCTCCATTGCAAACAGTCTTGCCGTGGACTTGCCTATACCAGAGCTTGCCCCGGTAACTATGACTACCTTGTTTTCGAATCGCACTGTGAATTCCTCCTTCAGTTTTTACAGATAGAATGCGACGGCATAAGCCGCTCTCTTGTTAAAAGAGTATCATTGCGTGCTCCGTATGTCCAATATCATTTTCTGCTCTTGTCATAAGTTTTGCTTCTTGCTATAATAACATAGGGCTATATTTAATGTGTGGAAAGCCGTGCGCCGGCAAAGGAGAAAAAGTATGGGATTGCAACGCCTGCCAGTATTTATATCCGCCGCAGAGACCCTCAATTTCACAAAAGCCGCCGAAGAACAGTGCATCTCGCAAACCGCCGTCAGCCAGCAGATAAAGCTGCTTGAGCAGGAGATCGGATATGCGCTTTTTGTGCGCGGGAAGCGCGGCGTAAGCCTGACTCCGGCGGGCAAAGTCTTCTACAAGCAGTGCAAGCAGCTTATAATACGCTATAACGATGCCGCGGCACAGGGGCGCAAGGTCGCACTCGGCAACACAAGCGACCTTCGCATCGGCTACGCAGGCGCATACGAATTGTGGACCATAGTCTCCCAAATACGCAAATATCACCGCTTGCATCCCGAGGCGGATTTTGAATTCACTCTGGGCAGCAACAGAAGTCTGATGAACGATCTCTCCGCCGGGCGGCTCGATATGGCGGTGCTCTCCGGCTTTGGCATGGAGCTCGGCAAGGGGCTTGACAGCCGTGTCACGCTGTCTGATCCCTGCATGGCAATGATAAGCGCCTCTCACCCTCTGGCGGGAAAAAAGGTGATAAACCCGCGCGATCTCAAAGGCATGCCGATCGTGCTCAACCGTGCGCAGGACACGCAGCCCTCGGCCGGTCAGATCGCAGGTATGTATGCAAATATGGGGTTGAGTGAAAATAAACGCATGTACGCCGACGATTTCTACAGCATCGCCCTTATTATCAACACCGGCATCGCTTTCAGCATCATGCCGGCAAGCCTTGTGCACTGGGGGATAGAAGGCGTGGTGTTCCGCCCCATACTGGGCTTCAAAGCCAACGCCCGCACGCTCCTTGTCTATCCGCGCGATTCCCAGGCGCCCGGCATACAGTCTTTCGTCTCGCTCATAAAGCCAAAACGCTGAAAATAATGAAAGCAGGGCCGCTCCATAACGATCCGGTTATCGGGGCGGCTCTGCTTTCAGTCTCTGGCGAAAATGTCGCGCGTATACACTTTTTCTTTTACATCGTCCAGCTCGCGGCTGTATCGGTTTGCGATAATGACGCCGCACATGGCCTTGAATCGGTCAAGATCCGCTATCCTCGGGCAGCCCATATATTCCTCCGCTTTCAGCGCAGGCTCATAAATGACCGGCTTCAAGCCCGCGGCGATAAGGCGCTTCATAACGCTCTGCACGCTCGAAGCGCGGAAATTATCTGAATCGGACTTCATCGTGAGTCTGTATACGCCTACCGTGATATTCTGCCGTCCGTCATAGTATCCGGCGCGCCGGAGAATATTTTGGGCGATAACGTCCTTGCGTGTGCGGTTGCTCTCCACAATGGCGGAGATCAGATTTTCAGGCACGTGCTCGTAATTTGCGCGGAGCTGCTTTGTGTCCTTGGGCAGGCAATAGCCTCCATAGCCGAAGGAGGGATTGTTATAGTGCGCCCCAATGCGCGGGTCAAGGCAGACCCCGCCGATGATCTGCGCCGTGTCGAGACCCCGTGCCTCGGCATAGGTGTCAAGCTCATTGAAGAAGCTGACCCTCAGGGCAAGATAGGTGTTGGCAAAAAGCTTTACAGCTTCGGCTTCCGCACTGTGCATGAACAGCGTCGGCACATCATTTTCCTCCGCACCCTCACGAAGAAGAGACGCAAACGTCTCTCCTATCTCCTCGGAGCGCGGCGTACCGTTCGTGCCGACAATAATGCGCGAGGGATGGAGATTGTCATACAGCGCCTTGCCTTCTCGCAGAAATTCCGGTGAGAATATGATGCCGTCCGCGCCGAAGCGACGGCTTATCATATCCGTATATCCAACAGGAACAGTGGATTTTATGACAACAGCCGCATCGGGATTGACGCGCAGCACCGTGGCTATGACATTCTCTACGGCGGAGGTGTCAAAGGTATTTTTCTCACTGTCGTAATCCGTCGGCACAGCTATGACAACAAGCTGCGCCTCTCTGTACGCCGCCTCCGCGTCGGTCGTCGCCGTGAGGCGGAGCTTTTTGTGTGCAAGGAAATCCTCGATATCTGCGTCCTTTATCGGGGATACTCCGGCATTTATCATGTCCGCCTTGGTCTTTGTTGTTGTAACGGCGCAGACCTCGTTATTCTGCGCGAGGAGCACAGAGAGCGAAAGACCGACATAGCCCACGCCTGCCGCTGCGATCTTCATATTCTCACCTCTCATGAGGTTTTCACCATGTCTCAAACCCTGTCACCGCATCGTGCAGGAAAGGGGCGTTCTTATCTTTCTCGGAGAGAATGGGGTCTTCTATACCCCAGTCTATTCCAAGCTCCGGGTCGTTCCATCGGATTTTGCCCTCGGTCTGCGGGGCATAGGGATTATCCGCCTTATAGGCAAACTCCACGTTGTCTGTGAGCGTGAGAAAAGCATGCCCGAAGCCGCGCGGTATCAGTAGCTGACAACGGTTTTCATCGGAGAGGGTAAATGCATCCCACATGCCGTAGGTCGGGCTGCTGCGCCGGAGATCGACCGTAACATCCAGCACTGCCCCGCGCAGGCAGCGCACGAGCTTGGCCTGCGCCGCGCTGCCGCGCTGGAAATGTATGCCGCGCAGCGTGCCCTTTGCAGCGGAGAAGGACTGGTTGTCCTGCACAAAGTCATAGTCAAGACCCTCGCGCTCAAAAGCCGCCTTTGACCACGTTTCCATGAAGTATCCCCGGCTGTCGCCAAACACCTGCGGTCTGATTATAAACACGCCTTCCAGCTTTGTTTTTATAAGCTCCATCTCCGCACCTCAATTCTCCGTACCGTGCAGTTCGACCAGAAACCGGTCGAGCGCGTCCTGCCACTCTGGCAGCGGAGCAAAGCCCTGCCGGACAAGCTTGCTTTTATCAAGGCGGCTGTTGAGCGGGCGCGGAGCCTCCGCGCCGTATTCCGCCGTCGTCGCAGGGGTAATATGCGTATTCAACCCCTCGCGTTCAAATATTCTGCGTGCGAAATCACACCAGGAGATAAACCCGCCCTCGTTTGCGGCATTATAAAAGCCGTATCTGCCGCTTTGCGCCATATCGGCAAGCAAACGCGCCAGGTCGCGCGAATACGTGGGCGTTCCGATCTGGTCGTTCACGACGCGGAGCGTATCATGCGTCCGCGCAGCGCGGCGCATGGTCTTGACAAAATTATTGCCGTTCAGCCCATAAAGCCATGATGTGCGGACGACAAAAAAGTTATCCAGCTTATCCGTGACCGCGAATTCCCCTTCGAGCTTTGTCTGCCCGTAGTAATTGCAGGGGGCAAGCTCGCTTCCGTCTGCCGGCCATGGCTCGCTGCCAACGCCGGGAAACACATAATCGGTGCTGATATAGATCATTTTGCAGCCCGCGCTTTTGCATGCGCCGGCAATATTTTCCGTCCCCCGCACATTGACGGCGCGGACGGCTTCGCGGTTTTCCGCCCGTTCGGCGGCGTCCACCGCCGTCCACGCCGCGCAATGTATAACGGCGTCCGGCATAGCCGCATCTACGGCGCGCGATACCGCATCAGGGTCGCGTATATCAAGCCGCATATAGTCCGGGCGCTCCGCCGGCGCCGTTCCCGTTCCGGTCACGCTGTGACCGCGCGCTGCAAATTCAAGCGCGGCATCATGCCCAAGCTGACCGTTGACGCCTGTTATAAGTATCCTCATGTTCTCAGCTCTCTGCATTCATATACTGCTCCGGTGCGCCGTAGAAGTCGAGCAGCATGGCGGCAAACCTGTCGTGTACGCCGTGCTTTGCCGGAGCCTGAACGATGTTCATGCCCGGGTTATGGTTGCCCTCGATAAGCTCGAGTTTCCCGCCCGGAAGTATCGCCACATCCCATCCGACGACCCGCAGGCAGGGAATTTCCGCCGACGCCGCGCGGCATAAATCGATCACCTTGTCCCACTGTGGGATCTGTTCGCCGAAGAACGGCACTCCGGTCATCGGGTGGGCGCGGTAGTAGTCGCCGTGTTCATCCATGCCGTCGGTGATGATCACGCCGGTTTGCGGGTCTATCTCGCAGAAAATGCCGCCGCCATGCGCGTTGTCAACGTGCAGACCGTTGTTGCCCACGCGCAGCCCGCAGCCGAACACTTCAAAACGCTCTCCGTTACGAAATGTGATAACTCTCAGCGTATTGAGAGATTCAGGGTGAAAGCGCGCAAGCTCTCCATCCGACTCAACAAACTGCTCGGCAAGGTATTTTTTTGCGCACAGCTCTTCAAAAAATGCGTCCGGGTCAGGCTCGGCATCGAGCATTTCCGCAGTGTATTTGCGAAATCCGATTCCCCAGCTCGAGTACTGCGGCTTGAGCGCAACGCAGCCGTAGCGGCGCACAAAGGCGGCAAACTCCTCCGCGGTGGATTCCGGCAGGTACAGCCAGCCGCGCCGGACATACCGGGAAAAATTCCTCAGGAAGCTCACCTTGTCCTTCAGATACGGCTCGGAGGCGCTGTTATACGGGCGCATGAGGAGCGTTGCCTCGGTGTCCGTGAGGAATTCCTTCTGCCTTGAAACCGACAGCCCATAAAAGCCGAATATCATATACTCCGACATTGACACGCGCTTTTCCGGATTATTGCGGCGCACGCGGAGGTAATCGCGGAAGAGCTTATTCTCCGTAAATCCGTAGGGCATATTCCGTACACCGCTGATATACCCGTGAAAGCGCTTTCTGAGTACGGGATACGCTCTCACATTCCTGACGATTATATTATCTGTGAGTATGTTGTTCATTATCTTCACCCAGGCATTTTTTCAAAAGTAAATATTTTCCCACTCCGTCAAACTGAATGATATTGCCGCCGGGCCAGCTGTAGTTCCCCTCGATAAGCTCCGGTCCGTCCGGCGTCACGGCGATGTCCCAGCCGGCATAGCCCACCGTCGGCACGCGCTCCATCGCCTGCCGGACGCAGCGCATGATCTCCTCCCAGTACGGCACTGTAAGCCCCGGCATGCGCACGCCGGAGCCCGGGTGGTAAATGAAATCGCACGTATCGGTGTTGTTCCGCCCGGGTCCCGATATGCGCCCATTGTCCATATCTATGGGATATGCCACGCCGCCGCTGTGGAAATTATCCGTACAGGCACCGCGCCCGCCGCATTTGAGGCACGCTCCTATCGGCAGTATCTTTCCGCTGCGGTCGCGCGCGGCGTTTATCCGCACGGAGTTGACGCTGTCCGCATTCACCGCAGACAGCATGGGGTGCTGACATATTACCTCTTCGAGCAGAAGAGCGTTTTCGCGGCAGGCGCGGTAGAAATGTTCCGCCGAGCCGAGCTGCGCCGTGCGCAGCCTTTCTATTCCGCGTCCCATCGTCCCTCTCGCAGGCTTGAGCATAAATTCTTCGTGCCTGGCGAGAAAGCCGGCAAACGGCGCAAAGCCGCTGTCGGGAGCGTACACGCTTTCCCGTTTTACAAGCCCGGCAAACACAGTGTTGAACTCATTTTTATACGCCAGCGCACGCCTGTCCTCCGCAGAGGCGCCGGCGTTGAGCCTGCGGTCGCACTCCTTTGAGCGTCCGGAAGTCAGAAACGTCGCCCTCTCCCGCTCGTCAAGCTCATAAAAGCGCAGGACGAAATAGTTTTCGGGTGAAGCGCCATGCCTGAAGCCGCAGTATACGGCGTCCGCCAAATAGACGGGCAGCGCCCCGCCGCGCCCGGCACAGAGCCGCCGGCACATTGAATATGTTTTTTTCAGCGCCGTCCAACCTGACATCAGACTATTGTGCTCCCCCGTCGTTAAGTATTGTTTTTATGTTTTCCACGCCGAGATACTCTATCGTGCGTCCGCTGCTGCGAAGATCGCGTCCGAGAGCCGCCGAGGCGAGCTCTATAAGCGAGGAGCACACGGGCGTTGCTACGCCAAGCGTGCGGCCCAGCGATTCAAGCAGCACCAGCCCCTGCGGCACATCCTCCGTGATATAACGCGAATCCACGCTCTGCGGTCCCTTCGCGCGTGTCGGCATGGCGGCGTATTCAAAAAACACCTCTTTGCCGCTGCGCTGCTCGTCAAGGCTGTTGCGGAATTTGCATGCTTCCGCATACGGTACCGGTTCGCAGCCGAGCTTTTCAAGAACCTGCATTTTCTCGCCGTCAAGCGCCTCCAGCATGCGCCATACCGAAGGCGTAAAAACCTCGTGATACATACAATAGTCGCCGCCTGTGGCTTCAATGCGCGGGATGCTCATCACCGCGCCAACGGTATGCACGATCATGTTTGGATTATGCAGCGCCGCCTCGACAACATTTTTCAGGTAGAAAAACGGCGTGCCGAGCATATCAAGCTTTTTCTCCGCATCAGCGGCGGCTGATGCCGGATAGATGCCGAGCGGGTTTCTGACATTGCGGAAGCCAACCCTGAACCGTCCCGGCGCGAAGATGCGCCCGTCGATGAAGTTGCTCTCGCCCTCCGCTATGATGACACCCTGCGCCGGTCTGAGAGCGAGTACGCTGGCGGTGGAGAGATACCCCGGCACTATGAGCAGTATCTGCCCCGGCACGAGGTTGGGTACAATGCAGCGCAGAACGTCCCGATGGTACCCTGTCTGCGTGCAGAGAAGAACAATTTCGCAGCCGGATATATCGTCCGTGCTGCGCGAAAGATGCGCAATACGGCAGACGGTCTCTTTCCCGAATTCGTCCATCACCATCGTCCCGTCATGCCGTTCCAAGTATGCGAAGTTATCTTCATGTACGGAGCGGGAGGTCTTTATCAGCGTTACCTCATGACCGCGCGCCGCATAATCCGCCGCCAGGGCGCAGCCGCTGTTTCCCGCTCCGAGAACCGCAATTTTCACGTTGTCACTCCATTTTCATCATGCTGCCGAAGAGTATATCCGTCTCCGGCAGACGTTTATTATCAAGCGCGGCAGCCGGAGTGAACGTAAGCTCTCCGAAGCGCACGCCTTTTTCGGTTATATAGAGATCGACCCTCACAAACGGAAATTCCCCGCAGAGCTTATCTGCCGTTTCGAACGCCTTGTCAAGAAATCGGGGCTTGGGCAGTGAAAAATCCGCAGGCGCAGCTATGGAATCCCGGTTTATGCGCAGAAGCCTGAAATCCCGGTCAAAAAAATAAAACCTCGGCCACCCCTCGCTGCGCCCCGTGCAGAGCATCACGCAATACGCCTGCCCGTTAAAGCAGTAGAACTTGTAATCCTCGGGCAATTTGCCGTCCTTGTCGCCTATATATTCCTCAATGATTATCTTCTTCTCAGCATGCCGGTACTGCATTTCAGAGTAATATGCCCAGAACGGCTCACGCCCCCATTTTTTCAGCTGCTTTTCCGCAGCGGGAATATTGAGCGCCGCCTTGTCCGGGCAAATGATGTTGTAGCCACAGCCGAAGCTCCACTTCATTGCAAAGCTTTGCGGCAGGCTGTTCCAGTCTATATCATCCGCACGGTCATAAACCGCATACAGCTTGTTGAGCGTCTCCGCGCAGCCGCGCTCTTCAACGTAGCTGCGCACACGGTATTTATCAGCGCACTGCCGGACGAGCGGATCTGTGCCGTAGCGTTCGAGCTTGAGCTTGAGCAGCTTTTCATTGAGCGTTTTCGGCGCTTCAAGCTCCGGCAGACGACCGAACTTTCTCAGATAGAGAAGCCTTGTGTTCAGCCCCGGCGAGATATACGAAGCAAGTGCATATAAGGCTCTTGAACCCCGATGTATCCTCTTTTTCTTCATTTCGCTTCAAATTCCGGCATTGGTCAGCGCAGGCTGCTTGACGCGGCAAGCTTCCCTGCATGCCTCTGCTGCCGCCTCGTCGGAGGCATACGCCGCAAGCATGAGCTCTTCCGCCGCATCAAGCGATTCAAGCAGGCAGCGGATCACAAACTGCGAGCGCTTGATAATGGAGCGGTACTCCACCTTTGATGCGACATACTGATAATGCAGCACAGAAATGGACGGGTCATAGCGAACAACGCAGTTTTCGCGGCGGCACAGCCAGTCGAGTATTTCCATTTCATAATACATGAACGTTTTCGGATAAAACGGCTCCGGGTGCGAAGCGATATACCTTCCGGAAAATATGACGCAGGAGCCATGGAGCACCACGCTCTCCGCCGCCCTGGCAGAGTCAATATTCTGCTTTGCTCTGTTGCGCCGCTGCACAAGGCGCCATATGGCGGGGCTGTTCTTCTCTCCGCTGCTCAGCAGGAGCAGCACCGGGTTCTGGCTGCGCTTGACAAAAGCGCGCTTTTTCCTGACCTGCTCGATGCTCACCGCATGCAGCGATTTGGGACTCTGGTGTATGCCGGAGAAGACGGAGAGTATATCCGGTCCCAGCAGGTCAAAAGGATGCTCGCTGTATATCTGCCCGATTTTCTCAATGAAATCGCGCTGTCTTATTTCCACATCATTGTTCAGCACGCAGACAAAGTCTGCGTCAAGCTCATCGGCCACGTACTTCACGCCGAGGTTGTTCCCGCGCGCAAAGCCGGAATTTTCGGGATTCAGAATAACGTCAACAACCGGATCCGACGCAAATTCCGTCGCCAGCTCCGCCCCTGTCCCGTTCGGAGATGCATTGTCAACGATGACGATATGCTTTTCGCCGGCAAGTGCTTTTATGCTTTCCACGCACTTTCTTGTCGTATCTATCACGCGGTAATGAAGTATCACAAATGCAGTCATTTTGAATCGTCCTTATTTTTCTGCGGCATAGCCCTGAAAGTATCAACTATGTAGTATGCAAGATCATAGAAGCTGCGGCTCAGCCTGTGGCTTCTTTCAAAGTGCTCCGCCGCTGTCCGGGGATCGGCGGAATGGAGGCGTTTTCCCATACGCCGGTTCATGACGGCGTCGCTCTCCGGGTATTTTTCGTAGAGCGGTCTGTGCTTTTCATACAGATGCAGAAGATGCGAATATGAATTGACGACGGCGGAAATGCTGTCGCTTCCGACCTCCGATTCAACAAGAGCCTCCGGCAGATATGTCAGATCAAAGCGCTCCGCCGCGCGGATGGCGAAGTCCCAATCCTGATAGCGGCGTATGCTCTCATCGAACCTGAGCTGCGCCCACACGCTGCGATGCATGAGCATCGTCTGGGTGCTTGCGCGGTTCTCGGCAAGGAAATCCTCCAGTGCGCACAGCGAACGCGGCGCATGCACCGGGTAATAGAAGCGGCTGCCGTTTGCCGCAACGCGGTTCATTCCGCAGTAGCACATATCCGCGCCGGTCTCAACGAGCCGCCGGCACTGCTTTTCAAGCTTATCGGCATGCCATGTATCGTCGCTGTCCTGAAAGGCAAGCAGCGCGCCCTTTGCGTGCTCCGCGCCATAGTTCCGGGCATAGCATGCGCCGCGGTTCTCCTCATAACGCAGGTACTTCACTCTCGGGTCTTTCACATTGCGAAACAGCAGCTCCGTGCCGTCGGTAGACGCATCGTCTGCGATGATGACTTCTATGTTGTCATAGCTCTGCCCAAGTACGCTCTCAATGCATGCCGGCAGCTTGTCTTTTCTGTTGTAGCTCGGTATTACGACCGAGATCAGCTCGCCGTATTCCATAATCTCTCCATGCTTCACGCCGCATAACGCTTATCTTTCAAAGGCAGCATCAATTCTCCCCGCACCTGGGGAAGGGGAAGCTCTCAAGCATCAGCTTTTTCTTTTCCGCCGCAGCTTCCGGTGTGATGAGCCATGAATCCTGTATTTCGTTTATCTCCGGTATAGGCTCTCTCCTGAGATCCCGCTGCAGATGCTCCACACCGTAGGCTGAATAATAGTCGTCAAATTTATATCCGTCGCCCAGCGGGCGGTCGGAAAACAGCACATGCATATTCGGTATGCCGAAGCTGTCAGCGACTATCAGCCCATGGAGAGAGCTGGATATGACCGCGCGGCACCGGGCAAGCTGCCTTATTACTTCAAGCGGCTCGTCCTTCACATTTATAAGTATGCTGTTTTCATATTTGCGCACAGTGGTGTGCACAAGCTCCTCGTTCAAATCGCAGATATGCGGGATTATGCCTATATCATACTTCTTTTCGGGTATTTTGGCAAGCAGCCCGGAGGTCAGAATGCCTGCGTCCCCCGTCGGTATATCCAGTCTGCGGCGGGTCATTTTCTCGACATTTTTTCTCGTCAGCTCGCCGCGAACCGCGTGAAAGCGCATATCCCGCTTGAAAAAACGTCCCTCGCAGTCGGAATAATTTATAAATCCCGTTCCCCATATGCGGACAGTCGGATGCGTGAAGCCATTGATCGTCTGCTGCACCTTCATAAGCGGCGTGCCATGCAGCTTATACTGTGCAAGACAGCTTCCCACAGCGCACACTTCCCCTGTGAGAAAAGAGGCGCGCTCGACCTTATAGCCAAAGAAGTGTTCGATTATCATAGGGCTGAGCAAATCGCCCATGTTAGCCAGCTTCGCGTAATACAGCTTCAGAGTATCCTGCATTTTTACACACTCCCGCAAAATCAGTGAAGCGCCTGCATGTAAGGGATGGCATACGCAAGCAGGAAGAACAGCCCCACAAAAACTGCAAACAGCAGATATATGATCCATATTCTGTGATCCCTGCGGTTTTCCGCAGCGTCGAGCGCAGACGAAGGCGCGTCAAAAAGCGCCTCGCGCGCCGCCGTTTCTTCCGCCGTCACCGGAGCAAGCACGGAACCCAGCACCGCGCCAAGCCCGCTCAGGAGTATGCCGATAAAGAAAGGATCCAGCCAGACCGGCGGCACATAGCCCGCTGCGGAATAGAGCGCCTTAGCTCCTGCGCAGCCGGCAAAGCCAAACAGCATGCTCAGATATGCGCCGGTTCTGCTCAGGCGGCGGCTCCAGACGCTGCCGAATGCCGCAATGCTCCACGAGCTTGCTATAACAGTGCCGCCGAAATACATTATTATGAATATCTGCGGCGGGTTCAGGTAAGCAAGGGCAAGTATCACAAGGCTTGCCGCAAGCATGGAGGCTCTCGAGAGGCGGAGCTTTTTCCTGTCGTCGGCATATACCTGCGGGACAATGTCGTTTACAACAGAAAAGCCTATGAGCGAGAGAAATGTCGATGCGGAGGATATGCCGGCTGCGCTGATGCCGATGAGCAATATAACGCCGACTGCCGGCGGGAGCACATTCATTGCCGCCCAGATAAGAGCTTCGCTTCCGTTCAGCCCTCCGTTGAGCACACGAATGAAAGCCGCAGAGAAGTAGAGCGCCGCCGTAACGATCATCACGCCCATTGACGACCATATGGAGGAGCGCAGCACGACGTGCTCGTCCCTTGCCATGAGATAGCGGCTGGTCTGCCAGGGGCTTATCGCCACGACGAGCGCCCACACTATGCCATAGGTCACCGCCCACACGAGGTTGCTTGCGCCATCGGCATAAAGGTAGTCCGCATTCCCCGCCCAGGAAATGATGCCGGGCATGCTCTCGCAGTTTGCAAGCGCCGCTATGCCGCAAAACCAGCCTCCGGCTGCGCTGACAATCAGCGGCACCGCAATAAGGGCAGCCAGAAGAAACACCATGAACATGATCGTATCGGTCAGCAGCACTCCCGGCGAGCCGGAATATATGGTAAACGATGTGAACGCAAGCCACACTATGACAACGCACAGCGAATAGCCGTACCCCGTTATGCTGCTTATAAGCGTCGCAACCCCCTGTATCGCCGAAAGCAGATATGCGCTCACCGATACGAGCATTATGAGTGAAGACAGCCGCCTGAGCCTTATCGAAGCAAAGCGTCTGCCGAAGTATTCCGGCAGCGTTGTGACCTCGCTGCGGCGTATGTATCTTCCGAAGAAGCACGCGCCGTATATGTAGCCTGTCGCCTGAATTATGCCGACGATGACAATGCCCATAAAAAAGCCGGAATATACCTCGCCGGTATCTCCGAGAAATGCACCCGTTGAGAGAAATGACGCGATCAACGAACCGACTATCAGTATTGTCGGCGCTCTGCGGCCGGAAACATAATAGTCATTGGTGTTCTTGACCATGCGCCCTGCAATTATGCCGACAGCAAAAAAAACGGCGAGCGCGGCAAGTATGCCGATAGAATAAGCGTTCATTTCTTATCCCCCCATTTATCGCGGGGAGAGGTCACCGCGCGGTAGACAAACGCGGTTATCGCTATCCACACGCCAAAGGCAACAGAGATTATAGCTTCCATGTTCCGTTCTCCACGTCCGCATTCAGTCAAGCCCGAGTACGACCCTGTCGTACCGGCTGTCCGGCGTGAAAGGCCGTCCGTTTATCTCGTCGAAAAGCGGCTGATAGCCATAGCCGCCGGTCAGCCAGCTGTAGCCGCGGTACTGCGCCGTATTGAAGCCCGGGATCGTATTCGCCTCGATTATAAGCGGACCTTTTTCCGTGATGGCGACATCCCAGCCGATGTTGGATATTTTGCTGGCAAGAGGCACGGCGCGGCGCATCATGTCAATGCTCTCTTCCCAAAACGGCAGCTTCAGCCCCCTGAACGCCGTGCCGGTGACGGGGTGCGCTGCATGATCCGTGTATTTATTCTGATCAACGGCGTCCGTGACGACCTCGCCCGTCCTGATGTCTATCATGGCCGTGAGCGCGTCCTGGCATCCGTTGGAAATTTCCTTTTCAATTGCGGTGGTAAGCACGGGCGCGAAGAGATATGAGCCTGACGGCGCGCACACCGTGTAAAATCTGATTATGCTGACGGCGCCGGGGTTTACCCGCGCAAGCACGTCATGCTGTACTACGTACTCCTCTATTATACCGTCTCCGCTGGCGCGTATAAGCTCCATGCTGTTGGCGGCTTCTGCCTCGTCGGCGCACGGCAGGACGCGGACGCCCTTGCCCTGTCCCTTGCAGTTCGGCTTGTACACGACCTTCCCCGTATCCTCTGCCAGCTCCCGCAGCAGCTTGGCATCCGCATCGCGCGAGGATACGCAGCGGCGACCATAAAAGTCTGAAAAGACCTTTGAGAAGATGAATTTATTCATCAGCAGGCAGATATACCGCCTGTCTGTATAAGTCTTTCTGAACTCGGCGCGCGTCCACAGTGTGGAGATGCTGCGCTTCTGCGCATCGGTCAGCTCGCTGTAGCCTGTCCATTCGTATTCGCCGAGTGAAATATGGTTGATTTTTTTTGCGGAGAGTATATCTCTTTCTATATAAGCCGGAGTTCTGCCGCACTTTTCCGAATAAGCTCCGGCAAATTCCCGGATGTGTTTTCTGGCGGATATTGCCCTTTTTATGCCCGTTTGCTTTTCCATTCATACTCTCCCGCGTTGTGTGAAATTAAATGCCGCGCTGAGCCTCTCATTTGAGAGGCTCAACCTTGGCGTAATCGTTACTGTATGGATTCGAAATAATCGTAGGAAGGGTCTTTTACTTTGTCGCGTCCGTTGTTGTAATCCGGAGCGTAATCCGGATGGAGCATCATGGTATTGTCGCCGGCCACAGTGCGCTTTACAACAAGCCACTTACCGTCGCGTTTCTCCCAAAGGTCAATGTCGCGGCAGCGCGCCACGACGGACATTCCGTTGCGGTACTTGCAGGCGGCGTACATATACGCCTCCGAGGCAGCCTTGGTGCCGTCTTCACTGAGCTTTATGAGTATATTGGTCATAACATGATGGGTAGAAACCATTTTTCTGTGCATCTTGAGCATCATGTCAATGAATCCCCAACCGGAGCCCTTGTAAGTCGGACCGTAGTCCACCTGCGCATCCTCTGCAAAAACCGTCTTGCCAAGGGCGTTATCTATGCGGTCAAGCGCCCTTGCATAGACATAGTACTGGTCGCGGATAGCCTCTTTTTCAATCAATTTTTCAATTTCAGTCATGGTTTTTTCTCCTTTTATCAATTTTCCTGATCTTAAAAAGCCATTACATCATCGCAATGAGCGATTCAAGCTCGGCTTTTCTTCCCGTGCGTGTGATTATCTGCATGCCGCCCATCTGCGCAGTGCTGTTTGCCTCGACCATGCACCAGCCTTTCGTGCTGTATGCCAGATCCCAGCCGCAATAGTGGTCGCCCGGCACGGTCAGCGCCGCCTTTTTTACTATTTCCACAGCCTTCTCCCACTCGGGAATCTGAAAACCGCGGAATGTAACGCCAGTGTCGGGATGCTCAATATACCGGTTCCCCTTTTTGTCGGCGCCGTCGGAGCATACAGCGCCTGTTTCCGGGTCGATGAGTGCGCTTATTCCTCCTGCGCTGAAGTTATCCACAACGCTCTCTCCGCGTCCGACTCTCAGCGTCGGATGGAAGAGCCTCACCTCACTGCCGTTGACAACAACGGTCGGTATGCGCAGAGTGTTCACAGAGCCCGGGTGTATCGCCGCCATCTCCGGCGCCTGCACTATAAGCTCTTCAACGACCGCGCCGCTGCGCGCGTACTCTGCGTAAGCCCCCTCAACCGAGGCGTGCGCAGCTATGCTGTCGTGATGAACGCCCTTGCCGAATGCGGCATAGATGGGCTTGACCATATACTGCGGGTGCTTTGCGGCAAACGCGCGCAGCTCATCCACCATATCCGGCGCCGCAGTTTCGCCATCGCGCATTTTGGGGATGCGTATCATGTCGCGCATGAACATGCTCTGAAACCTTTTATACGTGCGGTATTTGTTTTCAAATATATCGGCGTTTTTTGCAAGGTTCATGCGCGGATAATAGCTGAGACGTATCCCCTCGGTTATGAACGAATCACGGTAAGCATCATCCCTGCCCTCGAAATCAAAGAGAAAATATTCATCGTAGTAGGAACCGTATCTGAACAGGCACCGTACCATATCGCGGCGCAGCGCACGGACGTACCGCCGGTCGCTCATGATGCCGCTGCCCTTGAAGCGCTCGATAAATTCATCCTGCTTCCCGCGCTTGCGGTGATAATAATACGCTTTTCTGTACCAGTTTTTGAAGCGTATTTTTTTGTATATTTTGCGCCTAAGATTTCTCAGCATAGCTTTTTGCTCCGAACGCGCGGCTCCGTTTTTTTGCGCAAGCCGTCATACAGCGTGTGTACGGCGGCTTGCAAGGTGTCTTTATTTCTTTACCGCCTTTTTCTTCGGGCGGAACATGTTGATTCTGATGCGGTGGGACTTGTCGCGCTGGAAGGATTCCTCGTAAACGCGCAGATAACCCGTATCCTCGATGAGCCAACGACCATCTACCTTGACATACTTATCGGTGTAGATTGCCGAGCCCTGGATCTGCAGTCCTTCATAGGGATTGCCTTCTGCAAAGATGAGGTTGTCCTGCAGATACCACTTGCCGTAGGCGACGGTATCGCTCTCAAACCAGATAACGGGGTTGTGTCCCTGATGGAGAGTGATTTCGGTGTGGGGCATAGACTCCTTGAAGTAGTTCGTGACCTCCTTCGGTCCGTGGAAAACAAGTTTGCCGTTGGAGTAAGAGGTGACGATATTGGGGGAAAGGGTGGCTTCGAGCGCATCCCAATCCTTGGTGTCAAGGGTGCGGAAATACTCGCTCTTCAGCGCCTCTATTTCCTGCACGTCTTTGAGGCGCTGCACTTCTTTTTCAAGGGCGTCAAGCCGTTCTTCGATGGTCATAGCGATCTTCCTTTCAAGTTATTCTGATGTTATATCTTAAATTTTCATGCCAATTTCGTATGCCTCGGCGGTCGCGTCGATGCCCATGCGGGGCTGCTTGGCATCGCCGATGACATCGTAGGGGATGCCGAGCTCTTCGCACTTTGCGGTCAGCGCCTCAGAGGGACGGGAGACCCTGCCGGTGGCAATGACGAGCGTGTCAAAATGACGGGTCTTGTCAGAGGTTTTCTTGAACTTATCGGTGAACTTGTAGTTGATGGTGTTGCCCTCTACGCTGACGACCTTTGAGCGGCTGCTCTTCTTGATGGTGTCGCCGGGGTACTCAATGTCGAGGAACATGGTGCGCAGCATGCCCATCCCGTTTCCGACGCGCTTGGCATCCATAACGCGGACATCCTTGACGCCCTTATTTATGAGATACTGGGCAGTCTCGCAGCCGGTTCCGCCGCCGCCAAGGATAACGACTTCGCCCTTGGGCTCTACCTTGCCGGCGAGCACGTCCTCTGCAAAGACGACGTTTTCATTGCCCTCAAGGCCGGGGATGCCGGGCATCACATACTGTGCGCCGGTCGCGACGATGACATGGTCGGGCTTGACCTCTGCGATAAGCTCCGGCGTGACGGTGACGCCGGTCTTTATCTCGATGCCGCGGCGCTTGCACTCATCAGCCTCCCACAGAACAGCCTTGGTGAACTCCTGCTTCTTGGGCGCTTTGCCTGCCAGGATAAAGTCGCCGCCGGCATGATCGGAAGCTTCATAAACGGTGGGATTATGCCCGCGGGCCTTGAGGAACTCTGCAACGGTCAGACCGCCGATGCCCGCGCCGATGACCATGATGTTCTTTGCCTTCTCAGCCTTGGGCAGACCCTTGTATTCAAGGCAGAGCATTGGGTTGCGCGTGCAGGTGATGTGAGTTGCTTTGGGGTCTATGACCTTGTCATAGCAGCCCTGAGTGCAGCCGATGCACTTGCGGATCTCGTCGTCGCGGCCTTCCATGGCCTTCTTGCACCACTCGGGATCGACGAGCTGCCCGCGGCCGACGGCAATCATATCTGCCTTGCCCTCTTTTATGAGTCTGTCGGCAAGCTCCGGGGTGGTCACGCGGCCGACACCGATAACGGGAATATCGACACGCGCCTTGATGGCGGCGATATTGTCCATATTGAAGCCGGGCTCAAGATTGTAGGGCGGGACTTCATAAACGGTCGCAAGGCTGCGGGCGTTGCCGCGGCTGAGGTCGATAGCGTCAACGCCGGCCTCATGCGCCCACTTGATGAACTGCACAGTCTCGTCAACGGTGGTGACGGCGGGCAGCATCTCGTCTATCGCGTCAAGACGCATGAGCAGAGGCATATCCTCGGGCATGTTGGCGCGCATCTCGCGGATAACTTCAAGGTTGAAGCGGCAGCGGTTTTCAAGGCTCTGGTTGCCGTACTCATCGGTGCGCTTGTTGAGCGACGGGTTCATGAACTCATGCGGCAGATAGGTGTGTGCGCCGTGGAACTCAAGCGCGTCAAAGCCGGCCTCGACGGCAAGCTTTGCGGAAATGCCGAACTGCTTGACAATCTCGTGGATGCGCTCGACCGTCAGCGTGTCGGGAGTTTCAAGGACGTTGGTCTTGTCAAAGAAGTCAGCCGGGACGAAGCCGCCGTGCCAGATCTGGATAGCCGCCTTGCCGCCGTTCGCGTGGATAGCTTCAGGGATCTTCTTTATCTCATCGCGCTGCTGCTCGTTGTAGAGACCGAGATACAGATATGCGTGGCATTCCGGGCAGATGGATGCGATCTCGACTATGTTCAGACCGCAGCCGCCTGCGGCGCGTGCCGCATGATAAGCAGGAAGGTCTTCCGCAACAAAATTCTTGTTCTTTACCATTTTGGTATTCATGCCGGGAAGAACAACGCGGTTCTTCAGTTCAAGCCCTCTGAGCTTGATTGGGGAAAACAGAGCGTCGTAACTCATAATAACACAGTACACCTTTCCTAAATAATGTGTTGTTCGGTTTTTGCCTCATTCCATGACATTTGCGTTTCCTGGCAGATCCGGGAATGACCCGCCGGAAATACTTTTTGATATTGCATCAAAAGCTATTGTAGAAATTTTAACACTAAACCCTCCGGTGTGTCGGAAAGAATATAGATTTCTAGTGCATAAGCGATGTACAAAAAATCCGATTCTGGTGTCAGTTTTTGTTCCGTGCTGTGCATGACGCTGTATGATCATTCCGGTATCAGCGTCTCTCTTGGCAGAAATCACCATGCTCCAGACGGTGTTGTAGTGAAATTCGAAAAAATGTCTGCATATTTTACAGAATTATATGAGCTTTTTCTCGGAAATGTAGATTATTTAACAATGGAAAATGTGAGACATGATCCGCGCGATTAGTCTATACTTATATTCGTAATGTCACCAGTCTGCATTTACCCTTTAAACCACAAAAAATTCAGGAGGCAACAACATGATAACCGACATGAAAGACGCAAAAATCTTTTCTCCTCTGCAATTGGGCAGAACCACGCTCAAAAACCGCATAGCAATGGCTCCCATGAGCATGCACTATGAAGCGACTGACGGAACGGTGCCGAAGCAGCTGGCGGATATTTTTGTGCGCCGTGCCGAAGGCGGCGCAGGCTACGTCGTTATTGATGCCGTCACCGTCGATCATAAATACTGGTACATCGGCAAAACCACCGCGCTCGACAAGGATTCCCTCGTGCCTCAGTTTGCCGCGTTTGCAAAGCGCGTGAGCGATGCCGGCAGCACGCTTTTCCCGCAGTTGATCCACCCGGGTCCCGAGTCCATCTGTGCGCTCAAGGGCATCAAGCCCCTCGGTCCCTCCGTCAACACCAATGCCAACGGTCATGTATCAAGAGCTATCACCATCGAAGAGATACACAAGGTCGTAAAGCAGTACGGTCAGGCCGCACGCCGCGCAGAGGAAGCCGGCTGCGGCGGTATCGCCCTGCATGTTGCGCACGCATATATGCTCCCGGGCGCTTTCCTCTCTCCGCTGCGCAACAAGCGCATGGACGAGTACGGCGGCTGCATTGACAACCGCGCCCGCCTGATCCTCGAAATAATCGAGGAGTGCCGCAGAAACATCAGCCGCGATTTCCCGATAGTCCTGCGTGTTTCCGGCTCTGAGCGTATTCCCGGCGGCAACAGTCTCGACGAGATGCTCTATCTCGCGCCGAAGTTTGAAGCGGCAGGCGTTGATATGCTCGAGGTCTCCGGCGGCGTCCAGTACGAGGATCTGCAGGACATACTTCCCTCCCACAGCCAGAAGATAGGCAAAAACGTATACGAGGCATCCGAGATAAAGAAAGTGGTCAACATCCCCGTGTTTGCCGTCGGCAAGATAAACGACGTCCGCTATGCGGCGGATCTTGTGGAGCGCGGTCTGATAGACGGTGTATCCATGGGTCGTCCCCTGCTCGCAGACCCCGATCTGCCGAACAAGGCATACGAGAACCGCTTTGACGACATCACGCCCTGCGGCTCCTGCGGCGGGCGCTGCATCACTCCCGAGGATCCCCACCATCCGGTCTGCAAGTGCCATATAAACCCCCTCGTCGGTCACGAGTATGACTTCCCGTTCAACCCCACCTCCGCCCCGAAGAAGCTGCTCATCATCGGCGCCGGTCCCGGCGGCATGTACACCGCTGTCACCGCTGCCGAGCGCGGCCACGACGTGACCGTGTGGGAGAAGAGCAATCAGATCGGCGGACAGCTCAATCTTGCCGTCGTCTCTCCCGGTAAGCAGGAAATGTGCAAATGGCTGACGCATCTCAACTACCGCGCAAAGAAGGCCGGAGTGAAGTTTGAGTTCAAGAAGGAAGCAACGGTTGAAAACGTCCGTGAATTTGCTCCTGACGCCGTTGTCGTTGCAACCGGCGCAACCCCGCTGATCCCCACCTTTATAAAGGGCGTTGGCGAATATCCTATCATCACCACTCATGACATTCTCAGCCGCAAGGTCACGATCCCCAAGGGCACCGTCTGCATCCTCGGCGGCGGCGAGGTCGCATGCGAGACTGCGGAAACGCTCATGGCAGACGCGCGTCCCAACTCTTTCGCAACGACCGGCAGCATCGGCGATGTTGAGGTCACGCTCGTCGAGATGCAGCCGCAGCTCATGACCGGCGTGTGCCTGCCCAACAGGAACATCGCGCTTGCAAGCCTCCGCCGCGAGGGCGTCAAGGCTTACATCAACTCCAAGGTTCTGGAAGTCACCGAGCATGACGTCAAGATTCAGCACAAAGACGGCAGCGAGGAATGGCTCAAGGGCTTCGACTACATCGTTCTCGGTCTTGGTTCGAGGAAGTATGATCCTCTGTCCGAGGAGCTCAAGAGCTTCGTCCCCGAGGTTTATGTTATCGGCGACGCCGTAAAGCCCGGTCAGTCCAGCGATGCGATGCATCAGGGCTTCCACATAGGCTACGAGCTGTAATTTCCGTAAAAAAATCAATATTTGTCAGGAAGCTTCGGTCAAACGCCGAAGCTTCCTGACATTTTATGTAAATTATCGAGCAAAATCGTCATATTCTCCATCAAATCTAAAAGTTTGCGCTTGAATTTTTCGCAGAATACTGTATTATATTATTGATTATATTATTGTTATTATAAAATAATTAACAGCGGGCGGCTTTCGTTCACGTCGCTTGACGTAAATCGCCGCAAATTATCAGGGAGGTGTCATAAGATTTCGAAGAGAAAACACAGCCCCCTCTGTGAAACGCCGAAAAGCGGAGTGTTCTGCGGCACGGACAAATATCTCAGGCTTCAGAAGTACACGATCAGCGAAGAAATGTGTCCTGTCATGGAGTTTGACAGCTATTTTATCGTTGTTCGCAGCGGCAGCGGCAGTTTTGTCATAAACGGCGAGGAATTCCCTGTCCAGCCGGACTGCGTAAGCTGGATACAAAGCTCCCAGGTTTTGACCGTCTGCCCGGATTTTGGCGACGAGCTGCACATCTGGGTGTGCGCCTTTGAATACCAGCTCCTCAGCTATTTCATGTTCAACAGCATGTCCTCCAGCGGTGAGATAGACATCGTGAAAGCTCGCCCGGTTATAGGTCCCGAGGGAGACACCGTAAAGGAAATCATACGCCTTTTTGAACAGTTCAGGCAGCTTTCAAAGAAAAACAGCTGCGGCTCGGCTGTCATAAGAAGCTCATTCCTGCGAAAGATAGAGCTGCTGTACAATCGTGCCGCGCATATACAGCGCTCCAAATATAAATTTGACGATATGCCGCTCAGCCGAAAGGTGAGCCTTTATATCGCCGCACACAGCACGGCAAATCTCACCGCTGCCGATGTTGCTGCGGCAGTCGCGCCCAACGCGGATGAGACGGCGCTCAATCACGCGCTGCTTGTTGCAACAGGGCTCAATTTCAGCCAGTTTCTCAACCGCATGCGCATTGTGCTTGCAATGTCGTATTTCCTTTACGACAGCCTGCCGTTCGACTATGTTTCCTCCATTTCAGGGTTTAACATGGAGATAACATTTTTCAGGCGTTTCAAGGCCCTTACCGGCACAACGCCGCAAACCTATCTCAACGAAATGCTCTGCGACGGGAAAAACGGTCAAATATACCGCGGCATGATTTTAAGCGAGACGCTCATTTCGGCGATAAGCTATCTCTATGAGAACATGGCAGAACCAATAAACGCCGAGACGCTTGCCAAGGAGCTGTACACCTCGGAAAACATCCTGCGCAGTCAGTTCAAAAACAGGTTCAACTCCAGCTATAAGCAGGTGCTGTCGCTGTTTCGCGTCCGCTATGCCGAGGCGCTGCTGACAACGACGGATCTGCCGACGGTCGATATTGCGATGGAGACAGGGTTCGGCTCTGACCGCACAATGGGCAGAGTGTTCTATTCGGTAAACGGCATGTCTCCCGGTGAGTTCAAGAAAAAGAGAAACTTGAGGAGGAAAGCGAATGGCTAAGGAAAACGCTCCCGAGGCGAACGCCGCGCAAAATAATCACGGCGTTTTATCCGGCGCACATGATTATTTTGTCAACAATGTCCTCCCCGACGACATAAAGGCATGCGTAAAGCGGATAAAATCGCCAACACTGTATATGAACAACCATGACGAGACATTTATTTTAGTCCGCGCCGGAAAAGGCAGGCTGGCGGTCAACGGGCTTGAATACAAGCTCTGCGCCGGCACGCTTATAAACCTCGGTCCGTTTCACCGCTATCGCTATATTCCCGAAGGCGGCGAGCTGGAGGTCGTAGAGGCGCGCACAAACCCCGGCACGTATGTTTACATGATTGCAAACCCTTATCTCAGGCTCGAGCAATTTTCTGTTCCGTCAGAGCCGCCGGTGGTACACCTCACAGGGCTGTATGCCGATATTGCCAACGAATCAATGAACGGCATTCTTGTCGAAATGGAGAAAAAATCTCCGGATCGCACAGGGCTTTGCTTCTGCTACCTGACGGATCTTTTCGGGCTGATAACGGAAAAGCGGCCGAAAAAGCAGCCCCGGCAAATCCAATGCTGATTTCAGCAAAACCTCCGTTCGATACGGAGGTTTTGTTTATTTGCGGAAATACCTTGCGTATTTCCGCAAAAGCGGCTATATCAGCGCGCTGATTTCCCGCCGGATGCCGCAGGCGTATTGCGCAGCGCCGCCTTCTTCGCATTCAGCATCACAACCGATATAAGTATCATAACTATACCAAGTCCCGACATGAGCGTTACAGGCTCTGCGAAAACGAGCGCGCCGAGAATAGTGGCGACCATCGGCTCTACCGTGGCAAGGATGGCTGCGCGGCTTGGCTCTGCATACATCAGCCCCCGCGTATACGCCGCGAACGGAATGACCGCCGTGATGAGCCCCGTCAGCACGGTGAGCCCGGCAAGTCTCCATACACCGTCAGCCGCGGCAAGCTTTGCCGTCATATCCGCGGCGTCGCAGATGAGCCACGCGCCGAGCGCGGCGATTACGAACGTGTACGTTGTGACAGTGAGCGAGCTGTACTTTTTCAGCGCCACGGAGCCGAGGATGCTGTACAGACCGTACCCGATGCCGGAGCACAGACCCACGATCAGCCCGCGCGCAGTCACCCCGCCGCCGCTTATACCGGAAACGAGCACGCACCCGCCGAACGCACATGCAAGCGCCGCGAGCTTGCGCGCCGTCAGCTTTTCCTTGAAAAAGAGGCACGACATCAGCATCACCCATATGGGCGAGGTGTAAAGCAGTATCGCCGCAGCGGAGAGCGTCATCATATTTATCGCAGAGAAATAGCACACCGTGAAGAAAAGTATGCTGCCCAGCCCCAGCCCGAGAAAAAGAGGAATATCCCGCGCCGCTATCCACAGTGCCGTGCGCTCCCGCGCAAGGTGCAGCGCCGCGAACACTGCCGCCGCGACCGTCAGCCGCAGCGCGACGATCTGGATAGAATCGAACCCATACTTTCCCAGTGCACGCACGAATATGCCCATACTGCCCCAGAACACGCCTGCGGTTATGACAAGCATACTTCCCAGTGCCGCCGTGTTTTTTGTTTTCTTTTTCATTGTACTGCTCCGTCTTTCTTCATAAAGCGCCGCATTGCAGTGTTCTTGCCGCATTATGCGCTGCTGCCTTATATTTTTTTGCATATCATACGCGCGCGGTGCGGCGTTTGTCAACTTCTTTATGCCGTCTGCTCCGGCTCCCTCCGCGCCGGCGGAACAAAACAATCATCAAAGCGTCTATTTATATATATTTGCAGGCAGATTTACATAATTCCCTCTTCCCTTTTTTCTGCGGATGAGGTATAATGTCTGCGTAAGTTTCAACAGGAGGCTGCGTATATTATGAATAAAACCGTAAAAATCCTGCTCGTTGTGTTGTGCGTTGTGTGTCTGTGCGTGTTCTGCTTCAGCGGGTACAAGCTTTTCTCCACACTCAATGAATACAGGGTCGCACAGCGCTCATATGACAAGCTGAGCGAGCAGTTTGTTTCCACCGATGCTCCCACCGCTTCGCTCGCGCCCGTCACGGAGACGGACGGCGCGCAGGAGGGCGAGGACAAAGAGGTTTCCCCCATCAAGGTCGATTTTGACCAGCTTCTCGCCCAGAACAGCGACGTGTGCGGCTGGCTTTACAGCAAGGACACCGTAATCAACTATCCTATCGCCCAGGGTTCGGACAACAACGAGTATCTGCACCACCTTCTTGACGGCTCATATAACTCCAGCGGTACTCTGTTTGTGGACTGCGAATGCGGACCGGAATTCTCCGGCACAAACACCGTTGTCTACGGGCACAACATGAAGGACGGCTCAATGTTCAACTCGCTCACCAATTACAAGGATCAGAGCTATTATGACGAACATCCCGTGATGTACCTCAACACCCCCAAGCAGAATTACAAGATCGAAATATTCTCCGCCTACATCTGCAATTACGACTCTGACACCTACACCCGCGACTTTTACAGTGCCGAGGATTACTCCGCATGGCTGACCAAGATGAAGAGTCAGTCTGACTTCACCTCTGATGTTGAAGTCACGGCGAATGACCGCGTCATCACGCTGTCCACCTGTACATACGAGTATGACAACGCCCGCTTTGTCGTGCAGGGCAAGCTTGTCGCACTTGAAGGCTGACAAAAGCTGAAAGCCAGCCCGTTCGGGCTGGCTTTTCACCGCAGAGCCTCGTCAATAAATAAATTATTATGATTAAATAAATTATTATGATAAAGGAAGTGTCCATATGCGTATAGTTACCGTCAGCCGTGAGTTTGGCAGCGGCGGGCGCGAAGTCGGCAAACGTCTTGCCGACGCGCTCGGCATTGAGTATTACGACCGCGAGATCATTTCCGCGATCGCAAAGGAGGCGGAGATGGACGCAGGCTACGTCGAGCACGTGCTTGACAACAGCCTGCATTACAGCTACCCACTCACGTTTTCCCACACGCTCTCGCTCAATTATTTCATTAACAGCAGTGCGCCACAGCTTCTCGGCATACAACACAAGATAATCCGGGGGCTCGCCGAAAAGGGCGACTGCGTTATCGTCGGGCGCGGCGCGGACGCCATACTTGAAATGTACAAGCCGTTCCGCATCTTCGTCTACGCCGATATGGACGCCAAGATCGCCCGCTGCCGCAGCCGCGCCAGCGCCGATGAACACCTCACCGACCGCGAGCTTGAGCGCAAGATCCGCCAGATAGACAAAAACCGTGCCGACAACCATGATCTCATCTCCTCTGTCCGCTGGGGCGACCGCGCGGGCTATGACCTTTGCGTGAACACGACGAACATTGTGATAAAGAATGCTGTCCCCGCTATCGCGGAATATGCGGTGAAGTATTTTGAGGACAAGGAAGCCGCAGACACAAGGAACGAGAGCAGCAAAGAAGAATAACGCCTTGCAGGCGGCGATGTTCCGCATAAGATGATAAACGGCAGACACATGGGTTTTCCACGTGTCTGCCGTTTCTTTGCGTAATGATCTTTGATCTGTTCTGCTGTTATTTGCCCTCGGAGCCGTCGTCCTTTTTAGGCTCCTCGGTTTTGGGCTCATCGGCAGTGCCGTCGGAGGCGCCCGGCGCATCATCGCGCTCTTTTTCCCCGGCGTAGCCGTCGGTCATGGAGATATGGCGGGCGGGGCGCTCGATGGTGTCGTCATTTCTCGCCTCGCGTATCTTTTTCGCGGAGATTGGCATGAACTCGCCATGCTCAAAGTAGTAGCTGAATTCCTCCGCCTCCATGGTCTCATGCTCCAGAAGGTACTCGGCAATGTCGCGCAGCTCCTTGCCATGCTCGGTGAGTATACGCTCGCACATTTCGGCGGCGCGGTCAAATATCTTCTTGACCTCCTCGTCGATGATGGCGGCGGTCTCCTCCGAGTAGCTCTTCGTCTGCCCGAAGTCGCGCCCGATGAAGATGCTGTGCCCGGAGTTGTCGTAAGATATCGGTCCGAGACGATCGCTCATGCCGTATTTCATGACCATGTCGCGGGCAATGGAACTCGCCTGCTGTATATCACCGGACGCACCGGTGGATATATCGTCAAGGAAGAGCTTTTCGGCCATTCTGCCGCCGAGCGACATGACGATGTTCTCAAACATTTCCTCTCTGGATTTGAAATTCTCCAGATCCTCCTGCGGGCGGAAAAGCGTGAAGCCGCCGGCAGGGCCGCGGGGAATGATGGTGATATAGTGCACGGGATCGACATGCGTGAGGAATTTGCCCGTCACGGCATGCCCGGACTCGTGGTATGCCGTCAGGCGGCGCGCCTTGTCGCTCATCTTGCGGCTCTTCTTCTCCGGACCCATCTGCACCTTGAGGACAGCCTCGTCCACATCCTCCATGGTTATGAAGCGGTGCTTGCGGCGCACGGCGAGCAGCGCCGCCTCGTTCATGAGGTTTTCAAGGTCAGCGCCTGAAAAGCCCGGGGTGCCCTTGGCAATGGAATTGAGGTCAACATCGTCCGCAAGCTGCTTGTCGCGTGAGTGTATCTTCAATATCGCCTCGCGCCCGCGTATATCGGGCAGACCGACATACACCTGCCGGTCGAAGCGCCCGGGGCGGAGGAGGGCATTGTCCAGAATGTCCGCGCGGTTCGTCGCCGCCATGACGATGACGCCTTCGTTGCTGCCGAAGCCGTCCATCTCAACAAGCAGCTGGTTGAGCGTCTGCTCGCGCTCATCGTGCCCTCCGCCGAGACCGCTGCCTCTCTGACGGCCGACAGCGTCGATCTCGTCAATGAATA